>ERZ1106931.1492-NODE-1492-length-9603-cov-2.963867_pt1 | contig 9603 bp, 7 predicted proteins | sample MGYA00403664_ERZ1106931 | MGnify/ENA primary metagenome ERZ1106931 (study PRJEB35170, sample SAMEA104062435) | human gut metagenome | biome: human gut; feature: human-associated habitat; material: faeces | place: Denmark | collected 2012-06-29 ... | reverse complement strand
TAAGACGTGAAAAAAAGAAATAGGACCTTGTGCCCTATTTCTTTTTTTTCGTGTCTTTATTTGAATCTTTCTTATTTGAATTTTTCTTTTCGGAATGAAGCAGATCGGGGAAATTATCCAATAATTTTTCGACAATCTGTTTTTTTACGTAAATATCAAAACTCAGATTACAGATGAATGCAAATAACTGAAGAGAATCTCTGTCATCTTCCGGGACCTCGACAAAGCATTTTTTTGAAGTATTATAGGAACGGATGATTTCTTTTTCGAATTCCGGAATCCGTGATTTTTCCAGTTCACATACTTCTTTATAAATAGAAGTGATATCAAAATCTTTGTCGGTATCGAAGTATTTATCTGTAATAGGTGTTAACATGGTTTCAATATCTTTAATAGAAAGAAAATTCTTAAAATAATAGATAAAGATCATTACCAGTAAATGTTCTTTGGAATACTTTTTCTTCACCGGTGGTGGAAGAAGATTATTCTTGGCGTAATTATTGATCATTGTCTTGGTAAGAATCTTATCATCTTCGTGGCGTTTACTGGATGCCAGTTCTTTTTCCATAAAGGTAGTAACCTGATCCATGTACAAATCTATATTCGGAATGTCATCCGGCCTCACGTAATCAATTCGTGAGATGCTTGATAAAATGCTGTTCAGCATATCTTTTGTGTCTATTGTCATTCTTATCACCTCAATGTAATTATTATATAGTTTTGAAAACTAGATAGCAAGCATTTTTTTGAATACAGAAAGGGAAAAATGTTGAAAAAATTTTCTGAAATTTGTGGAAAGTGTTGACATTCTTAAGTATGATGATAAAATATGTTTGAAAGCAAACAATTTGATAACGAACAATTCGAAAGCAAACATTTTTTGACAAATAGAGAAAGGATGGTAATGTGAAAGAAGAAGACAGAAAGATTGGCCCGGAAATTCATTGTACGGATCTGAAACTGTCAAGAAATCTGTCAGCACATGTCAGAAAATCCGGAGTGGATGAAGTGACGATGATGCATGGCTGGATCATACGGTATCTGTATGAGAACCGGGAGCAGGATATTTTTCAGAAGGATATTGAACAAAGATTTGCAGTAGGGAGATCTACGGTTACGAATCCAATTAATGGAAAAGAAGGGATTCGTAAAAAGAGAATCGGTAAAACAGGATGCCAGGTTAAAAAAAGTAATCCTGACAGAAAAAGGGATTGCAAGCCAGGAATCTTTTGAAGATATTGTGGAGCATATCGAAGAAGAGCTTTCCGAAGGAATATCAGAAGAAGAACTTCATATTTTTTATAAGGTATTAGACCGGATCAATCAGAATGTGAAGAAATATGAAGTCAGGTAATCCGGAAAATCGGAGTTATAAATGTAACTATAAAACAATAAATGAAACAGAAAGGGCGTAAATGGAATGATTAAGACATTAGCAAAACAGATCAAAGAATTCAAAGCAGCATCCATTGCAACTCCGCTCTTTATGATCCTTGAGGTATTGATGGAGATGATCATCCCGTTTCTGATGGCATCGATCATCGATAAAGGTGTCAATGCCGGGGACATCCAGCATATTTACAAGGTCGGCGGGATCATGGTCGTTGCAGCGGCCATCGGATTATTCGCCGGAATGATGGGCGGAAGATACGGTGCAAAAGCATCGGCAGGATTTGCAAGAAACTTACGAGAGGCGATGTTTAACAATATTCAGACATTTTCATTTGCGAATATTGATAAATTCAGCACGGCGGGACTTGTAACCAGAATGACAACAGATGTAACCAATATACAGAATGCATACCAGATGATTCTGCGTATGTTCACCAGAGCACCGGCAAGTATGATCTGTGCGATGGTCATGGCATTTACGATCAATGCAAGACTTGCATGCATCTATCTTGTAGCGGTTATTATTCTTGGAATATTGTTATTCCTGATCATGAGCCATGCGACAAAATATTTCCAGCAGGCATTTCCAAAGTACGATGACCTGAATGAGTCTGTACAGGAAAATGTATCTGCGATCCGTGTCGTAAAGGCATATGTAAGAGAGGAACAGGAGACATCCAAGTTAAGAAGAGCAAGTGAGAATATCTATAACATTTTTGTAAAAGCAGAGACAAACCTGGTATTCAATGCCCCGATGATGCAGACAGCGGTATACACGTGTATCCTGTTAGTGAGCTGGTTCGGAGCAAAGATGATCGCAAGTAATTCCCTGACGACAGGAGAACTGATGAGTCTTCTTACATATTGTATGAATATCCTGATGAGCCTGATGATGCTTTCTATGGTATTCATTATGATCACAATGAGTATGGCAAGTGCGAAACGTATCTCCGAAGTGTTAAATGAGACGAGTGATCTTAAGAATCCGGAACATCCGTTCATGAAAGTGGAAGACGGAAGTATTGAATTCCGTCATGTGGACTTTGCGTATAAAAAGGACAGTGACGAACCGGTACTGGAAGATATTGATCTGAAGATCCGTTCCGGTGAGACAATCGGAATCATCGGAGGAACCGGAAGTGCCAAGACGAGTCTGGTTAACCTGATCAGCCGTCTTTACGATGTGACGAAAGGCGAAGTACTGGTTGGTGGCAAAAATGTCAAAGACTATGATATGGAAGTGCTTCGTAATCAGGTATCAGTAGTCTTACAGAATAATGTGCTGTTCTCTGGAACAATCCTTGATAATCTCCGCTGGGGAGACAAGGAGGCAACTCTGGAAGAATGCAGACACGCGTGTGAACTTGCATGTGCGGATGAGTTCATCGACCGTTTCCCGAAAGGATATGAGACCTACATCGAGCAGGGCGGAAGCAACGTATCCGGAGGTCAGAAGCAGAGACTTTGTATCGCAAGAGCATTACTTAAGAAGCCCAAAGTACTGATCCTGGATGACAGTACCAGTGCGGTAGATACCGCAACGGATGCGAAGATCCGGAGAGCATTCCGTGAAGAGATTCCGGATACGACGAAACTGATCATTGCACAGAGAATCTCCAGTGTACAGGATGCGGACCGTATCATCGTTATGGAAGACGGTAAGGTCAATGGATTCGGTACACATGAAGAATTACTGGAACAGAATGATATCTACCGTGAAGTTTATGAATCACAGACCAGCGGTGGCGGCGATTTTGACGAGAAGGAGGGTGAATAAGATGCCGGGACCGGGAAGACAGCCTAGAGGAATGAAATCACAGGTAAAAAATCCAGGTGAATTATTCCTCCGCCTTATGAAATATGTATTGAAAGACTATAAATTCCACTGCATCAGTGTCGTAGTACTGATCGTTGTCAGCGTACTTTGTAATGTGCAGGGAACGATGTTCATGAAGAACCTGATCGACGAATATATTACACCATTTTTATTATCGGATAATCCGAACTTTACACCGCTTGCACATGCGATCGCCAAAGTGGCAGCATTTTATGCGCTGGGTGTACTTGCAACGTTCGGTTATAACCGTCTGATGGTAAATGTGACACAGGGAACACTCCGTAACTTAAGAAATGATCTGTTTTCACATATGGAAAAGCTGCCGATCAAATACTTTGATACCCATGCACATGGTGACATCATGTCGGTATATACGAATGATATCGATACATTGAGACAGATGATCAGCCAGAGTATGCCACAGCTCTTAAACAGTGGGATTACGATCGTCAGTGTATTTATCAGTATGTTGATCTTAAGCATCCCGCTTACTATCGTAACGATGATCATGGTCGGAATCATGGTATTCTGTTCGAAGAAATCTGCAGGACAGAGCGGGGCATATTTTGCAAAACAGCAGAAAGACCTGGGAACTGTGAACGGTTACATCGAAGAGATGATGAACGGGCAGAAGGTCGTAAAGGTGTTCTGTCATGAAGAAGAGAATATGCAGAATTTCAAGAAACTGAATGATGAGTTATATATCAGCGCAGACAGAGCGAATACATTTGCCAACTTCTTAGGACCGATCAATGCACAGATTGGAAATATCAGTTATGTAATCTGTGCGATCGTCGGAGGTGTGCTGGCACTTGGAAAAGTCGGAGGATTTACGCTTGGAGGACTGGCGAGTTTCCTGACATTTAATAAGAGCTTCAGTATGCCGATCAATCAGATCAGTATGCAGATGAATGCAATCGTTATGGCAATGGCCGGGGCTGATCGTATCTTCCGTCTGATGGATGAAAAAGAAGAGCTGGATGAAGGCTATGTAACACTGGTCAATGCGAAAGAAGAAGACGGAAAGCTCACAGAGTGTGAAGAAAGAACCGAGCGCTGGGCATGGAAACATACACATCAGAATGATGGCAGTGTGGATTATGTGGAAGTCAAAGGTGAAGTTGTATTCAATGGCGTGGATTTCGGCTATAATGATGAGAAAATTGTATTGCATAATATCAAATTATATGCGAAACCGGGACAGAAGATTGCTTTCGTCGGCTCGACCGGTGCTGGTAAGACGACGATTACCAATCTGATCAACCGTTTCTACGATATTCAGGACGGTAAGATCCGCTATGATGGAATTAATATTAATAAGATCAAGAAAGCAGATCTCAGGCGTTCACTTGGAATCGTTCTGCAGGATACACATTTATTCACCGGAACGGTGCGTGACAATATCCGCTTTGGCAAACTGGATGCGACCGATGAAGAGATCGTGGCAGCAGCAAAGCTTGCCAATGCCGACAGCTTTATCCGCCGGCTTCCGGATGGTTATGATACGATGCTGACCGGAGACGGAGCGAACTTAAGCCAGGGACAGCGCCAGCTTCTTGCCATTGCGAGAGCAGCCATCGCCGATCCGCCGGTACTGATCCTCGATGAAGCGACCAGTTCCATCGACACCAGAACAGAACGGATCGTACAGGATGGTATGGATAAGCTGATGCACGGAAGAACAACATTTGTCATTGCCCACCGATTATCAACGGTCCGCAATTCCGACTGCATTATGGTACTGGAGCAGGGAAGAATCATCGAGCGAGGTACACATGATGAGCTGATCGAAGAGAAAGGCAGATATTATCAGCTGTATACGGGAAATGCAATCAGCGCATAAAAACATAAAAAAATAAAGGAAAATAAAAGAGCTTCCTTTGGGAAAATAAGAAAAATCTTATGATCCGGAAGGAAGCTTTTTATCGTCATGCGTTCATAAAGAGCTGCCAGGGGCAGGTTTTCTGTAGTGTCATGCATTCGTAAGGATTTAAAATGTGCCTTGCAGAACACACCTAAAATCACTATAATGGAAACAGACATTCGAAAAGAGGTAGAATGCATATGAGATCAATTATGTTATGTTATAATCTGAAAGGCACGAAAAAAGGCAGAAAGATCGGGATGTTGGGAAGCTTTCTCGGATTTCGTGTAAAATATGTAGAAAAAGAAGAGTATTCTAAAACAATCGGAGTACTGACCGGACTGAAAGAAGAAGTGACGGAAGAAGCATCTGTGGAAGAAACTTCCGGGACAGACAATGCAAAAAATGAAGAAATGACAGATTTTGAAGAAGAGATGATTGTCATGCTGCTGGCAGACAATCAGACACTGGATAAGTTATTATTCCAGATGAGAAAAGAAAAAGTACAGATTCCGCTAAAAGCAATCGTTACTGCAAAGAACCAGAACTGGACATCAACGGCTCTTTATAAAGAAGTAAAAAGAGAACATGAATCCATGACGAAAGCAGAACAGGCCGGAAAGAAAAAAGAAGAATAGAAAACCGGAAAGAAAGGAAACTATAAGATTGAGTATATACGATACATTAAATGAACAACAAAGAGAAGCCGTATTCCATACCGAAGGACCACTTCTGATCCTTGCTGGTGCGGGATCCGGGAAGACCAGAGTGCTGACGCACAGGATTGCTTATCTGATCGAAGAGCAGCAGGTGAATCCATGGAATATTCTGGCGATCACATTTACGAATAAGGCAGCAGGAGAGATGAGGGAACGTGTCGATAAATTAGTCGGCTACGGTTCCGAAAGCATCTGGGTAAGTACCTTCCATTCCATGTGTGTGCGTATCTTAAGACGCCATATTGATCTGCTTGGATACGATACCAACTTCACGATTTACGACAGTGATGATCAGAAGACACTGATGCGTGAAGTCTGCAAGCTTCTGCAGGTTGATACGAAGATGTTCCGGGAAAGAGCACTGCTGTCAGAGATTTCCAAAGCAAAGGATGAACTGGTGACACCGCAGGAATACAGAATGCGTGCAGAAGGGGATTACAGCCGGAAAAAAATTGCAGAAGTATATGAAGAATATGAAAAACAGCTCCGTTCAAATAATGCGTTAGATTTTGACGATCTGTTGTTTAAGACGGTGCAGCTTTTCCAGACGCAGAAAGATGTACTGGAATATTATCAGGAGCGTTTCCGTTATATCATGGTAGACGAGTATCAGGATACGAATACAGTACAGTTCGAACTGATCCATCTGCTGGCATCCAAGTACCGTAACCTGTGCGTGGTTGGCGACGATGACCAGTCCATTTATAAATTCCGCGGTGCGAACATTAAGAACATCCTGGATTTTGAACATGTATTTGATGATACCAAGGTGATCAAACTGGAACAGAATTACCGTTCTACGGGCAATATCCTGAATGCTGCCAATGCCGTGATCCGGAACAATCATGGAAGAAAAGAAAAAACTCTCTGGACAGAGAACGAAGATGGAAATATGATCCAGTTCCGCCAGTTCGATTCTGCTTATGAAGAAGCAGAATATGTAGTCGGGGACATCAGACGTCATGTCAATAAAGAACTCTGCAGTTACAAAGATAATGCAGTACTTTATCGTACCAATGCACAGTCCCGTATGTTCGAGGAACGTTTCGTCCGTGACAGTATTCCATATAAAGTCATCGGCGGCGTGAACTTCTATGCGAGACGTGAGATCAAAGATCTTCTTGCGTATCTTAAGACGATTGATAACGGAAGAGACGATCTGGCTGTCAGACGAATTGTAAATGTTCCAAAACACGGTATCGGACTGACCAGTATCAACCGTGTGCAGGAATATGCATCATCCAGAGAATGCAGTTTCTATGACGCACTCCGGGCTGTAGATCTGATCCCGAACATCGGAAGAGGACAGGCAAAACTGGAATCATTTGTTGCGATGATTGAGCATTTCAAAAATGATGTACAGGATATGAGTGTATCCGAACTGATGGAAGAAGTCATCAAAGAAACTGGCTATATCGATGCGCTGATCCATGAATGTGAAAGTGAAGAAGCAACATCAAGAATCGAAAACATAGACGAGCTCCGTAACAAGATTGCAGCTTACGAAGAAAACTGTGAGACACAGAATGAGGCATCGACACTCAGCGGTTTCCTTGAAGATGTAGCGTTGGTGGCAGATATCGACAGTCTGGACGAAAGTACGGATTATGTAGTACTGATGACACTGCACAGTGCGAAAGGTCTGGAATTCCCACATGTATATCTGGCAGGAATGGAAGATGGTCTGTTCCCAAGCTACATGACGATCACAGCCGACGATCCGGCAGAACTGGAAGAAGAAAGACGTCTCTGCTATGTGGGAATCACAAGAGCTGAGAAAGATCTGACTCTGACCTGCGCAAGAAAACGTATGGTGCATGGCGAGACGCAGTATAAGAAAATGTCCCGTTTCTTAAAAGAGATTCCGTTAGAACTTCTGGAAACAGGACCGTCCACAAAGAAAGAGAAGAAAGAAGAAAGCGAACCGGTAAGAGTGAAGACTTCTTTCATGCAGGCAAAAGAAGCTTTCAAGACCAAAGCATTTACCGCACCGAAGCCGGTACAGCAGTTCGGTACACCGAAGGGCGGAAAGCTTCCTTACGGAGTCGGGGACCGTGTGAAACATATCAAATTCGGAGAAGGAACCGTGACTGCGATCACGGAAGGCGGAAGAGATTATGAAGTCACCGTTGATTTTGACGGACCGGGAACGAAAAAGATGTTTGCAGCATTTGCCAGACTTCAGAAAGTGTAGAAATCAGATAAAATATTACATACAATTAGAAAAATGTGTATAGATTTCAGAATAAAAATCTAAAAAAAATAAGTAGTAATACATCATGTAAAGTGATATAATAAACGCAGAATTGATTTGCCAAAAGAGCAGAGGAAAGGACGTGGAAGCATGAGTAAAGTAGAAGATATTATTGCAGCATCCAAGCTTAGCGAACTGATGAATAAAAAAGAAGAGGACAAACACGGCAAGACCGTACTCTGGATCCTGGCATTAGTTGGAGCTGTAGCTGCAGTTGCAGGAATCGCTTATGCAGTATATTGTTTCTTCACCCCGGATTATCTGGAAGATTTCGAAGAAGATTTTGATGATGATTTCGATGATTATTTCAGTGAGGAAGATCAGGTTTAATCAGAACGAAAAGAGAACAGAAGACAGGATGTGGTCGGAATACACTGCACCCTGTCTCTTTTTTCGTCAGGAAGTATTACAAAAACAAAGAAAAGATAAGGATAAAAGAGAATGAAAAAAGGACAAGTATTAGAAGGAACGATAGAAAAAGTGGAGTTTCCCAATAAAGGAGTTGTCACAGTTGCAGAAGAAGGCAAATCTGTGATCGTAAAGAACGGGATTCCGGGACAGAAGGTAAAATTCTGTGTGAATAAGTTTAAGCGAGGAAATGCAGAGGGGCGCCTGTTGGAAGTGCTGGAGAAATCTCCGCTGGAAACAAGAAAACCGGTGTGCAGCATTTTCCCGGTATGCGGAGGGTGTATGTACCAGACCATGTCTTATGAAGCACAGATGGACATGAAGGCAGAACAGGTGAAAAACATTCTGAATGAAGCAGTGAACGGTGAATATCTTTTTGAAGGAGTGAAGGCAAGTCCGAAAGAATTTGCATACCGCAATAAGATGGAGTTCTCGTTCGGCGACGAGTATAAGGACGGGCCTCTGACATTGGGACTGCATAAAAAAGGCAGCACGTATGATGTGCTGACAGCGTCAGACTGCAAGCTGGTACATGATGACATGACAAAAATCTTAAATTGTGTGCTGGAATATTTTAAGGAGCGAAATGTCAGCTATTATAAGAAAATGCAGCATACAGGCTATCTGCGTCATTTGCTGCTTCGGAGAGGTGACCGCACAGGAGAAATTCTGGTCAATCTGGTTACAACTACACAGGAAGAACACGATATGTCTCCATTAAAAGAGGCACTCCTTAATTTGGAACTGGAAGGGAAAATCGTGGGATTTCTTCATATTTTAAATGATTCTCTTTCTGATGTGGTTCAGAGTGATGAGACCAGAATCATTTACGGGCAGGACTATTTTTATGAGAAGCTGTTGAATTTGGAATTCAAGATCACGCCGTTTTCTTTCTTCCAACCAAATTCAAGAGGGGCGGAAGTGCTTTACAGTACAGTGCGTGATTATATCGGAGATATCAACGATATGACAGTGTTCGATCTGTTCAGCGGAACAGGAACAATCGGTCAGGTGCTTGCTCCGGTTGCGAAGAAAGTGATCGGTGTCGAGATTATTGAAGAAGCAGTCGAGGCAGCATCGAAGTCTTATTAGCCAAAAAACTTTGGCACATAGGATTACGTTACAGAAA
>ERZ1106931.1491-NODE-1491-length-9609-cov-2.894076_pt1 | contig 9609 bp, 9 predicted proteins | sample MGYA00403664_ERZ1106931 | MGnify/ENA primary metagenome ERZ1106931 (study PRJEB35170, sample SAMEA104062435) | human gut metagenome | biome: human gut; feature: human-associated habitat; material: faeces | place: Denmark | collected 2012-06-29 ... | reverse complement strand
TTCCCGATTATCCTGCTGTCGATGTACTGGTCGAAGCTGACCACCCGCGGCGCGATGATCGGCGGCTGGCTCGGCCTGCTCACTGCGGTGATTTTAATGATCCTCGGCCCAACAATTTGGGTGCAGATCCTTGGTCACGAGAAAGCGATCTTCCCATACGAATACCCGGCGCTGTTCTCCATTGCCATCGCGTTCATCGGCATCTGGCTGTTCTCGATTACCGATAACTCCGCCGAAGGGATGCGCGAGCGCGAGCAGTTCCGCGCTCAGTTCATCCGTTCGCAAACCGGTATCGGTATCGAACGCGGACAGGCGCACTAAGCGTAATGACCTTCTCCGGCTAATCGCCGGAGAAGGTAGCTTTTTATTAGCCCGCCGAAAAACTCCTCACCAGCCGCAATTTACCGTCAATCAGTTTAAATAAATAGGATGTCCCGCCGTCACAGGCCTCGGATATACCGGGAAGTTGTTTATTGGCGCTTGTTCCCTGATAAATGTTTAATGTTTTCGCATCAATATCACCATGAATAACGTTATCGCAAGCGCCAAAGATTTCATGTCGCTGGCCATTTTCTACGTAATAAAACATGCCTTCCTCATCCGCAGGTGCGTACTGACGCTGTTGTTCTTCTGCTGATAAAGCATTCACCCGGTATTCGCTTATTGTCAGGGTTTCAGGAACGACGGTAAGTTGAGTTAATGGCTGGAGACCCGCAATGATTTTCAATGCATTGCGGTCAAAATCATCGCTGCTGAACCTTTCATCATTAGTCAGATCGCCAGGTTCAAGGGTGAAATCGAAAAACTGTCCCTCCAACGGGAAAACAAAAAAAGTCTTAAGCCGTGCCACATTTTTTTCCCGCAGCGCCTGCTGAAATTGTTGGAACTGCCGCAGCATGCTCTTTTGTTGTTCCGCCGTTAACGCTTCGCTGACCTCGTTAATATCACTAACGACAAGCTGCACCAGCGTGTGGTCCCTGGCGCTTTGCCACTCTCTGGTCAGCCCGGACACCAACACTGCTTTACCGCACCAGCGAGTGTCCGCCGTGCAACCCTTCAGCCCCTGGCGATAAATGAGTTCTATCTCCGGTACTTCGTTCTGTATCTCCCCGAGATCGCACATCATTGCGCTATCCAGCACCAGAACATCTCTGTCCAGCGGCTCATCACCGTTTTTGATATCTTCCCAATTTGGCGGGCCAGGATACGTCCGCAGCTCGATTCTCCCCTGCAGGCTTACCTGTAGACCTGGCTCAGGGCAGTAGGCCCAGACACACTGCGTAAAAAATAGAACCAACATTCCTAAGTACTTCATTCCCGGCATCCTTACACTGAAGAAATAAACCACACCAAGTGTAATGAATTATCGAAAAGGAAAATATCGGCGGCAGCGAGAATCAGAATATCGCCCTCAGTTATAGGTAAAAGTGATTACCCCTGCCGCATTTGCCGAGCCCGCCGTCACCGTCGCTCCTGTTTTGTAATAATTGGTTGAGAATAGCAACGTGTCTAAAGCATAGGCGCCGCCGGGGCTATCAGGATTAGTAAAAATAGTATAGCCGGCATCCGCGCCGCTATTGGTCACCGTGGTGCGGCTTGAAGAATACAAGCTGATATCCGTATTCAGCGGTAGCGCCTCGCCATTCAGATTGAGCTGGACGCCAACGCCGGTGGCGACATTGCTATCTGTCGTCAGCGCCATCACCGTGTTATCAGGGTTATCACCGCTGGCTTGTGCCGCCGTCACCCGCATCGATACGTTGGTGCCCGGTTCGCAGGAGAGCGTAACCGACTGCCGAGCTGAGCCCACTTTCGTCGCTGAATTAAACGCCGAAGCGCTGACCGACCCCATTGCGAAGTTGAGTCCCGAACTGTTAGCCACACAGCCCATCGGGGTCAGTTGAATCGTGGTGGTACCGCTAATATGTAATGGGGAAATACTGGTCGTATTGACATTATCCTGCACCGATACTCTGGAAATCGGATCGCCAAACGTTAAAGTGCTATTGCTGGCAATCGGCCCACCGGTGGCGACCAACTGTAGCTGGTAGGCTGGCGAGTAATTGGTTGTCGCAAAACTATCACCAAATCCCGTAGGCTTGCCCAGATAAAAGTTCGTATCGCCAATATAATGCGTTTGATAATCACTGTTAAAATCATTGGTATCGCCGCCATACTCACCAGTGATATTTAGCCAGACTTTAACACGAATACCGACACCTGCAACCGAGGTGGTATAGATATTATCGCCAATTAGCGTACCCGCATTATTTGATGCCCACTTAAAAATAGCATAGGTTTCGCCTTCACAATTTAATAATGTTGTCTGCGCGCGCGTAATTTTGCCGGAGTCATATAAAATGGTCCCCGCCGAATAGCTGCCCGCATTGACGAGAATTTTTTCCGGTAAATTGGTCATAGAGACACTGCCATAATTAATCCCATCACAGGCCCAACCACAAACAGGAAAGACAATAACCAGTAACAGTATAATGTATTTTTTCATAGCCTTCCCTGTATATATTATTTATAGATCACATCAAATGTGGCCGTAAACCCCACCACCCCGGCTCGGATATTCCCGTAGGGGGAGTACATTCTGGCGATCATATTAAAAGTATGAGTATCAGTATTATCAAAAGTAAAAAGATAACTATCGCCAGGACCTAGCGGTTGTTGGTCAGTTTGGCTTAATAACTGCATGCCAACACCGGTGGCGCCGTTACTCCCCGTTTGATAGTTTTTATAAATCGCGGAATGAGCATCATCAAAATACGAACCGCTAAATGACAAGGTGACTGCGGATAACCCTGCTGCACAGTTGGAAAAAGTTAACTGAACCGGTGTATCCGCGCCGCTGGAACCAGCCTTACCGGTGAGGGTTTGATAAGACACGGTACCTAAGTCAACGTTCGTTGCCGGCTTTATCGCCACCTCGCAGGAAGGTTCTTCTATACTCCCCGTGACGCTAACATTAATGGTACTGGAATCAGTGTAAGCCTGAGCCGAGGCAGCAATAAAAAAGCTGCCTGTCAGATAGCTAAGACGACTGATTAATATCAACCCTGTTTTATTTATACTGTCCATGTCCTCGCCTTAGCACGATCAATTAATGGCAATTAGCCTGATAGAAAATAATGTCCCGACCCGTATGTTGCCCGCTAAAATCGTATTCAGCCTGACACTGTTCATGCTGACCGCTCCCCCATTTGACGAGCAAGATCCCTTTTTGTTGGAGGCCCGTTACATATACCTGACCGTCATCGCCAACGATATTGCTGCGGATATCGTTGGCTCGCGCATTGTTTGTATCCCGAGACACAATGGCGCCAAATGGAACGATTCCAGATTTCGTTTTCAAGGTAATCATTGCTTTATTGCCGATAAAGGTATCGTATTTTACTTTTACGATGGCGTTGCGCGTCGGCACCACGGTTCTCACCACGTTATCCACTTCGGCGCCAGTGACCTGCTGCTCATCCAATGACAAGCTGTTGGTATGATAAGGCCGGATATAAGGCACAATAGCGTAGCCCGCAGAATCGGTGCTGACGTTCGTTTGACCGCGCACCGTCACATCGCTGACGCCAGGTGTTTCAATCAACGCCGAACTTTCGCCCAGAAAACGAGAAAGCGTAACGCCCCCAGAATGAGCAACCATGCCGCCGCGCAACGTATAGTTATAGTGCTGGCTATAGCGATCGTAACCATAGCCGCCAGTCACCTCCCCCTTTGCCCCCTGGTAATCCAGAGCAATATTTCCGGAGATACTTTTATCCGTGGCGTCATAGCCTTGCTGAACGTTCCAGTTCAGCGAACGATCGGCAAGCATCATCCCGTTAAGACCGACACTGTGCGTGGTATCGCTTTTACGGCCAGCGCTCATACTGTAATTGGCTGACATCGTTTCGCCGAGCGGCACACTCAGCGTGAGTGACACGATAGTGTCGCTGTCTGGATTGCTCTCCACGCTATCGTCTGTACTTTGGACATTACGGTTGTACGAGTAATTAACAAAGTAAGACACTTTGCCGATGGTACCGCTATAACCAACGCCTAAAGAGGCCATTCTTGAGTTATCCCAATACGTTTCATTGACCAGGGAAAGCGACAGTGAGCCGTATCCAGATAGCGTTTGCGAAATTGACGCATCAAAACGACCTTTTTTGCGACCGGTTAATGAACTGCGGTCATTATCAGCGGTAGTCTCATCGATAAAGTCGGCAAAAGAATAATATCCGGAAGTGGAATAGCGATAACCCGCGACGGAAAAACTGGTCCCCGATTGCATAAAACTTTTATTAAAACGCAGGCGATAGGATTGCCCTTTCTCTTTGGTTGCGGAGAGCGAGTTATCGTTATTTCTCATCTCAGCCAAAGAGCCGGAAGCATCCAGCGAAAGAGCGCCAACAACACCGAGATTGAATCCGGTACCTACGAGTATATTCGTATACCGATCTTCAGCTTGCTGAAACCCGGTATAGAGCGTGGCGTTGCTGGAAAGCCCGTAAGCCAGAGTTGACTGGACAAAATTATATTCTTCACCGCCTGAATTGGCCGAGCGGGTCTTACCGCTGCTAAACGTGTAATCCAACTGCCCTTCGCGCTGCAAAATCGCCAATGATGCGTAAGGAACGACGAAACTTTGCTGACTGCCATCTGATTCTTTAATATTGACGTACAAATCGCCAGCGCTACCGGTGGAGTACAGATCTTTTATCTCAAAGGCGCCGGGGGCAACCGTCGTTTTATAAATACTATAGCCGTTTTGGTAAACAGAAACTTCGGCTGTTGTCCGCGCAATTCCCTTAATCGTCGGAGCAAAACCATGCAGGCTATCTGGTAGCATTTCTTTGTCCGAACTTAGCTGTAGACCAGTGAAGTTCAAACTGTCGTAAATATCCGACGCGGGATAGGGATTGCCCATCACCAACTGGCTTTTCAGCCGATGAATATCTCGCGCAAGATAGCTATAAACCGATTCCCACCGGCTGCCATCATCGCTATGGTTAAACGTGCTGTAGTTGCGTATACGCCACGCCCCCCAATTAATACCTGGCTGCAGGCTGGCAAACTGACTCTCCGTCGCGGCGCCGCCATGACGCGGAATGCTACGCTGGCCGGATAGGTTGTAATTGAGAACACCGGCATTGATGCCTTGCTGCCACTGATTTTCCGGCACATAGTCTCTTGGCCGATTAAGTAACGCGGCCTGTGGAATCGAAAAATTAATCCGCTGCTGGGCGAGTTCGACGGTGTACTCAAGCCCCGGAATGGCAGACAGGCGAGCGCATTCCGTTCCCGCTGCAGCCAGCTGCGGGTAACTCTCTGTATTAATTAACCACGTTTTAAGATGCTCAAGTCGAATGCAAGGTTGAACCGCCATCGCGGCATCGCCGGGATGTTCTTTAAAATCAATAGATTCAGAAGAAACGAATTTATCATTTATATAAACATCCAGGCTATAGCGGCCCGGCGGCACCGCTTCCTGAGAAAAATAGGATAAATCGACAGCAGTTGATTGGCTTTCCGTAACCTCAAGGAGATGGGGATTAAAATATTCACTCGCCTGTACGCTAATGCTCAACGCGGCGGCGGACAGGATTAAAATAATACGGAAGTAGATTAAGCCCTTACTATTGTACAACTGCAGTGTATTTCTTTCCTGACATACCATAATCATTAATCACGCTCCATGTGATCGATTTTTTTCCTGTCGAGGATAAATTACCTTCCATTGGAATTTTTAACGTTGTAAACGGAGCGGCAAACCATGCTCCTGAGACGTTCTTACCATTAATAGCGATCTGCGAGAAATTCATATAAAGTGGCGAGCTATTTGTTACACTAATGATATTCCCATGGCGCTGCCATTGTAATTTTTCGGCATACATTTCAGGCGAACTATTTTTAAGTTCAGCAGGGCGATAGATCAGTTTTATTTTTGAATTAATCGCGAACTGAACCATGTTGGTATCCGGCATATTATTCATTGCCGGGATTCCTTTCACGTTAAGCCAGAACATAGATTCACGATCGGCGGCCAGAGGCTTACCGGAACGCACTATTCGCACGAAACCTTTTTCTCCCGCTTTTAAGCGAAAAAGCGGAGGGGTGATGATAAATGCGTCTTTCGCCGGAGATGTGGCATCCACCACTGAGACCCACGACTGAACAATATCAGAGCTATTATCCTTATTCTCTACAGCGACTTCGGCATTATTTTTTGCACCGTCAAATATCACGCGAGTTGCGCCAACCACTACGCTCGCTTGCGCGCTGGTGATAAATAATAAACCGAAAAATAACAGAAAATATCTCATCTGATTTTATTCCAGGGGAATCACGATAGATTCCCCATGCTCCATGAAAAATATTAATAGTAAGTCACGTTATAAGTCACAGTAGTTTGTACTGCGCCTTTAGTTGGGTCAGCGCTTCCTGATTTAGCCATTTTCACCGTAAAAGGGATGGTCGCCTCACCAGAGGAGATATCAACATCAGCGCCCTCAACGTTATTTTTGAGTAAATTTCCCGCATTGTCGAAGATAGCAACGGCAACGCCTGATGCCGCTTCCGAGCCCGCCTGGTTTTTAAAATAATCGCTATTAGCGCTGTCTGCTTCGCCACCAAATGTTACGCGAGCGATAGTGCTCCCCCCCTCTTCAGTGGTTGGACAATCAGCCAGTTTAAAGGAAAAGTTTTTCGCCGCACCGTAGGTATAGGCTTTTAAATCTGCAACCGACGCTGTTCCCATGGCAATCGCAGTCACACCGCCGTCAATTGTTGCGGTGCAGGTTGTATCAGAAACGGTACCGGTGAAGGTAATGGTATTCGGCGCAGCTTGCGTAATAGTAGACAACATACAGGAGGCGGAAATCGCCAGCGCGCTGAACAAATATTTTTTACTGATTTTCATATGAATTCCCATATCCATTGTAAAATGACAATCAATCCGTCAATTGCTTCATGCAGATATTTTAGAGAATGGAATTCAATATTCGCATTACAAATGCGTCATGCAAATAATGATAAGATCAATTTATACCCGTCATACTTCACCACGTGGTCACTCATTGAATCCATTCAATAATAATAGTCCACGTAAAAAGAATATCGCGCAGGGAATATTTTTCAATAAGAAGGGCTAACATCACTCGTTAGCACAGATTTATCATTTGCCATCACAAACTATAAATCGATAAACATCAACAAATTAGATAGTCATAAAACGATAAATCAAATTAATGTATTCTGATGGATTCAGAATAAAGCCTAAACACTTTAAATATGAATTAAGTCAAACATCTTATCTATACGTAGTTTCTTAATTAATTTTAATATCGGCAGTCTTACTCGCTGTACTTCGGGGTAAGACTGCTAAATATCAGAATATCGCCCAGCGCACCAAAGGCGCCGCCAGTACCATCACTACGCCAGAGAGCATCATCACCAGGCTGGCGACCACGCCCTCCTGTTGGCCGAGTTCGTAGGAGCGGGCAGTCCCGGCGCCGTGCGACGCCGCGCCGAACCCAGCCCCTTTCGCCATTCCGGCGCTGATCGACAGGCGTAAGAACAGCACGTCGCCAATGGCCATGCCGAAGACTCCGGTAACCACCACAAATAACGCCACCAGATCCGGTTGGCCGCCGAGCGGTTTCGCTGCCGCCAGCGCAAACGGTGTGGTCACCGAACGTACCGCCAGGCTTCGCTGGATCTCATCAGAAAGAGTAAATAGACGCGCCAGCCAGACGGAAGTGGTCACCGCCACCACCGAAGCCGTCACGACACCGGCGGTCAATGACATCCAGTGACGCTTAATAATCGCCATGTTGTCATAGACCGGTACGGCGAAGGCGATGGTGGCCGGCCCCAATAACCACAATAGCCAGTGCGACTCGCCCATATAGCTCTGGTAGGAAATATGACCAAAGACGAGGATCAGCACCAACAGTACCGGTGTGAGCACCAGCGGCATCAACGGCAGTTTGTGGAAGCGGCGATAGAGGCGTTTATTGGCGAAATAGAGCCCGAGGGTGACCGCCAGGCACAACACGCTCAGGGTAAAATCACTCATCTTTTAACCTGCTCACTTCGTAGCGATAGACCTTATCCACTACCCAGGCCGTGGCGCCCAGTACCATGGTGGTGCTTAGCCCGATGACGAGGAAGATGCGCCAGCCGTCTATCATCAGCAGCTGCGCATAGTTAACGACGGCAACCACCGCCGGGACGAAAAACAGCAGCATCTCCGCCAGTAGCCAGCGCGCGCCTGCACGCACCCAGTTTAGCGGTATCACCCGGCAGACGATAAGCATCAGCAGCATCAACATGCCGACAAGATTGGCAGGAAGCGGGAGATGTAGCCAATTAACCAGATATTCAGCGCAGACAAACAACCCGGCATAGAGCAGTACCTGAACCGGTACCTGAAGACGTTGCATCACGAAAGGCGCAACACGTGCTGGCGCGAAGGCCATGAGCGGAATTCCCTAAAAATAAGTCAGGGGTGCAGTATAGAGAGCCGCCCTTGCGGACAGAAATGAATTAAAATCATCACAGGTATAGTCTCAGGGAATAATCATGGATATACGTACGTTGCGGTATTTTGTCGAAGTCGTCCGCCAGCAAAGCTTTACCCGCGCGGCGGAGAAGCTCTTCGTCACGCAGCCCACCATCAGCAAGATGCTCAAAAATCTGGAAGATGAGCTCAATTGCACCCTGCTTATCCGTGATGGCCGTAAGCTGTTGTTAACCGATACCGGCCGGGTAGTGTTCGAACGCGGGCAGGCGATACTCGGCGAATTCAGCCAGTTAAAAGCCGAGCTCAGCGACATCAACCATCTAAATAAAGGCGTGCTGCGCCTGGGGATCCCGCCGATGGTCGGCATGTTGATGGCCGAGCCCATCAGCCGCTTTCGCCTGCGTTATCCCGGCGTGGAGCTGAAAATCTCCGAGTTCGGCGGGTTGACGGTGCAGCAGGCGGTTAGCAACGGCGAACTCGATCTGGCGATGACCGCGCTACCGGTCGATGAGGCCAGCGCTCTGACCACGCTGTCGCTCTTCAGCCATCCGCTCTGCGTCCTCGTACCGAAGACGGCGCAGTGGCAGGGTATCACCTCGATCTCGCCGCAAAAGCTGGCGCAGCATCCGTTGGTTATCTACAACGAAGATTTCGCCCTCAGCCAGCAACTGATGCGCCTGTTTGCCGAGCATGACGTGAAGCCGCGTATCGCCGTGCGCAGCGGCCAGTGGGATTTTCTGGCGGCGATGGTGCAGGCAGGCATTGGGGTGGCGATTTTGCCGGAGCCGATTTGCCAGCGGCTGGATGCCGAGGATTTTTACTGGATCCCGCTGGAGAGCGAATTACGTTGGGAATTAGGGATGATCTGGCGGGAAGGAGTGTATATGTCGCGCAGCGCCCAGGCGTGGCTGGAGTGCAGTAGGTCGTTTTGGCTGGAGTAACTCCCCGGTCGCGCTAACGCTCACCGGGGCTACATATAGACTGTCGATACTGTTATCGGTTGGCAACTTTTTAAGGATTTTTCCCGGACGCGGCGCATTGCGCCTTCTCCGGGCTACCAAATCGCACAGCGCTGTAGCCCCGGT
>ERZ1106931.1490-NODE-1490-length-9614-cov-15.159849_pt1 | contig 9614 bp, 8 predicted proteins | sample MGYA00403664_ERZ1106931 | MGnify/ENA primary metagenome ERZ1106931 (study PRJEB35170, sample SAMEA104062435) | human gut metagenome | biome: human gut; feature: human-associated habitat; material: faeces | place: Denmark | collected 2012-06-29 ... | reverse complement strand
CAATTAGTGCTCCTCGTGCTGGAATTACTTTACAAGATGCTAAAACAGCGGCTAACGCGCTAGTAGCTAACAAAGTAATCCTTGGTTCTGGTGATGCAGAACTTGCTGCATTTACTACGGCTCGTGAAGTAACAACTCAAACTACTGAATTGCAATAATCGTATACAGTTAAATGGTAAAAAGGCTTTCACCGGTGGTGAGGGCCTTTTTATTATGGTAAAATATAAGGTATACCGAATAGGTATGGTAATGATGAAAATACTATGCCCAAAAATTTGTGCATAATGGACCCGGATGGGGATTTAAAAGGGGTAAAACAGTGGAATATATTATTTCGTTCATGGAAACGTATGGCTATGCAGCCATGTTTATTGCAATGGTTTTGGAAAATGCTAACATTCCTATTCCTAGTGAAATCGTCTTAGGTTTTGCAGGATATCTGATTGCTCAGGGCGTATTTGATTTACATACGACTATGGTTGTAGGTATTTTAGCAGGCATTGTAGGCTCTATCGTATCCTACTGGATGGGTGAGTATGGCGGACGTCCACTCCTTTTGAAATACGGTAAATACATATTCTTTAATGAACATAAATTTGAGCTAGCTGAAAAGATGTTTAATAAATACGGTGGTGCCGCGGTGTTCTTTGGCCGTTTGTTGCCAGGTGTTCGTACATTTATTTCTTTCCCAGCTGGCATGGCTCGTTATCCAATGTGGCATTTTGTCATTTGGACTGTACTAGGCACGATTCCTTGGACAATCCTTCTTGTTTACCTGGGTAAAGTACTCGGTGAAAATTGGAAGGATCTTATCCAATACAATCATGAATTCTTGATTGTTATGATTGTTGTATTCGTTATTATAGCGGCTGTATTGGGCTTTAAATACTATCGTAATCGCCGATAAGGAGGCCCTTATGAAACTTTCACGATTAACGCCAGTCGTATTTATTGTATGGCTTGTTTTTTATCTGTTTGGCAATAATATGTTGCCTGTTACGGATCCTGTGGAATCCAACTATGCCTTAACTGCTAAGGAAATGGTTCTCTCCGGAGATTGGTTGTCGCCTCAAATTTACGGAACCTATTGGTACGATAAACCGATTATGATTTATTGGCTCATTGCTCTTGGATTTAAAATCTTTGGTATTGCCGATTGGGTGGTTCGTTTACCAAGTGCTATCTTTGGCGCTTTATCTGTAGCGACTATGTATCAATCGACGCGTACTATGAGCGGCAAGTGGGCCCTCGGCTTAATTGCGGCTGGTGTTCTTGGTACATCCCTCATGTTCTGGACCGTAGCCCATGGCGTTATTACGGACATGGTGCTACTTTATACGACGATCATGGTCATGATTTATTCCTATAAGGGAATGGTGGAACAGAAACCACATGCTATGATTGTGGCCTATATCTTTGCAGCCCTCGGGGTGCTCACAAAGGGGCCTGTAGCACTCGTTTTGCCGGGGATGATTTTACTCGTTTTTGCCGGTATCAATCGTTCTTGGTCGATGGTGAAAGCTATCTTTGATTGGCGTGGCATTCTTGCCTTTTGTGTAGTCTGCTTGCCGTGGTATATGTATATGTACAGCGTTCACGGTCAAGATTTTATCAATGGCTTCTTAGGGCTTCACAATGTAACACGGGCCACACAATCTGAACATCCTGAAGATAATGTGTGGTGGTATTATATCGCCATCTTCCTAGGTGCTTCTTTGCCGTGGACTGGTGCTGTTATTTACGGTATGATTGATGGTTTTAAACAGCGTCATACAGCCTTTATCTATAACATGACTTGGGGTGTTGGGGTCGTTTTGTTCTACACCTTAATGGCTACAAAATATCCTTTATATACATTCGTGAGCTTAGTTCCCTTTAGTGCCATCGGCGCTATGGGCGTTATGAAGATTATACGTAAAGGTAAATCTAGAGCGGTTAAATGGGTCATTATGGGACCTACCTTACTCTTATGGATTGCTTATGTAGCGGGATCATTCTTCGCTCCATGGGGTTTCTATTTCTTGCTCTATGTTGTGGCGGCTGTAGCCGTAATCCTTTTATTCCACGCATGGTATACGAAAAAAGGGTATCGTCTTGTTAGTGTCATTGTCCTAGGTACGATGGTTATTTCTTCCATTGTTGTGGTAGAAGGGTTAGAACCATTTGTAAAACAGCGTAGTAATATCGATGTAGTACCTGTGGTAGACTCCTATGATGGGGATATCTATTACTACAACGGGTACAGTACATCCGCTGTATACTATACAGGTCATAAGATTATTAAAATCAACGGTGATGAAAGTCGCTGGGATGATCGAGATAAAATTAAAAAACGCAGTGCCGAGTGGTCAAAGAAATATCTTATGGAACAAGTTAACGAAGAGGAATTTAACAAGATAATCGCCTCTGGTAAACCTCTAATGCTCATCGTTCCAAAAGGTGAAATCAAGCACTTCCGTCAGTCTACTATCTATCCAAATGTATCTGAGTCTAGCGAAGCTGGTACAGCAGAAGTATATATACTAAATAAAAAGACACTGTTTTAAGTGAATCTTCACATACAATCTAACAATAAGTGAAAAACATTAAAGCTGAAAATATTAAAGCTAGTAGCAGGTAGTATCCAATGGATACTACCTGCTTTTTGTTTAGTGATAGAGTACTTGTTTATAGTATAGCTAAAGATAGAGTGCTAAATCGTTTTGTAGATATAGTAGTTCATATCCTTAGACTACTATATCTATTTGAATCTATTTGGTCTATATTGATACATTTCGTACCCAAATAATAATACCTACAATATTACTGTGTTTTATTGACATAATTAATACATATTGTTATAGTAGGGTATAAATAAGTTTAGAAGACAAGGTGTTCTAGAACCAGACTTCATCTAGGTTTTAGAAAAGTGCGAAAAAGACATGTGTCAAAAACGCCCCTTGTTGTGAGGTAGAAAGAGGGGGAAGTTATGAAGAAGACATGGTATCTAATCATCGGAGTGGTTCTCTTGGTTATTGGCTGCATAGCCTATGGTTATTATGAACACTATAAACCAAAGACGGAACAAGAATTAAAGACTGTACGCGTAGCCTATTTACCAATTACTCATGCATTGCCAGTATTTGCTACAAAAGAGCTGGAAACGGCAGATGGTCCTGTTCATGTAGAGCTTGTTAAGTATGGGTCTTGGCCAGAGCTTATGGATGCGTTAAATACTGGTAAGGTAGATGCCGCAGCTGTTCTTGTTGAACTTGCTGTAAAGGCTCGTGAACAAGGCATTGATGTCCGTGCTGCTGCACTTGGTCATACAGAGGGTAATATTATTATCGTCAATAAGGATATTAACTCCGTTCAAGACTTAAAAGGCAAATCCTTTGCGATCCCTCATAAACAATCTACTCAAAAAATTCTCGTGGATTGCATGCTTGAAGAAGCAGGTCTTTCTGAAAAAGATGTACAAATCGTAGAAATGAGCCCTCCAGAAATGCCTTCTGCTCTATCGGTAGGACAAATTGCTGGGTATAGTGTAGCCGAACCATTTGGCTCTCTAGCCCTTGAAATGGGAACTGGGAAGGTCTTCGAAGATCCTGACCATCTCTGGCATGATAATATTTGCTGTGCTCTTGTATTTAATGGTCAATTTGTCGATGAACATCATGACTTGGCAAAAGCTTTCACAAAAGCCTATCTCGATGCAGGTACATATTTAGACGAGCATCCAAAGGCACAAGAGGAGATTTCCTCAAAATACATGAAGTTTAATGACCAAGTTATTGAACGTTCCCTCAAAGTGATTGGGTTTAAAGATTTAGCCCTTACAGAGGACCGTTATAATGCGCTTGTGCATCACATGACCCATATTGATTTAATCAAAAAAGTGCCGAGTTATTCAGAGTTTGTAGATACATCGTTGTTACCATAGGAGGGGGATCATGAAGAAATATACATATGTGCCAGGTTCATTTATTGCAGCTTGGCTAATTTGGGAGTTAATCGTTCGCCTCGGCGGTTTTAATGAAGCGCTATTGCCAACGCCGTATAAGGTGTTGATCGGCTTTGGGGAACTCATCGGAGATGGCGTTCTATTTAAGGATATTGCAGATAGTTTAGTACGCTTCTTTATCGGCTATCTTATTTCCGTTGTAGCCGGCGTATTCTTTGGCCTTATCTTGGGTTGGTACAAGGGAATTTGGAACTACATCAATCCAATCGTTCAAGTCATTCGACCAATTTCTCCTGTGGCGTGGTTGCCGTTTATCGTTCTCTTTTTCGGTATCGGTCAAGCACCAGCTATCGTTATCATCTTTATCGCAGCATTCTTCCCTGTGCTATTGTCCACCGTGTCTGCTATTCAAAATATTGACCCTGTGTACATCAAGGTAGCGCGCAACTTTGGTATTAAACAGCCAGAATTGTTATTTAAAATCGTGTTGCCCGCCGTATTCCCTGGTATTGCATCCGGTCTTCACATCGCTCTTGGTACGGCGTGGATATTCCTTGTAACAGGGGAAATGGTAGGCTCCCAAACAGGCCTTGGCTTCCTCATTATCGATATGAGAAATAACTTGCGTAACGATCTCTTGATGGTAGCCATTTTGACCATCGGTTTCGTTGGGCTTTTACTCGATTGGGGCGTGTCCCTCATCGAAAAATGGATTTACAAACGTTGGGGTATTGAGAAATAGGAGGTGGCCTCATGGGTTACATTTCGGTGCGCAATGCACACAAGGAATTTATGAAAGATGGGGAACCACTCACCATTCTTGAAGATATTAATCTAGACATTGAAAAGGGCGAGTTTATTTGCCTCTTAGGCCCTTCTGGTTCCGGTAAAAGTACGCTATTAAACGCTATAGCGGGCTTTGAGCTTGTTACATCTGGTTCCATTACTATCGACGGTGAAGAGGTGAAAGCGCCTCAACTCAGATATGTAACGGTATTTCAAAATTATGGCTTGTTGCCATGGCGTACGGTGGAAAGCAATATTGAGCTAGGCCTTGAAAGTAAAAAGGTGCCTAAAGAAGAGCGTCCTGCTATCATCGATAAATACGTTAAAATGGTAGGCCTTGACCACGCTCGTAATCGCTACCCAGCAGAGTTATCTGGGGGCATGCAACAACGTGTATCCATTGCCCGTGCACTAGCGGTAGATCCAGATATTATCTTTATGGACGAGCCGTTAGGCGCCCTTGATGCGTTAACACGCATCAATTTGCAAGACGAAATCTCTCGTATCTGCCGCGAAGAAGGCAAGACGGTTGTATTTGTTACCCACGATATTGAAGAAGCCGTAGTCCTTGCGGACCGCGTCGTAGTACTAGCGGCAAATCCAGGTCGTGTACAAACTATCATCCCTGTAAACATCATCGACAGAACCGATCGTACATCGCCGAACTTTGTTAATATACGTAACCATATCTTCGAACAATTCCAACTCGCAAAAGAAGACAAAATCGAGTTCTATATTTAGTTTTATATATCAGTTATATACATCTCAAAAGAAACACCCAAGAACTTTTCTGCTTGGGTGTTTTATAATAGACAAAACTCTAAAATAATGTATACTATAAGTAGCTGAAGGATTGTAAGAATTCACTGTTAGCACAAAAAAAACTCCCTCAAGAACCGCGAAATACTTGAGGGAGTTTTTTATTGCTTATGGTCGTCTAAGCTAACGGGGTTAATCACCATGAAATTTCCTATCTAACCACTTGCAAATGAGATAGCTGGTCACATTTACCACGATAGGAACTAGAAGGATTATAAGAATATCTTTCACTGGTGCACCTCCTTTCTGTACCTGTTTCCCCAGAACGGAGTGGTGACATCTTGATTGTAGTACATATAACTATATATTTCTTATGCAATTCGTGTAATTATCATGTATAGTAGATATATATCTGTAATAACATATGAAATTTAAATTGGAGGCTGTATGTCTTTATTTGAGTTAGAGAAGACCTTGTCTTTTGATGAATATATAGGGTCCTTTGATGCAGAGAGAGTAGAGAAGGTACGTAGCTTTGTAGATTGGCTTGCTCAGTATAAAGGTAGTTTTGTTCATAATCCTTGGGGTGAGGTTAATCCTGAATTAGAGATTGTCGCAGAGGGCTTTGATGCGGCACATGTGCGCCGAGATAATTTGGTCGCTTATTTATTGCCGCGCTTAGGTCGAGCTAAGGTCTTTGTAGTGGCTGAGGCTGTAGGCTATCAAGGGGGCCGCTTTACAGGTATTGCTATTACTTGTGAAAGAATGTTATTAGATAAGCATAAAACCATTCGTGCGAAGGATGTCACGACTATTCAGTTGGAACGTACTAGTTCACCTACTAGCTCTTTGTTAAAAGGAACACAGCAAAAGGATGGTTTTAATGAACCTACTGATACTGTGGTATGGAGTGCCATTGTTGAAAAGGGTATCAATACCTATGATACATTGCTATGGAATATATTCCCATTCCACCCACATAAGGATGGCAACCCATTGACTAACCGTACACCTACGGATAGAGAACAACAACTAGGTTGGGAGTATACAAAACGCTTGTTAGATCTACATATAGAATTAGGCGGTGCAGAGCCTCTTGTGCTCGCAGTAGGGCAAAAGTCTGCTGATACGATGGGCAAATTTGGTCTATCTGCCATTGGTTTGCGCCATCCTGCAAATGGTGGAGCTAATCTATATCGACAAGGATTTGCTGAGGCGGTAGATACCTATTTAAAATAATAGGTGATTGAGATAATTAAAATAATAAGTAATTGAGATAATTAAAATAATAAAAGATTGAGAGTTTCGGAGAGAAGTTTATGAAACGGTATTGTGATGCTTGCCGTCATTATTGTGATGAGGCGGCTATGTTTTGCCCTATCTGTGGGCAGTATACAGTGGCAACAGAGGTGGAGCGTATCGCACCAGAAGGTGATGTGATTTATCCTTTATCCCATTATCAGTTGAGCTATAAGGATACATTCCTCTATGTAATGGGGAAAAAGTTCATGGATACGGATGGGCGTGCCTCTCGTAGAGAGTTTTTCCAGTTTCTATTGTTGTGGCATATTGCTATTGTCGGCTTGTTAGCGGTGTTTTATGGATTGACAGCCATATTCCAAACGGGGCCCTATCTAATCGGATTAGCTGGTCTTATCGTTGCCATACTCAGCTTAGTTTCCTTAATGCCTTTGGCTGCTTTATCTGTACGACGACTTCATGATACCGGTAAAAGCAGTGCTACCTTGTTGTTGTTTCTTATTCCCTTTGTAGGGCCTTTGATCCTGTTAGGTCTATTATGCTTAAAAGGGCAAGCTCAAGACAATCAATATGGTAGTGCGTTACAGCATCTTGTTATAGACAAGCGCTTGGCATCTATTATGAAGGTATCTCCTACGAGTAGTGCTTTAACAACGCGTGTTCTGGTGGGATTACTTGTTGTAGTAATCTGTGTGTTTTGCGCATCTTTACGTGCGATGGGGCCAGCTAATGAGGTATTCCCTGATGGATGGTTTACAAATTCCATCGTTGGTGCAGGTAGTGTGGAAGCATCACGCGCTTCTGTACAGAATTATTTTGATGCCGTAAATAACAAGGACTATGACAAGGCTTTCACCTATATTATTAGCCAAGCTAGTACAAATCCAGTGGAGAAGCAAAAATGGCTAGAGTCCATGAAACAGGCGCCAAAGGTGGATGTAGTATCCCTAGGTATTACACGGGTGAGTCGCACAGGAGACTTGAAACGTATTGTTTTTGAGGCGAACCTACAAACCACCAAGGTTGGCGCTGGTGTTGTAGAATCCACGCCGATGAAGCGCTATATTTCTGTCATTGAGGAGAATGGTGCGTGGCGTATCGAAGGGTTTTACAAAACTATGCCAGATGATGACAAATAGAATATGATATATCTAAATAGCGTTAACATGGGGGCTACCCTCTTTTGTTAACGCTATTTTTATGTTACAATAGACATAACGTATGAAAGCGAGGCTTTCATCAAAATCGATCGGATTATATTGTAAAGATCATTAGATTGGAACGAAGAGAACGTACCCGTCGCGGCTGACATGTCTAATGATGGCAATATACTCATTTGCTATGGCAAATGGTCACAACAACACTAGGAACGGCAAAAATTGATAGCGCATTTTTGCGCCTATTTGACGAGACGCTAGTATTTTAGCGCCTTTTTCTTTGTGTGGCCTCCATAGCATAGATCAATTCAAGTGATAGGTGAGAAAAGAAACTATGTTAAATAAAATAATGAACAAAATTTTAGGAGGAACTGTGAATACAACAGATAATCAGGTTACTGCACAAGTGAAAGCAGAACCAACAGTAGCAAAACCTGCTACTCGTACAGCTGCGGCTGAAGGCGAACATAAACAGACTCGCCGCCGTACTAATACACGCCGCCCTGCTGGCGAGGGTCGTACTCGTCAACATGCAGCTGGTGAAGGCACAACACGCCAACGCCGTACAAATACTCGTACAAATGCAAATGGTGGTCGTACTAATACGACACGCCGTACAAATACACGTCGCAATGCTGAGCAAGGTGAAGGTCAAGAACGTACAGAACGTAAACCTCGTCAAACTCGTGCACCACGTGGTGAACGTAGTGAAAATACGCGTAATACGCGCTCTAATAATGGTCGCAATAGTCAAAACCGTAACAACAACCGTCCAAATAATCGCTCCACAAACCGCAACAATCAAGAGGCGCCTGTGGAATTAGTAGGTCGTACACCAAATGGCGCTAATAAGGGTAAATTCCAAATCATCCCTCTTGGCGGTCTTGGTGAAATCGGTAAAAACATGACCATCTTCCAATATGAGGACGAAATCATCGTTCTCGACTCTGGTCTTGCGTTCCCTAGCGAAGATATGCTTGGCGTAGATATCGTTATTCCTGATATGAGCTATATCATCGAGAATAAGGATCGCGTGAAAGCTGTCGTAATTACCCATGGTCACGAGGACCATATTGGTTCCTTGGCATACCTTATGAAAGAAATTAACTGCCCAGTATATGCAACAAATCTCGTTTGTGGTTTGATTGAAGGCAAGTTTAAAGAACATAAGGTATCTCCGAAATGTCTTCGTACTATTGCTGCAGGCGATGAAGTTCAAATTGGTCAAGTGAAGGTTGGTTTTATCCAAACAAACCACTCCATCCCTGACTCCTGTGCTGTGTACTTCGATACACCAATCGGCACTGTACTTCATACAGGGGACTTTAAAATCGACCAAACACCAGTTGATGGCCGTTTGATGGATATGCACAAATTTGCTGAGCTCGGTAATAAAGGTGTATTGGCCTTGATGTCTGACTCTACAAACGTTGAAAAACCAGGTACTACAGGTTCTGAAAGTTCTGTAGGTCCTGCTATTAAACAAGCTGTTGGAGAAGCGAAAGGTCGCGTTGTGTTAGCTACATTTGCATCTAACGTATCTCGTATCCAACAAGCTATTGATGCGGCAGTTATGTTCAACCGTAAGGTTGTCGTTATGGGCCGCAGTATGGTAAATGTTACAGAAATCGCTCAAGAGCGCGGTTACTTGAACATTCCACCAAATACAATCATCGACGTAGATGTAATGCACAACTACACAGATGACC
>ERZ1106931.1489-NODE-1489-length-9626-cov-2.876397_pt1 | contig 9626 bp, 7 predicted proteins | sample MGYA00403664_ERZ1106931 | MGnify/ENA primary metagenome ERZ1106931 (study PRJEB35170, sample SAMEA104062435) | human gut metagenome | biome: human gut; feature: human-associated habitat; material: faeces | place: Denmark | collected 2012-06-29 ... | reverse complement strand
TGCGATGATCATTATAAGCTATGGAAGCGAAATAAAGAGAATCGTCGGGTCAGGAATATTTGTCGTATAATTAGTAGATATGACAAAAGTCTGGACTGGGAGATATTTTATAGAGTAAGAGATGCTGCAAAAAATAAAACGGGAAAGAGAATTATTGAGGACGCAAAAATATTACATCAATGGCGTGCTTCAAAGCAAGTAAGAAAAAGTTTTCACAAGGGTGTGCTTCGGTCACGGGAATGGCTTAATACACAGGAGTTACTGAGCAGAAAACATATATCTGTTACAGGTGAACTATTTAAATTTTACATAAAAGATATTATCAGATTATATTGCTATAAGTTTCTCTACAGCAGAGAATATCTTAATGAAAACGCATACAAAAAACGATATCAGAGAGATATTCACCCCAGAAAAGTTAATGTTCCGATACTGCAACTTGAAGTTGCATGGATAAATAATAATTGCCGCTCAAGTGATTCAAGCACTGATATTATTATCCTTCCGAGGATGATAAGAAGAATGGTTGTGTTTAATTATACGAAGATAAATAAACAATTAGAGAAAGTGTTGGGGGGGATAGCACGAAAACAAACCTCAGAAAGAAATAAAGGCGGTCTCTATACCAGAATAAAAAAAGAAAGTGACTTTCTTTCTATGGATAGATTTATGGTGGAAATAGAAAATATCATAAGACCTGAAAGGTTTCCTACATCAATTTATCCAGTCTTTTCACATTCATTTATTGAACGAGAGCTTCCGCTACTGAATCTTGCTCGATCACAGTATAAAAGAGCAATAAGTAAAAGAGTGGCGAATTCAATTTTTTATACTTTGCAAAAAACTAACGTGGCATTATGGCTATATCTTGAAATGTTTGCTCTGGTGGCATTCATTAAACTGTATACAGGAAAAGGTTTTGAATTCATAAAGAACATGTGTGTATTTATCGATTATGAGAAAGGGATAATAAAATCCACACATGAAGAACTGCTGGGTGAAATTAAGCGTAACATTCAAGTGAATTTGAAGGTGAATCCTGATAATTTTCCAGAGTTAATAGACATATACAATTCATGCTTTAGTGAAAATATATTGTCATATGATATTCAGGATGGTAATTTTAAATGGCGCTCATGATGTAAAAATATTAATTTCACATTACATATTAATTATTCACAAAAAACATGTAATTAATTTCAATGAGTTACATATAAAAATGTTGATGATTAGCCAGCTTAGTATGGTTATGCAATGTGATGCTTAACGCTTACAGATAATAACACATTCATATGAGCTATATATCATAATATTCAATAATCATGATATGCTAATCTGATTATGGATAAAAATTACTGAATGACGCCATATTATGATTGGCAGTGTTTCCTGTATACGATGACTTATCTCTCCCGCATCATATGGGGGCACGTTTCTTAGGAAAAGTGACGGGGTTACAGAAGCCAATTACGATAGTTTGTTGTAGAGTTATCACGAGTTTTTGTTGTTCTGAAGACGGAATCAAAAAAATAATTCCAGAGTAAACCTGTCTGTTTTTTGACCAGTAAAGATCCATGCTGGCCGTGAAAAACTGAAATCAACACTCAGTCTGCATGGATGTCTGAAGATATTGAGAATGTCGGGAATGGTACTATATACGTATTATACAGACATATCTTCACTAAGTGTTATACACGCATTTTCATAAACAATTCTACAAGTGTTTTCATTAAGCATTGCTGTACACATTGTTTGATCTGATACACATCCAGTTTAGTAAATTTGTTAGTCCTTTTTTTACGATCGCTAAAATCAGTTAACCTCACTACAAAACCCTCTGTCCTGTTTAAGCAATCAAGATGATATTCGATTTTACTGAACCTGTGTTTAACCTTTTCTGAGTTTTCGTGTTTTAGTCGTTAACCTGAGAAAAGTATCTTTACGTAAAGCCCAGTGAATTAACTCAAATCCGATTGAGGTAACCTGATGCGATTTACTGTGAGTTTGCGATAACACTGTTAAATGGCTTATGGATGATTTTGTAACGGCGAGATTGATAAGGTGATTAACTGGCCCTGGTGTTTTTTCTCAGCGTAAGGTGATTATCTTCATCATAAGGCTCTTTTCAGAAAAAGTGTGATGATTGGTTGTGGTGTTTTGATTCAGATGAGGATCTGCCAATGATTATGATGTATTGTAAGAAATAACGCCTTCAGAATGTTGGAGCATGCACTTACACAAACTGTTTTTCTAAAATTAAGGGAACAGTTTAAAGAGTATAAACTGTTCATCTTCTTCAGGATTAAGCTACATTGTTGTTATGACTGACAGGATTGTTTTCTTCCCCTGACTCTGGGCTTAACAGTCCCTGGCGTTGTAGATATTCACTGACTGACATTCCAGAACTACGGATCCTGTCAGAGATTTTACGAAATTGATCCTTCCATTCTGCAGGTAATTTCTTAATTTGTCTGACTTTACAGGCTACACTGTACGGGGTTCGCCCTAGTTTCTCTGCTAGCCAGAAAAGGTGTTTACCAATTTCATCGTCCGGTACATCCTCCAGAACATCTCGCAATAAACTCTCGTCTGCCTCATTCCATGCCACACCAGCATTTGGGAAACGAGGATCGATCTCTCTTTCCTTCTTCTCCTTCTTACTTTGCTCTTTTCGGGATGATACAGATACGACAGAACGTTCTTTTACCGCTGTAATTGCCATAACTGCATTGAGCAGAGATCTGCGCTCCACATCGTTCAGCATTTTTCCTTCACAGATCAAATCATTCAGGATGTCAATGACTAGATTCAGACTTTCTTCTGTTAGCTTCATATTTCAGACCTTGAAGTATGTAGATAATCAGCACAATTACTAATGTGATAAATATCAGAAGATAATTTACAGGTAAACCGGAAAATACATCTGAAGAATAAAGGCCTCAGCTTAACGTTTCAGCCAGTTTGTGAGCTGATTGAGGTACGGCGATGACATTAACGGGAATTACTCCCCTATAGCTCTGAGCTTATTTTTCACCCTGGCAACATATGGTGGCTACTGCGCATGGTTTTGGAGTAGATATCTTACTACTCGTAGAATTGTGCTTACTGGTCAGGCCAGCGCACAGGCATTCCGTGCAATCAATAGAACACTGGTTTTTTAGTCTTCCGTTACCCATCAGGATGTTAGTGCAGATTCCGGTGTATTCGATCAGTTGTTCGGCGAATCAGCGATCGATCACGATGCGATTTCGTATGTTAGGGATGCTGGTATGATTACTCGCTGAAAAATAATGTGAAAAGGCAGTTTTTCTTTAGACATTTAGCTCATTCATGCTGTTGTTTTACGTTTTGCTGTCGTGTGCAGGATTATCTTTTCGTTACGGGACGATTCATTCTGTTTTAATCAGGAGCCATTGGCGTTGCTCAATGGCGGGATGCCGTAAAGTTTTACCGCAGTGATTAATGATGTGAAGTCAATCCAAATCAACGGAGATCTCTCATCATGAATCAACCAATACACAATGATTACTGGTTATCCCGTTTTGAAAGTATTCTCAACAGTGCCCTGGTGCAACACCGTGCCGTCTCGTTAATCCGGGTGGATTTACGTTTCCCTGAGTATATGCCTGTCACCATCATGGATCCCGATCCGGATTCAGCGGTGATTTCCCGTTTTTTCGCATCCCTGAAAGCCAAAATTCAGGCTTACCAGCGGAAAAAAAGATGGGCCAATCAGCGTGTGCATGCAACCAGCCTGCGTTATTTCTGGTGCCGGGAGTTCGGCAAGATGTATGGCAGGAAACATTATCACGTGATATTACTGCTCAACAAAGATACCTGGTGCTCGCTCGGGGATTTCAGCGAACCGTCTTCGCTGGCGACGATGATCCAGGAGGCATGGTGCAGCGCCCTGCATCTTGAGCCCTGGCAAGGCGATGGCCTGGTCCATTTTTCCAGGTGGACGCCTTCCCGTAAACCGACATCGTCTGATGCTCGCCCTTCTTCCGATGACACGCCTTTGTCGGGTGGATGTTCTGATACCAGGAAGGCTTCAGACAAAAAGCCAGGTGAAGCCGCTGTGCTCTGGATCAAGCGTGGTGATGTGGAAGCGCTGCAGAAAGCCCGGAACAGAGCCAGTTATCTCGTGAAATATGAGACGAAGCAGCATGACGGTTCTGGTCAACGTAATTATGGTTGCAGCCGTGGAGCGGGGCGTCTACTGGATGGCAGGTGAACCCGGTAAAACAGCATCCGGTGCCTGAGCGTATACCACGGTCAGGACGTTGGCTGACGCCCTTAGCTCGTTTTCTGATAATCGCCCTGAAGTCATGAAACGGTATTTTTATCTGCTTCCATTCTCATGTTCATATTTCCCCTTACACTTTCACTGTCTGTCATTGGAAGTACCGATTTATTTTGGTGCTGCTCACTTACTGCCATTCACGGAAGAGGATAGTGGTGAACCGTACGATCCTGACTGCTGGCGAGGGAAGGTTCAGAACTGGTATGAGGTTTAGTGCTGGAAGATGACTTTGAATCCCGGACTGAGCAGTGAGGGGGCAGTGGGAGGATGCTCTGGTGTAACAGGCCTGGATTGCAAAATACAAAACCGGTTGTACACTCGTAACGGGCAAAAGGATACGGGCAATAACACGTGGTACCCGGTGAGACAGGATCTTGTATCGCATTACCGGGAATATTCTGACAGGTGAAATGTTCTGATAAGAATCATCCTGAGGGAGGATACAACGGATATGCACGTTATTAACAGCGGCATTCGTGATGTGAAATTTGGTGAAAATGTGAAAGTCGTCATGCCAGTAAACCTCTATGAATGTGAACTGGGGGATGATGTTTTTATCGGTCCCTTTGTGGAAATACAGAAGGGATGCATCATTGGCAAGCGGAGCCGAATTCAGTCCCACAGTTTCATCTGTGAGAACGTCATTTTAGGTGATGGCTGTTTCATCGGTCATGGCGTAACTTTTGCTAATGATCTTTTTAAGTGTGGTGGTCCCGATGCCTCTGCAGAAAGCTGGATACGTATCGTATTAGGTAACACTGTAACAGTGGGTAGCGGAGCGACTATTTTAACAACAGAAATTTGCAGTGGAGCAGTGATTGGGGCTGGTAGTGTGGTTACAAAGCCCGTGCTGGTAAAAGGCGTGTATGCCGGTAATCCAGCCAGACTTTTGAGAACGCTTTAATTATTATATTTACAAATCGTAAGCCAGAATTGACTCCAGACCATTATGTGCCTTATTCACCATGAGTGAAATGCGGGATGAGCCTGCAAGTTAAGAGGATATCGGAAACCAGCAACCAGGGCAGTGAGAGCGCTGTCGGGGTCATTGATATCTCCGAAGGGAAGCCCTGGTATAAGGTGTTTGCATAAAATTATTAAACAGGCTCATTTTTAGCGATCCTCATGAAATTCATCGTAACATCCTGAATATCTTATGGTGTTTCCTGTCATCTCCGGTATTTATTCCGTTCATGCAAATAACCTGATGAAACAGGGCAACGCCATAAAACCGGATAAGGACAACATGGATTAACGATAAAAATTGTGATCCTGTTTTCATTTTTCACTTTTTGATTCTGGACTGGTATTTACATTTCTAAAAACAGGCATAAAGTGAACACATGTTTGATTTTGAATATATGTTCAACTCTATCTGCGTGGTCGAATAGAAATACAGATTTATTATTTTTGTGTTTTTAAATGTCAGGAGATGTGCCATGTGTGATAAGGAATACATCATCACAATTGGCTCTGCCAATATAGATATAGCCGGATATTCGTATGCCTCCTTAAATTATGCTGATTCTAACCCGGGGAAGATTAAATTCACGCCCGGAGGTGTGGGGCGTAATATTGCACATAATCTTGCTCTGCTGGGTAAAAACTCATGGCTGATGTCAGCTGTGGGAGATGATTTCTACGGGCAATCATTATTAGCACAAACGACTCAGTCCGGCGTTAATGTTGATAAATGTCTGATTGTTAATGGAGAAAATACCTCAAGTTATTTATCACTTCTCGATAAAACCGGTGAAATGTTGGTGGCAATAAATGACATGACGATTAGTGAACATATTTCAGCTGAGTTTTTATCACAGCATATTGATTTTATTCAGGGAGCGAAGGTTATTGTTGCAGACTGTAATATCAGTGAGTCAACACTTGTCTGGCTACTGAATAATGCAGGTAAGGTTCCGGTATTTGTTGACCCGGTATCTGCATGGAAGTGTGTCAAAATTCGTGAACATTTAGCACAAATTCATACTCTCAAGCCCAACCGGCTTGAAGCAGAAACACTCAGTGGTATTTCGCTTTCAGATCGGAATGATGCTGAAAAAGTGGCGGTATGGTTCCATACACATGGTCTGAATCGCCTTGTGCTCAGCATGGGGGGGGATGGAGTTTATTACAGCGAACTGTACGGAGCCAGCGGCTGGTCGCCGCCAGTAAAAACACAGGTGGTGAACGTTACGGGGGCAGGGGATGCCATGATGGCAGGGCTGGCTTCCTGCTGGGTTGATAATATGCCATTTATTGATTCCATTCGATTTGCACAGGGGTGTTCATCAATGGCGCTGGCCAGTGAGTATACCAATAATCCTGAATTATCTGTTGCTAACGTTAAAAGCTTAGTGGAGAAACAGAATGTCTGAAATAACCATTTCTTCTGAATTACTGCAAATTTCACCGGAAGTACAGGATGCCATTAACAGTAAAAAACCTGTTGTTGCTCTCGAGTCAACAATTATCTCACATGGTATGCCTTTTCCTCAGAATGCTCAGACGGCTATTGAAGTCGAAGAAACTATACGTAAACACGGAGCAGTACCAGCCACCATTGCCGTTATTGGCGGTGTAATGAAAGTCGGGTTAAGTAAAGATGAGATTGAATTACTGGGTCGCGAAGGACATAACGTTACCAAAGTCAGTCGCCGGGATTTACCTTTCGTTATTGCTGAAGGAAAACATGGTGCAACAACGGTAGCTTCAACCATGATTATTGCTGCTCTTGCCGGAATTAAAGTTTTTGCCACAGGAGGAATTGGCGGCGTTCATCGCGGTGCAGAACACACTTTTGATATTTCAGCCGACCTACAGGAACTGGCACATACTAATGTCACCGTGGTTTGTGCAGGCGCGAAATCCATTCTCGATTTAGGGTTAACCACGGAATATTTAGAAACATTTGGTGTACCTTTAATTGGCTATCAGACAAGATCATTGCCGGCATTTTTTTGCCGCACCAGTCCGTTTGAGGTCAGTATACGTCTGGACAGTGCAAAAGAGATTGCCCGCGCGATGGCAGTGAAATGGCAAACCGGCCTGAACGGTGGTCTGGTTGTTGCCAATCCGATTCCGGAAGCTTACGCCATGGCGGAAGAGAAAATTAATGCAGCAATTGACCAGGCCGTAAAAGAAGCGGAAGTGCAGGGCATTACCGGTAAAGAAAGCACACCGTTCCTGCTGGCACGGGTGGCAGAATTAACCGGTGGTGACAGTCTGAAATCAAATATTCAGCTGGTATTCAACAACGCAGTTCTGGCCTGTGAGATAGCAAAAGAATATCAACAAATTGTCTGATATAAATGAACGGGCAGTGTGAGGTCGCCCGAAATTACCTGAACCAGATTCCGTGTCTGGTTCAGGTATAAGGGGAGAGCATTATGGACATCATGAGAAGTATAGTGGGAATGGCAGTATTGCTGATAATTGCATTTCTACTATCAGTGAATAAAAAACGTATCAGTTTACGTACCACAGGAGCTGCACTGGTTCTTCAAATCGCGATTGGTGGGATCATGCTCTATTTCCCCCCGGGGAAATGGCTGGTTGAACAGGCTGCACTGGGCGTACATAAAATTATGTCTTACAGTGATGCGGGCAGTGCCTTTATTTTTGGCTCTCTGGTAGGGGACAAAATGGACGTACTGTTCGATGGGGCGGGTTTTATCTTCGCCTTCCGTGTACTTCCTGCCATCATTTGTTACAGCGCTTATCAGTCTGCTGTACTACATCAGAGTGATGGGGGGGCTTATCCGTATTCTGGGGGGGATTTTTCAGAAAGCTCTGAACATAAGTAAAGTTGAGTCATTTGTGGCAGTAACGACAATTTTCCTGGGGCAAAACGAGATCCCGGCAATTGTAAAACCGTTTATTAATCGTCTGAATCGTAATGAATTATTTACTGTCATCTGCAGTGGGATGGCTTCGATTGCCGGTTCAATGATGATCGGCTATGCCGGGATGGGGGTTCCGATTGACTATTTGCTGGCGGCGTCGTTGATGGCGATCCCGGGGGGGATCCTTTTTGCCCGTATTCTGAGTCCGGCCACAGAAGAATCAAAAGTCACTTTTGAAAATCTTTCTTTCACTGATACTCCTCCCAAAAGTGTTATTGAAGCAGTGGCCAGCGGGGCGATGACCGGGTTGAAAATCGCTGTCGGAGTTGCAACGGTAGTGATGACCTTTGTTGCTATTATTGCTCTGATTAACGGTATAATCGGTGGTATCGGAGGCTGGTTTGGTTATGGTAATATTACCCTTGAGGGCATTTTCGGCTGGATTTTGGCTCCCCTTGCGTGGATCATGGGCGTTGACTGGGCGGATGCTTCACTGGCAGGAAGTCTGATTGGTCAGAAGCTGGCAATTAACGAATTTGTTGCTTATCTCAATCTTTCACCCTATTTACAGCCAGGCAGTACGCTTGATGTGAAAACCACCGCAATTATTTCTTTTGCACTGTGTGGTTTTGCCAACTTTGGCTCCATTGGTGTGGTGGTGGGTGCCTTTTCAGCCATATCACCTCAGCGTGCACCTGAAATTGCACAACTGGGCATGCGTGCACTGGCGGCGGCCACCCTGTCAAACCTGATGAGTGCGACTATCGCTGGTTTTTTCATTGGGCTGGCATAAAAAATACAATCCCGGGTGTTACCCCCGGGATGTTTTTAACAGATATTGCGCGTTATTAACGGAAAGTGTTGGGTTATTGATGCTGGTGCTGGCACGTGACAGTGCTGCACATGCCATCGCAAAGTGAGCACTTTCCTGGAAACTACTTCCTTCCAGAAAACTGTAAAGCAGACCTGCCATAAAGCCATCATCTGCACCAAAGCTGTCCACAACGGCATGAACGGGCGGTGTGAGCAGAAATTGTTCTCCCTCTCTTTGGCTACAGAAAACGGATTCATCTCCCATCCAGACAAAAATCTGTTGCACACCCTGCTGATGTAGTGCGTTCACTGCGGTGAGTAGATCGGTCTCATTGTTGACAGGGGAACCCCATAATATCTCCAGTTCTTTTTGTGTGGGTTTCAGGGTATGGATATGCGGAAGCCAGTTTTTTACATTAACAGCCTTAAATTTCGACACTGTACCAATAAAAACGGGAATGCCGTCAGCGACCGTAAAGATCCATTCAAGGGCGGCAGGTGTCAGATTACAGTCAGCCAGCACCACGCCAGCGTGACGGATTAACATACGTGAGGCGTCCAGCAACTGCGGCGTCAGTTGTTGCAGAATATGGGTATCATTAATCGCCATCACTGTTTCTGCCTGTAGGTCGGCGATGGAGACATAAGTTGAAGTATTTTGTCCGTTC
>ERZ1106931.1483-NODE-1483-length-9641-cov-2.679950_pt1 | contig 9641 bp, 10 predicted proteins | sample MGYA00403664_ERZ1106931 | MGnify/ENA primary metagenome ERZ1106931 (study PRJEB35170, sample SAMEA104062435) | human gut metagenome | biome: human gut; feature: human-associated habitat; material: faeces | place: Denmark | collected 2012-06-29 ... | reverse complement strand
CATCCATTATTTTGCAAAGATTAGCAACACAAGTGTAAAACAATTCAAGTAATGAGAGGTTTCTGATATTTGCAGCAACCATTAAACTGTCCATACGTTGTTTATCCGGAGTGATATCCATAAAATCAGATATTTCTTTTGCCATTTTTACAACACATTCATGAATAAGATCAACATCATGCTCTGTTTCGTAAGAAAGAACCCTTGCTCTAAACCTGCTGAGGGTTCTGTCACTAATTGGCTGCTCTTCAAAACTGGTTGTGTGAAGTGCATACTGATAGCGAATATCAAATGCCATAGCTTCAACGATCTCATCGTCAGTAACATTAAGAGCTTCTTTTAGAATCAGTGCCCCAACAATCACATTGACCGGAGTATTAGGTCTGGATGCTTTTTCACTGTGAAGAACAGAAAAAATATTTTCATCAATAGCAGGAAAAACTTTGTCAGCAAAAGTTTTTGCCCATGATTTTTCTAACATTCGTTTTTCACGTTCTGTAAGATTAAAAGTACTGTCTAAAACAGTGAGCTGTTGATTATCATTTTTAACAAAAGACATATGGATCACCTCATAAAATGCTACCTACATTTTACCAAAGAATCCAATGTTTTTACATATCGTGTTAAGTTTTCAAGGTACAAATTTATATCAAAGGTAATAAACCTTTTGACACCCTAATCTTTTTAGTGTAAAATATTATACCTGACTTTCAGAGTTGAATTTAAAATATAGTGCTAAGCCAAGGGTTAAAACCTGTGGCTTAGCATTTTTTTAATTTCTCCATCGCTAAGAAAATAGGATGTCAAGGGCAGGTTGCAAAGGGTAGAAAAATCTTTTATAAACTCAGTTCCTCGTGATAGATTTATGTATTTTCGGTCAGATATTTTTGCGACTCTGAAATCACGAATGAATTCGAATAAATCTTCTGAGCAATAGTTGTTTTTTAGTATCTTAAACTGTAATAACCTCGTGAGTAAGACCGCAAGATAACAAATCAGAAAGTGCCCGACAATGGTATTCTCTTTTTGCAGATATACCGGTCTTGCATCAAGCTGTGATTTCATAATCCGGAAGGATTCTTCTATTCTCCAAAGATTATGATAAGCAGTATAGACCTCCCTGGCACCCATAGATATTTCGGATGTAACTAACATGTTGTATCCGGCAAGTTCCAGAGATTTTTTAATCAGTTCTTCATTCATGGTAACTTTGACTCTGCCATCTGTATCATTTCCTTTTTTGTCAACAGGCGTAAATATAACATATTTTGCAGAATCACCATACTCAGATTTCTTTGCCTGCGATGCTTTTAAAAGCCTTGCTTTTTCTACTTCTTTGTTGATTTCATAAATCTGTTTTTTTGCAAGTTTCGGATTAAAGGTTACAATTCTCTTCTCTGTGATTTTGTATTTCTTCAGAGAACCGGTTTCAGAATCGGTAAATTTGTATTCAAATTCATCAACGCACTCCTTTATACAATATAAAGTATTTCCTTCGGCATCTTTTACATCTTTGTAATCGTTAGGAAGCAGAACCCATACTTTTTCAGTTTCTGGAAGCTGTTTTACCGATTTTGAGAAGATATATCCATCGCCATTTTTCAGCGCATGGAAAATATTTTCAGCACAATTCAGCCCTTTATCAGCAATCTGGATGGTTCTGCCGGATACGGCGTTTCTTTTCTTTAAATCATCAATGACCTTACGCAGGACTGGCTTTTCACTCTGGTTTCCGGGAAACAGCTTCATGCCGATGGGGATCTGATTTGCATCAAGCAGGAGTCCCAGACCAACAATCGGTTCTTTTCTGTTTTCCTTGGAAGGTCCTTTTTTCCGGAAATCATCTTCCCTGTCGATCTCAAAGTAAAAGTTAGTGCAGTCAAAGTAAGTATGAGAAGTATCAAACTGATACATCTGCTGGATCTGATAATTGTAGATTTCGATGATCTTTTCGTATTCGCAGCCGATATACTCCAGCCCGTCATAGAGCTGGTTTAAAGAAAAATCGTAAGATTCAAAAAGCTTTGGAATCACTTCGTCATAAGTCTTTGATTTTGAACATGGCTGGACAAGCCTTGCGTAAACAAGGGCAGAGATCATGTCAAAAACATTAAAGCGGAAGTCAGTAGCAGTCTGCATAAGATCCATATATTTTTTAACAGACAGCTTGTCGTTGATGTTTTTCATCGGAAAATAGCCAATGAGTTTTTCCGGAGAATCATCTGAAATCTGCTTCGCTTTTTTTGCGGCTTTTGCAGCATTTGCTTCCTGGTTCAGTCTGATAACTTCTTCTTTGTAGAAGGAGATAGGATCGTCAATGCCCTTTGCCTGAAGCTCATGAACATAACCTAAAGCTTTAAAAGAGCGGTGAGCCCCGCCTTTCCTTTCCGGGTCATAAAAACTCTCGTAAATTTGAAGATATGTACCTTTTTTGTAGTTTGATTTTTTTAAGAAATAAGCCATAAAATGCACCCTCTTATAGTATAACACTATGGCACTATATATGCAAGAATAAAAAATAAAATTTGTCAATTTTTTTCAAACAACAAAAAAGCCAGCAAATATGCTGACTGGCAATAACTCTATATAGATTAAACTCTCAAAAAAATATAGTGCTAAATCCTAAAGACGGGTGTTTTGGAAGAATAATTATTGACATTTAAATATAAAAAAAATATAATATAAATGAGAACGGTTCCAATTAAACTGATTAAAGGAAGGTGGAATAATGAAATTACAAGCTGCGTTAGATTATTTTACATTAGATCAAGCTTTAAAACTTATGGAAGAGATTCATCAATATGTGGATATAGCGGAAATCGGTAGTCCACTAATGTTTGCCGATGGCTTCCGTTCCATTGCAGAGGTTAAGAAAAAATACCCAGAAGTACTAGTACTCGCTGATATGAAGGTAGTTGATGGGGGATATGATATTGCTTCAGAAGCTTATAAGGCTGGTGCAGATATAGCAACAACTATTGGTTTGACAACGGATGATACTTTGCTAGGAGTTGTTAAAGCAGCTAGGGTTCATAACAAGTATTGTATGGCTGATACTATTGGAATTAAGAACTTGGGAGAAAATGTAAAGAAGCTTGATGAAATGGGATTTGATTATATATTATTACATACTGCTCATGATGCAATCGGCAATACAGCTGAAGCGGCTTCGCAGATAGATAAGATACAGGAAATGAAGAAACTTGTAAAGCATGCCAAAATAGGAATCTCAGGAGGAATTACACTTTCAATTATTGACAGAGTTTGTGCTGCTGATCCAGACTGGGTAGTAATCGGAGGTGGGCTCACATCTGTTAAGAATCCAGCTGAAACTGCAAAGGCATTAAGAAGATATATTATTGATTAGCATATGTTTAATGCGGAACCGTTTCAACTTTTATTAAGTTAACTTGAGAGTTAAAAGTTTTTACCTTTAGCTTCATTTCATTTTTATGAGGTATTCTTGAATGGGTCAAATGAAGACCCACTTGGAAAAGGAACATTTGTAGGTCTTACTGCGTTTCATAATAAAAAACATATGCTTCGTGCAGTATATGAAGGAATTGTATTTTCGCATGTAACACATGTGAAAAAGCTTTTGAAGAACTGCAATGTACCTAAGAGTATACGTCTTTCTGGTGGTGCTGCAAACTCTGATGTATGGGTTCAGATTTTTGCAGATACTCTTCAGATTCCAATTGATGTAATTGAAAACAAGGAATTTGGAGCTCAAGTAGCGGCAATGGCAGCAGGAATTGCGGTTAGAATTTATGAAAATTATCAGGAGGCAGTGGCACGTACTGTGAAGATTACTAAGACAATTGAGCCAAGACCAGAATACAAAGAAATTTGTGAAGAAAAATATGCAACCTACAGAGCTGTTATTGATAGTATGAGTAGTGTATGGAGTCGCTTTAAAAATTAATCATAGAAGAGGGTGATTCGAGATGAAGCGATATAAAATTGGACTTTATGAAAAGGCAATGAGAGACAGCCTTACATGGAAAGAAAAGCTACAGTGTGCTAAGGATTGTGGTTATGACTATGTAGAAATGTGTATAGATGCCAATGAAGAAAAAATCAAACGTATTTACATGTGTGACCGAGAACGGAATAAATTGGTGAATACAATGTTTGAGGTTGGCCTCTCAATCCGTTCAATGAGTGTAAGTGCACTGACCAAATTTGCTTTGGGTGATTCTAAAGCTGAAATCCGTAATAGAGGTGTGGAAATTATGGAGAAATCCATTATTCTTTCTGCTGACTTAGGAATCCGCACTGTAATGATTCCCGGATATGATATTTATTTTGGAGAATCTACAATAGAAACTAAGAAATATTTTTTTGAAAATATTTTAAAAGGAACAGAAATTGCGGCAAAAGAGGGTGTACTCCTGGGGTTTGAAACTATGGAGAACGAGTTCATGAATACAACAGGAAAAGGAATGAAATATGTAAGTATGGTGGGGTCCCCATATTTGAATATATATCCTGATTCGGGCAATGTCACAAATGCTGCGGTGTTACATAGACATGATGTATGTGAAGATTTGATCCTTGGAAAAGGGAAGGTAATCTCGCTCCACTTAAAAGAATCAAAACCGAATATATTCAGAGAAGTACCATTTGGTACAGGTCATGTGGATTTTGAACGCATAATTAAAACAGCATGGGAGATTGGAGTACGTCGCTACGTTACAGAATTATGGGATGTAGGACTGGACAGTTGGCGAGAAGATATCTGTTTTGCAAATAGAAGTATATGTTCAATTCTTGATAAACAACAGTAAATAGAAAGAAAGAGAAATTGGGCAATGATGAAAATGACAATGATTGGCGAGAAATTATCCATTCATATTTTATTTAATTTTGAAAACTTAATAGAAAAGAGATGAAATTATGTTAGATGAGTTAAAGAAAGAAGTGTATAAAGCTAATATGCTTTTGCCAAAATATGGCCTTGTTACATTCACATGGGGAAATGCAAGTGGTATTGACCGTGCAAGTGGATTATTTGTAATCAAACCAAGTGGGGTTGAATATGAGAAATTGACACCAGAGGATATGGTCGTTGTAGATCTTCATGGTAATAAAGTAGAAGGCAAATATAATCCTTCATCAGATACTGCTACTCATGTGGAACTCTACAATCGTTTTCCCAAAATCGGTGGAATTGTGCATACACATTCATCGTGGGCAACAAGTTGGGCTCAGGCAGGAAGAGGGATTCCTTGCTATGGAACTACTCATGCAGATTATATGTATGGGGAAGTTCCTTGTGTTAGAAATCTTACAAAAGAAGAAATTGATGAAGCATATGAAAAAAACACAGGAATTTTGATTGCGGATGAATTCAATATTCGCAAACTTGATTATACTGCAATACCGGCAGTGTTGTGTAAGAACCATGGACCATTTACATGGGGTAAAAATGCGTACGCAGCTGTTCATACTGCAGTTGTATTAGAAGAGGTAGCAAAAATGGCTACACGATGTGAGATGATTAATCCTCAAAATGAACCAGCACCACAGGAATTACAGGATAAGCATTATTACAGAAAACATGGAGCTAATGCTTATTATGGACAATTGAAATAAGCTATAGTTAATAATTTAATTACTGTTTGTATTGCCATTTTGACGCTAGGATGGATAATTATATGTATAAACAGTTATTACATGCAGTTGCAATATTATGGAGATCTGTGTCAAGGTTAGAGACGGAAACCATGCGAACCCACTTCTTTACTGAATCTAGAGATAACATAAATGTGACTGAGTTGTTGCTCTAAAAGATAAAGAGAGAATAAAAATCACAATAAAAAAGTATTTTTTATGGCTAATAACAAATCACCAGTCGAATTGGTGATTGATTACTATCTCAAGTAAAGAAAAAAGTAAAGATTCACTATACGAGGAGGATATTAATGAAGTTTTTTATTGATACTGCAAATGTGGAAGACATTAAGAAAGCAAATAGTATGGGGGTTATTTGTGGAGTAACGACCAATCCATCTTTAATTGCAAAGGAAGGAAGAAATTTTAATGAAGTAATAAAAGAAATAGCTTCTATTGTAGATGGACCAATTAGTGGAGAAGTAAAAGCAACAACAACAGATGCAGAAGGAATAATCAAAGAAGGTAGAGAAATCGCTGCAATTCATCCCAATATGGTTGTTAAAATACCAATCACAGTAGAAGGCTTAAAGGCAACAAAGGTATTGTCAAGTGAAGGAATTAAGACAAATGTAACATTAATATTTTCGGCGAATCAAGCATTGTTAGCTGCAAGAGCAGGTGCTACCTATGTATCACCATTTCTTGGAAGATTGGATGATGTATCAACCCCTGGTATTGATTTAATTCGTACCATTGCCGAGATATTTGATATTCATGGCATTGAAGCAGAAATAATAGCAGCTAGTGTTCGTAACCCAATTCATATTATAGATTGCGCTTTGGCTGGAGCTGATATTGCAACTGTACCATATAAAGTAATTGAGCAGTGTACAAAACATCCTTTGACAGACCAGGGAATTGAGAAGTTTCAGGCTGATTATAAAGCGGTCTTTGGAGAATAATATTAGGAGGACATTTTAATGAACAACATTGATACGATGTCAGTGAATGCCATACGTGTTTTAGCAGCTGATGCGGTTCAGAAGGCAAAGTCAGGTCATCCTGGTCTACCACTGGGATGTGCAGCAATTGCGTATGAATTGTGGGCAAAAGAGATGAAACACAATCCGGCAAATCCGGATTGGTTTAACAGAGATCGTTTTATATTATCAGGTGGTCATGGTTCTACATTATTGTATTCTTTACTTCATTTATTTGGATATGGTCTAACAAAGGAAGATTTGGCACAGTTTAGACAATTGGACTCTAAGACACCAGGTCATCCGGAATATCGCCATACCAAAGGTGTAGAAGCAACAACAGGACCTTTAGGTGCTGGAATGGCAATGGCAGTTGGAATGGCAATGGCTGAGGAGCATTTAGCTGCTAAGTTTAATAAAGAAAACTTTCCAGTAGTGGATCACTATACCTATGTTCTTGGTGGTGACGGATGTATGATGGAAGGTATTTCATATGAAGCATTTTCCTTAGCAGGAACATTAGGTCAGTTTACAAGGAACTACACGCAGACCACGAAACGGGGGCTGCTGACAACAAATAAAGGCTGAGTATCAAGCACCGGGGAAGTGCGAGATATTCAGCCTGTTTTGTTGTCTGGGGTTTCCAAAGGGTACCCCTTTGGCACACGACTTTGCTTGCAAAGTGTAGTGTGTTATACGCTCTGTCGGCGTTGCTGCGAAAATGAGGTTGCCGCCCGGAAGGGCAAGCACATTTGAAGCAGCAGGAAAACAGGGCTGTGATTGCGTGGCGTGGAGCCGCAAGCGCAGGACTGGTTTCATCAGCAGACAGGGCGGATATGAAAGCCCCCGTCCCTCGTCCCACACGGATAGCCACACTTACGAAAAAACAGACGGATTTTTCTCTCAAAATTGAAATGGGCGGGAAGCCATTTTAAGGCTTTCCCGCCTTGATTGACTATTAGCAAAGACGGGCGGGACTGTCAACGGCGGCGCATAAAATGCGCCGTTCATCTTGACCATTGACTGACTCGGCTGGCTTTGCTATCTCCACGATAAATGGGATTTGTTATCTATCTGTCCAAGAATCGAATCTCGTTGAAATTTGTGGGTCGTATAGAGGGCAACCAAAATCAAGTAAAATATCCATGAGAGCGTTCATATCAGCCTCTTGCATACCATAGCAATCAAACCTTACGATTTGCGAAGTTGTAAAAACCTGAAATGCTCCATGTCCTTCTTTTTCAAAATCTTTGCCTCCACCTTGTATATTCCAGTCAGAAAAAGAATCAGCCACTTTTTTCAAAATCTCGTCAATCGGAAGAACTTCCAATACTTCCATTACCTCGCCATCACAACACGCTGCCTGATATACGGTTGAATGGTCATGTGCGGTATCTTCCTTGTACTTCCAAAAATTCAAATCCATACTCATTGTATAATCCTCCTGTTAAAAAAGTAAATTCAATTTTATCAATTTCTTATTTCCTCCCCCGCTGTGGGTTTGGATTTTTCAGCAAGTCCGACTTCTGTGCAATCTTTTTCAGCCACTTCTTTTCTTCCTCGGACAGCTTTTTCAAATTCAGCTTGAGCCGCTTACAGATAAACGCCAAAGCCGCTTGCTCCGGGTCGCTGTCTGGACTGGCAGTTTCCTCGGCGGTCTGCAAAAAATCTTCCAGCGGGTTGTCCTCCGGGACGCTGAAAAAATCGTCCTTATGTGTTTCCCGCAGGTCAAGAGCTATCTTGTTTATGTCCTGCTGTATCACATAGCGGCAAAAGCTGTCATCATCAATATGGGCGGCGATAAGCTGTCTTAACTGCGGGTCAGACAAGCCGGGATTGTGCTGCTTCATAATGGTTGCGCTTACAGCGTCCACAATGGCGTTTGCACTCTGTACCTGTTTTCCCGCCACGCCGTTCACATAGATTTCAAGGTCAGCCATCAGCCGGGGGAAATCCGGGTGTACCGCCAGTTCACACAAGAGGGAATTATCCACCAACCCGCTTTTCAAGAGTTCAATCATATCATCACTCAAACGCAGGTCTGCAAGATCGGCGTTTGGGTGATTTCTTGTTTGGGACAGTCCCAGCAGATAATCGGCGGCCACGCCGTAAAACTTCGCCAGCTTGATAATGGCATAGTGGCTGATGTCCTTGAAGTCCTTTGCTTCATAACTACCCAGTGCAGACTTGGAGAGATTTACCTGTTCTTCAAGCTGCTCCAGCGTCAGCCCACGCTCCACACGCAAATCTTTCAATCGTTCTTGTATGGATAGTTCCATGCTCTCCCTCCTTGTCTGCTCGATAAATGGGAACTGTGTTATCTTAATCTTCACTCAATGTTTTCAACATGAGTTCTTAAATAATCAAAATATTTTTTGCCATCATCATTACCGTCCTCGTCAGGCTCAAATATCTCCCTTCCTTCAAACATATAGGCTCTAAGCAAATATTCTGTGGCGTTTTTTTCGTCCCCTATTTCTAAACAACATTCACCTAATCGAAGCATAACAAACGGATTTCCATATCCCTCGCCGCTCAAATTCCCCCTTGCTTTGTCAAAGCATTCGTGTGCTTTTTCGTATTGTTTCTTTTGAAAATAAATATCGCCAATGGCAGCTAAAAACCATATGGTTTCACTGTAAAATTGCTGTGGCTCTGGGATTAGGCTAAGAGCTTCTTTCCATGCTTGTATAGCTTCCTCATATTGTTCTTCTTCCTCAAACTGATTGCCTTTTTGGGCTAATTCATCTAATTTAGTTTTTATTTGTGGTGTTAGTTCATCAATAGCCACTTCTTCATTTTTCTTCTTTGAAAACAGTCCCATAATATACCTCCGTGAAATTTCGATTTGCCATTCTATTTCTTCTATTCTACCACAATTCCAAGAGCGTGGAAATAGAGAGTTTTCCGGGCTGATTTCCGACCTTATGGATATACGGGGCGGGCGGTCTTTTAGGTGTAGACTTAAGGTAGTTCATCGATGAGCTGCACCTTGAAAACAGAATGACCGTCCGAAAAGGAATACCCCGGCTGGGGAAGCAC
>ERZ1106931.1482-NODE-1482-length-9644-cov-6.229117_pt1 | contig 9644 bp, 11 predicted proteins | sample MGYA00403664_ERZ1106931 | MGnify/ENA primary metagenome ERZ1106931 (study PRJEB35170, sample SAMEA104062435) | human gut metagenome | biome: human gut; feature: human-associated habitat; material: faeces | place: Denmark | collected 2012-06-29 ... | reverse complement strand
CATCAGCAAAAGGGGATGATAAGTTTATCACCACCGACTATTTGCAACAGTGCCCGCCAAACAGCATGCGCAAGGCAATATGCGATGTGCTTGAGGGAGGCCGTCAGGCGTTCGAAGCCCGTGAGCAAAAATACGGCATGTTGTGGCTTAAAGCCATCTAAGGGGTCTGAGGGCCAATGGAACGGAAACGTACGTTAAGGATTTAATTCATTGTTTAAATTAAAATTTAATGTCATCGGATCGCCGTTTAAAATATCATCCGATAGCGTGAAGCAGCTGTTCGGTGGTTCACTGACGCTGCGGGACTAGGATGGACAGGTTGCAAAGGCTCTGACCATGATACGTGCGCTGAGCATAATGACGAAGGCAGGAATGCCAGAAAGCGAGCGTATTGCCTGACATCAGCAACCGGCTATGGGGATGCTTATCCCAAATCTGATTTATTCCACAAAACCTTTCAGGGGTTGTGTAGGGTACAGGCTCGGAACCCCAAAAACGCGATAACCACCCATTGGGTGGTTATCGCAAACGCTGTCTGCTTTTGGCTCATCATCACCTGACCTAAGGGAGAAGCAAATCCATGAGGTCACTCAAACAGCGATGAGTGAGTCGCTGTGAAGCCACACTGCTATGGCTTCACCACTGTGATCTGTAAAAAGGCCATCAGGCGCTTTTTTCCAGTTCTTTAGCTTCCCGTAACGTGTCCATTGAAATGAACATTGGGATTGTATCGTTGGCAGAGACCTCTTCACGCGTAGCTTCAAAATCGAAGCTTTCGTAAAAAGCCCTTGCACCAACTTTAGCATCAAGGTAAACCCCTTTAATGCCCTTCACAAATGCAGCGCTCTCGACGCAGTAATCGAGAATAGCGCGCAACAACTCTTCACCCCAGCCCTGCCTTTGGTATTGCTTATCGATGGCAATCATTGGGATTTTCATCACCGCAAACACAGGTGGTACCGAATATGGGAATGTTCCATCAGGAACTTCATCGCGGCCCAACTGATACAAAGAGGCCGTCACAAACCCTACAACTTTATCGCCTTTAAGAAGCAATAACCCGTGGATGTTGTCACGGCCACACTGGCGCTTTAACTGCTGTAAATAACCATTCAGCACTTTTTCGCCACAATCGAACTGCTTAATCCCGGTGATTTCTACATCGGAATCAGCCTTTATTACGCGGAACTGCTCATTAGTAATCTCGGACATACCTTGTTTCCCTTGTCATTAGCGCACGGAGTTTCTCTCCCGGCTGACGAGGTGAATTAATGATGTCGTTTAGATGATTCCACTCCTGTTCGCTGAGCACTCGCATTCGCTGTTCATCTAGCGCCTGCTGAGCTGCGCGTGTAGCAGCCATCAAAATAAACGCACTCATATCCACCCCAACCAGCGAGGCTGCTTCTTTCAACTTCTCTTTTATGTCGGCGCTGGTTCTCAGCTCGACACGTGTGTCTTTGGCTCCAGCCAAAGCCAGGCTTGCGGAACCACCAGTCACATTGGTGTTTCTCATCATGTATTCTCCACGAACAATTTTTTTATTAAAAAATTCAGTTATATACCTCCACAATTAATGATCATCGTAAATTTCCTTTTGTGTTGGTTTCTATAAGAAGACGTATGGCCCTACTGTTTCCATTCATCTGACTGTTACATATTATGTGATTGATATTTAAATAATTTTCACGTGACTGTTTGATTGACTCATTACCAGCTGAATTAATAGAAGTCGCTTTGATAGACATAGAATTTCCTTTTATAGTAGATGACATGAATAAGTATATATGATTGATATTTAAGTAATTTAATCGTGTTTTATTGAATTTAAATTTTTAGCTAACTTTCTTTAGCTACCCACATAGTTTTGCATGCTTCGTAACCAGTGTCAACTAAAGCCGTACGCTGTACGTACAATATATCCGGGTGTTGTACGGGTGCCGTTTAGGCTCTGTCGCATTAAGGCCGCGTCAGATAACATGCTGTTTTTTTGTAATGTTGCCGATAGTTACAGTTAATGTCTCTGATCCGAAATACCTTCAAACGTCTGCACGATCCCGTCGACGTTATTGCTCAGTGTGTCCGCTGGTATCTGGTTTACTCACTGAGTCTGCGTGATCTCGAAGAGATGATCGCGGAATGTGGTCTTCATGTTGACCACTCCACGCTTCACCGCTGAGTTATCCGTCTGGTACCATTGTTGGATACTGTGTTTCGTCGGCATAAACGGGCGGTAGGTCGTCGATGGCGAATGGATGAAACCTACACATAATTAAAGGCTAGTGGAAGTATCTGTATCGCGCGGTCGATACATCAGGGCACACCATCGACTTTTTGCTGACCGCCAGACGGGACTCTGCTGCCGCCTTACGCTTCTTTTGCAAGGCGATTCGCCATCACGGCGAACCGGAAGTGGTCACTATCGATAAAAGTGGCGCCAACACCGCAGCGTTGGCCACGCTCAACGCCGGCAAACCCGATGAGGAAACGATTACCATCAGGCAAAGCAAGTATCTGAACAACCTGGTTGAGCAAGATGATCGAAATATCAAACGTCGAATACGCCCGATGCTGGGATTTAAATCGTTTCGCCGGGCACAGGCCATTCTGGCCGGCATTGAATTGCTCCACATGATACGCAAAGGACAATATCAACATCCGGCAGGTGATGGAATGTCACCTGCGGAACAGTTTTATTTACTGGTAGCCTGAATAATCGACAACGCCAGATTTTGCTGGCATTGCCTCCGTTAATATGACAGAACCCAGTCATCTCGGTGGCGTCAGTCCAGAGGCCTTTGAGCTGGTCTCGTCGTGAGGACAGAATTTGTCTACGGGCGTGGGGTCAGTCCAACATGGCGACTTCTTGCCCACGATTGATTTCTGCCCGGTGATTTTCAAAGGCACCTATGACGAACAAAACTGGCAGGTACTGAGTCAGCGCTGGGACAACCTGCGTGCACAGTTGCACGGCAATCCCTTCTCCGCCAGTGCGCTGCAGGATCATGCTCTGCATAAAGAACTTATTCAGTCGGTGCTGGACAGTGCGCCGAACTTCTCTCCGTTAAAGAGAGCGCATGACAAAGATTAGTTTGCCAGTTTGTTACTGACAGAGAAAAAAGTTGAGCCAACCACAAGGATTCACAATGGGGAATATTGACGGACTGACGCTGATGCAGAGAGAAGATCCTTCATTCGCTGAGCACTACCTGCGTTGGGAAAGTATCAGACAGACCTCAGCATCCCATCAGGTTGCCATTTGCGGCCTGATGAATGCAGGGAAAAGCGCATTACTGAATATGCTGACCGGACACCTGGAACAGGAGTATTTCGCCACCGGCGCGAGTCGCACCACGGCAGACGTACAGTCAATGACCACGGAAAACATTGACTGGCTCGACACGCCAGGCATTGATGCCAGTGACAGCGATGATCACACCGCCTTGCGTGGCATATTGCGTGCGGATTCGGTTCTTTTTGCCCATACCCTGCGCACCGGCACGCTTGAGCAGGTGGAACTCGATTTTCTTGATACGCTGATGCGCCATATCCCCGCTCTGCCGCAGCGATTGATTGTGGTGCTCACCCACGCTGACAGTGTGGAAACCCATCAGCAAGAGAGCATTGATTCCATTACGCGGATTCTCTCCACGCGTTTTGCCGAACAGTTGCCGCTGTTTGTCACCTCAAGCCCGCGTTTTATTAAAGGTACGCTGACGAATAAGCCTAGGCTGGTTCAGCGCAGCGGTATTCCGCAGTTGCTGGCAGCCATCACCACCCGTGTCAGTAGGGCCAATGCATCGCTCGTCTCAGGGCGGGCGCTGGAAAAAGTTCATCTCGACATCATGCTCAAGGGTGCTATCACTGAGGCTCTTGCTCAGCGCGAAGAGAAGTTGAGCGCACTAATGCTGCAACATAAAGAAGAGGAGAAGGCGTTTCGCAAGGCAGCAAAACAGCTGCTAAACGCCCTGCGTCAGCGTATCCCTGATGAGAATAAATCTGACATTTAAGGAAATAACGATGTGGTGGTTACTTATTCCTGTTGTAGGCGCAGTGATTACAGCCGTTGCCGCCTCAGACAGCAGCAGTTCATCTTCTTCATCTGACACCGGCAACAGCCGTGAAACGGCGGCTCGCGAAGCGCTGGAAAAAGAGCAGAGGCGTAACCGGGAGTTGAACCAGGCGGCATTGGTTCAGGATGCCCGCAAAGGCCTGAAGAGGCTGCTGGCCGATCATCCCGCTTTTCTGAAACGCACCCAGCCCGATGACTGGCACACGCTGACGGCGTTCAATCTCGAAAATGCGTTGAGCACCCCGGCGACGGTGAATAACAGTTTCTCGAAACTGCGGGCGCTGTTACCGGATCTGGAATATGTCGGCAACGACAGTGAGGTGCAGATGCATATTCATCAGTTGCAGGGAGAGATGGCGGAGCTGCTCGCACTCAGTCAGCGTCTTTCTGAGGAGATGGATCAATGATTACCTCACCCGCCAATCGTAATGAACTGCTCGCCGTGTTTTCGCAGGTGGCAGAAGGCTTTAGCGCCACAGGCAACAGGATCAAACAGTACGAAGCGCTAATCAGCCCGCTGCTGGCGGCGCTCACCGACACGCAACAGCGTGATCCCTGGGCCAACAGCGCACTCCGACGTGACCATCCCTTTTTGCAGTTTGTTGAAGACCACACTGCGCAGCTGCGTGAGATGCTGCGTCTTCAGGTCGGGGAGATGCTCAGCTATCAACGAAAAAACATTTTTCGTCAGAAGTTTGATGATGCGTTGATGGTCTACGTTTACGGTAAAGTCAAAGCCGGTAAATCCTCCTTTGGCAATTTTATTGCCTGGGGCCATCCCTGCCCGGATGCAGCGCTGAAAAGCCAAGTCGAACCGAAACCCGCCTTCTTTTGTGAAGTTGATAGCGGTACAACAGAAAAGATGTCGGCAGAAAAAATGGCACGCCAGCAACACTTTTCCGTCGGCGTATCGGAAACTACCAGCGCTATTCAGGGTTTCACCCTGCCTGGACTGACCTGGATTGATTCGCCCGGAATTCACTCGGTGACCGCTGAGAATGGTAGGCTGGCGCAGGAGTACAGCGATGCCGCCGACCTTATCATCTATCTGACCAGTTCCAGCAGCCCCGGCAGGAAAAGCGATCTGGAGGTGATGCGCGAAGTTGTTGAGAAGAACAAGCCGATGATGGTGCTAATCCCGGCCAGCGACATTATCGATGAAGATGAAGATGATGAAGGTAATCCCGTTTCTCAACTGATCATGAAGTCAGATGCCGATCGCGTCGATCAGGAAAACTATGTCAGCGAGTCGCTTTCTGCTCTGGTGGACAGCCATAAAGTTGGCGTCACGGTGCAATCCATCTCGGTCGAGTATGCGCGACAAGGCGCAGAAACTGAGCGCAACGCGCGCTGGCAGGAGAGCGGTTTAGAGACGTTTGCCGAAACCGTTGCTCGGATCGCGCAGTCCGATGGCATCAGGATGAAACAACGTACCCCGCTGATTAACCACAAAAATGTTTGCGATTACCTGACCCGCAGTGGCGATGAGATCATCGCGCTGTTGAATGAAGTGTCCGCCGGACTGGATGACGCCGCGCAAAAACTGCATCAGGAGTGTGAACGCCTCTGTCTTGAGCTGGAGGAGCGGCTTAAGCCAAAAATCGAACGTCTGATTGAACGTTACGCGATGGATAACCGCCAGTACCTGTCGCACTGCGCCAGAGTGTGGGAAGATGAGATCGCGACCAGCAAAACGGCGCTGCTTGAACAGGTTCAGCAGGGCTTCGACCAGTTGACGCTTAACCTCAATCAACTGGATGTGATTGACGAGGCGATACCGGGTTTTGAAAAGCGTACAGAGCGCATCGCTTTTAACTCACGTCTGGGGGAAAACGTCGGTAAAGCCGGCGGGGCGGCCGTCGGCACGGCGATCGGTGCCTTCGCGGGAAGCATCATTCCGGGTATTGGAACGGCTATCGGTGCCGGCATCGGCGGTTTACTTGGTGGCATGGTGGGCGGCTACGGTGGCGGCAAAATTGGAGAGAATTTCAATTCAACCGAATATGAAGATATCGAAGTCGGCGATAACCGCGTGGAGGTGGCGTTAAAAACCCGCAAAGTGTTAAGCCAGCGGGCTGAACGCGAGCTGGGCGCGGTAACGGTCATGCTGGAGAACGCCTTCTATGGCGATATCAAAGCCTGGGTGACAGAGATCCATACTGCTCTGACGTCATTACAACTGGAATTACGTAGCCAGCATCTGGCCCTGACAAAGGAGTTGCTTAACAATGAACCTGCCTGATTATCAACACGTTTTTGATGTTTACCATCACTGCCAGGAGACGCTCGAAGTGGGTTTACCTGCGGGTGAAGCGGCCTTGCTGGGCAAACGCCTGATGACGAAAAGCGAGCAATTGCAGCCAGTGATTATGGTTTACGGCGTCTATAACGCCGGAAAAAGCACCTTGCTGAACGCATTAATGGGCCGGGCTGATGCTGAGATGGCAGACAGGCCCATGACCGATCAGGTGACGGGCTATCAGTGGCGCGGCTATACGCTGTATGACACGCCGGGCATCGATGCTCCGCAAGAACATCAGCAAGTGACGGAAGCGCATTTGCGCGAATCCGATGTCGTGTTGTTCGTCGTCGCCACGGGAGGCGCGGTCGAGGAGCAATCGACCTGGCAGGCGCTGATCTCGTTGGTCGAAAAAGAGCGACGGGTCATGCTGATCGTCAACAATAAAACCGGCCTCAAACCTGAATCACATGAATATATTCATCTTGTCGATCAGCTCAGACAGCGGCTTCAGTATGCCGCCGACGAGGAACAGATCGACGATATACTCAGCAAAGTCAGTATTCATCTGGTGAATGCCCGTTCGGCACTCAAGGGAAGGCTTGAGCAGAAGTCAGGACTAATCAACTCAAGCGGGATCACCTTGCTGGAAGAGCAACTGTCGCAATTTTTGCAGGAAACCGATCAGTACAGCGTGCTCGATACCTGTTACAGCGACCTGCGTCAGGCCATTGATACCGCCCTGCTCTCGCTCGCGAAAATCGCCGCCAGTCCGGAAAGCGAGGCCTTGCAGGACGCCAGACTGCGCGTAGAGAGTGAGTGCGAGCGCCTGAGCCTGCAACTCCATGATCATTTAGAGAAAAACATTCAGAAGCATCAGCATGTCCTAGCAGGCACCATTGATGACCTGCTGGAAAACTGCCGCTCTAAGCACGTCTTTGAAGCGGATCTCAGCCGTGAACTGGAAGTGGTTTCAGATAAGATTTTCCAGCAACAGCAGGCATTACTGGAAAGTGAACTGCCCAAAACGCAGCGCAAGCTGGAGGACATTGGTGAAACCTTGCAGGTCGCCGAGATGCGGCAGGCTCAGGCCGAAAGTCCCGACGTAAAAGCTTTCCAGAGTGAAGACGAGGAATCTGCCTGGAAACAGGGCTTGAAGCAGGTGATGGGCCACAGCGACAAACTGGATGTGAATGCCCTTGCCGAAGCAGGCGCCAAAAAAGGGTTAGTGATTGCCAAAGATCTGTTGCCAAATCTGTTTAAAGGGATTGGGAAAAGAACCATCGAGCGCTGGGCCGCTACGGCAGGACGCTTAGCAGGCCCTGCTATTGCTCTGGGCGTGGGAGCCTGGAACATTTATCAGGCCGTGAATGAAAATGAAAAATTAAGACAGGCAAGACGTCGCCGTCGAGAAGCCGCAGAAGACACCGCCGCCACGCTGATGGATGGGCTGAAACAGGCGTGGCAGGGGGTGATTCGCGAGGTGGTGAATGAGATTTTCGAACCAGTAGACGCTTTCCTGAAACAGCGAAAAAACGAGCATCAGCAGCAGAGCGATCTCACCGCAAAACGCATTGAGGAATTAGAAACAGCCAAACGGGCTCTGTCGCATTAACGGAGGTAAGTCAGTAAAGCCTCGCGTTGTCGATTATTCAGGCTGCCAGTAAATAAAACTGCTCCGCAGGTATTAGACGTCAACTAGTTTTGCCGACTGGCGCCAACTATTCTGGCCGCATCCTTTAGTGCGACGTTAAGTCGCGCTGGTTACTGCCTTTGCCGTCTTTTTCCTGTAGCTTTCTCCCTTCAGTTCGAACATATATCCGAGGAGATCCAGACCGCTTCAGTACTTGATATTGAGCGGGTGCTGGAGCAGGGCGGCGACGCCCCGGTGTACGGGCCGAACCTGCGCGCCTCCTGCAGGCGCATGGAAGCCGCGGGCTGGCTGCGCACCCTGCGCGCTCCGAACCTGCAGCTGGCCGTCGAGCTGACGAAGGCCGGTCGCGGCATTGCAGAACCGCTCTACCAAGGCTGAAACGGCACGACAACGGCTGACAGACGTCCGGCGTCTGCCGTTACGCCAGATGGCTGCCGGCGACGCGGTGGAGCTGCAGCTGGGTGATGGCCGTTACTTCCTGCGGGAAGCGGCCTACGTGATCCGTCTGGACGGTACCACCTGCCTGCAGCTGACGGATGCCCGCGGCATACGCCGGATAAAAGAGGGCGATCCCCTGCAGGTGGCCACATGGTATCAGACCTGTTTTGATGCAGGCCTGCCGGTCATCGTCCAGGTGAATGAGAGCCGGGACTGATCGCCACCACACAAGGAATATGAGCATAAAATGAAAGTCACTGAACCCGGGCTGAATAAGCTGATCGATAACCTGAACACCCTGATTTGCGAGGACAGCCTGCTCACGCGCCAGGAGCGTGAAACGCTGGTACTGGCCGTCGCCGCTATCGGCGCCATGAAAGCGCGCGTCGGCTTGAAAAAAGGCGATGCGCCGACCGTTGCCAGACGGGAAAAAAGGGAGAAAAAAGACCGCCAGCCTGATCCGCGTTTTCCGCGAGCCGGTCATCCCTGGCAGGAAGACGAAAAAACCTTACTGAGTGATGCGCTCGATTCGGTACCGGACGAAGAGATTGGCAGGCATCTGTTCTGGCTTTCCGAGAAACTGGGCAGAACGCCTTTCAGTGTTGCTTTCCAGATCGCGGCAATCAGGGAGCTGCAGGACGGCTGGGAGGAGCAGTTCAGGGAGATTTCTGATAAAATTCGCTTGTCCGGCCTGAGCATCAGTGATTATCTGAAGCAGAACGGCACGGGCCATAACGCCTGAAGAAATTTGCGTTACAGAAAAATTATATAACTGAGGGGCAGTGATGAAAACAGCGATATGGGTGGTGGTGTATTTAACGATGTGTTTTCTGCTTTTCACCGGATGGATGTTCGCCTTTGCGCAGTATGCGCCCTATAACGGGCAGGAACACGCGTTTTCTCTGACGTATCTGCTTAATTTATTTTTTCTTCATGTTGTGATGGTACCTTACTACGAGTTTTTTCAGACTGAAACATACAGCAATGTATTAATGAGTCTGGCAGATGAATCCGGTCAGATGATACGTTTTCATCACGTGGTACCTGTTCTCCGGATATATAGTCTGTCCGCACTCTTAACTTTTGTGGGTTACATCATATATGCAAAATGGTTCACTCATAACCGACTGAAAGAAAAGCATCTTCCAGAATGATATTACCGGGACACCTCAGGATATAAAAAACCAATGACGAAACAGGAATGGATTTTACGACTACGGCGCTGTACATCGAAGGAAACC
>ERZ1106931.1477-NODE-1477-length-9680-cov-2.742961_pt1 | contig 9680 bp, 6 predicted proteins | sample MGYA00403664_ERZ1106931 | MGnify/ENA primary metagenome ERZ1106931 (study PRJEB35170, sample SAMEA104062435) | human gut metagenome | biome: human gut; feature: human-associated habitat; material: faeces | place: Denmark | collected 2012-06-29 ... | reverse complement strand
GGTCACACGACCGGAGCCGACGGTGTGGCCACCTTCACGCACAGCGAAGGTCAGGCCTTCCTCCATAGCGATGGGCTGAATCAGCTCAACGGTGAAGGTAGCGTGGTCGCCCGGCTGAACCATCTCGACGCCTTCCGGCAGCTCGATGACGCCGGTGACGTCGGTGGTGCGGAAGTAGAACTGCGGACGGTAGTTGGAGAAGAACGGCGAGTGACGGCCGCCTTCGTCCTTGGTCAGCACGTAGACTTCGCCCTCGAACTTGGTGTGCGGGGTGACGGAGCCCGGCTTGGCCACAACCTGGCCACGCTCGACATCGTCACGGCCGAGACCACGCAGAAGCAGACCGGTGTTGTCGCCAGCCTCGCAGGCGTCCATGGTCTTGTGGAAGGTCTCGATGGAGGTGACGGTGGTCTGCTGGGTCGGACGGATACCAACGATCTCGACCGGGGTGTTGACGGCCAGCTGGCCACGCTCGACACGACCGGTGACAACGGTACCACGGCCGGAGATGGTGAAGACGTCCTCGATCGGCATCAGGAACGGCTTGTCCAGGTCGTGAACCGGGGTCGGGATGTAGTCGTCGACAGCGTCCATGAGGTCCTTAACGGACTGGACCCACTTCTCGTGGTCCGGAGCGTCGTCGTGCAGAGCACCGTAAGCGGAGGTGTGGATGACCGGGCAGTCACGGTCGAAGCCGTTCTCGTCGAGGAGGTCGCGGACCTCTTCTTCGACGAGCTCGATGAGCTCTTCATCGTCGACCATGTCGCACTTGTTCAGGGCGACGAGGATCTTCGGAACGCCAACCTGACGGGCGAGCAGCACGTGCTCGCGAGTCTGGGCCATCGGGCCGTCGGTGGCGGCCACAACGAGGATAGCGCCATCCATCTGGGCAGCACCGGTAATCATGTTCTTCACGAAGTCGGCGTGGCCCGGGCAGTCGACGTGAGCGTAGTGACGCTTCTCGGTCTGGTACTCGATGTGGGCGATGTTGATGGTGATACCGCGGGCGGCCTCTTCCGGAGCGGAATCGATCTGGTTGAAGTCGTACTCCGGGTTGACATCCGGGAACTCCTCGTGCAGCACCTTGGAGATGGCGGCAGTCAGGGTAGTCTTACCGTGGTCGACGTGGCCGATGGTACCGATGTTAACGTGCGGCTTAGTACGCTCGTACTTTTCCTTTGCCATTACTTTTGTCCTCCTGGACGTCTCGTGAGTTTCCTGCACCCTTTCGCACAGGAACTCGCTTATTCTACTGGGTTTCTGGGTTATGTGCCACTTTGAAGAGCCAGAACCCAGTCAGCGGTATACGATATTACCGCTGACTGAAGACACTGGCTACTTCATGCAGTGGCGCGTGTCACTCGCCGCGCTGGGCCTTGATGATCTCCTCGGAGACGCTCTTCGGCACCTCGTCGTAGGAGTCCATCTCCATGGTGAACATGGCACGACCCTGGGTCTTGGAACGCAGGTCGCCGATGTAGCCGAACATCTCGGACAGCGGGACCTTGGCGTCGATGACCTTGACGCCGACACCGTCGGTCATGGACTGGATGTTGCCACGGCGCTGGTTCAGATCGCCGATGACTTCGCCCATGTACTCTTCCGGCGTACGGACTTCGACCTTCATGATCGGTTCGAGAATGACCGGCTTGGCCTTCGGGGCAGCTTCCTTGAAGCACATGGAACCTGCGAGCTTGAAGGCCATTTCGGAGGAATCGACCGGGTGCATCTGGCCGTCAGTGACGGTGGCCTTGACGCCCACGACCGGGAAGCCGGCGAGAACACCGGACTCCATGGCCTCCTTGACACCGGCCTCGATGGGGCCGATGAATTCGGCGGAGATGTGGCCGCCGGTGACCTTATTCTCGAACTCGAAGGGCTCGAAGTTCATCAGGACCTTTGCGAACTGGCCGGAACCACCGGTCTGCTTCTTGTGGGTGTAGCCCTGGTCCATGACGGCCTTGCGGATGGTCTCGCGGTAGGCGACCTGCGGCTTGCCCTGGTTGCACTCAACCTTGAACTCGCGGCGCATACGGTCGACGATGATGTCGAGCTGGAGCTCGCCCATGCCGGCGATCAGGGTCTGGCCGGACTCTTCGTCGGTCGTGACCTGGAAGGTCGGATCCTCTTCGGCCAGCTTGGACAGGGCGATGCCCATCTTCTCCTGGTCGGCCTTGGTCTTCGGTTCGACGGCCACCTGGATCACAGGATCCGGGAAGGTCATGGAGTCGAGGGTGATCGGATCGTCGATGGCGCACAGGGTGTCACCGGTGGTCACGTTCTTCAGGCCCACGAAGGTGTAGATGTTACCGGCGTCAGCGCGGTCCATCGGGTTTTCCTTATCGGCGTGCATCTGGAAGATCTTGCCGATACGTTCCTTCTTCTCGCGGGTGGAGTCGAGCACGGAGTCGCCCGGCACAACGGAGCCGGAGTAGACGCGCACGAACACGAGCTTGCCGTAGAACGGGTGGGTGGAGATCTTGAAGACCAGAGCCGCGAACGGATCGGACTTGACCGGGTGACGGTCGATCTCGACGGACTCATCGCCAGGCTTGTAGCCCTTGATGGCCGGCACGTCTTCAGGAGACGGCAGGTAATCGACAACGCCGTCCAGCATCGGCTGAACGCCCTTGTCCTTGAAGGCGGAACCGCAGAAGATCGGGAAGGCTTCCTTGGCGATGGTGAGCTTACGCACGCCAGCGCGGATGTCTTCCTTGGACAGGTCGCCGTCCTCGAAGAACTTGTTCATGAGGTCGTCGTCGGCTTCGGCAGCGGCTTCCACGAGCTTCTCGTGGTACTCCTGAGCCTTGTCCTTGAGGTCGTCCGGGATTTCAGTGGTGTCGTACTTGGCGCCGAGCTCCTCGGTGCCGTTCCACACGTAAGCCTGCATCTCAACCAGGTCGACAACGCCAGTGAAGTCGTTCTCGGAACCAATCGGCAGCTGCATCACGATCGGAGTAGCACCCAGCTTCTCCTTGATGGTGTCGACGGAGTAGTAGAAGTTCGCGCCCAGCTTGTCCATCTTGTTGATGAAGCAGATACGCGGAACGCCGTACTTGTCAGCCTGACGCCACACGGTCTCGGACTGAGGCTCCACGCCTTCCTTGCCGTCGAACACGGCAACGGCACCATCGAGCACACGCAGGGAGCGCTCCACCTCGGCCGTGAAGTCCACGTGGCCAGGGGTATCGATGATGTTGATCTGGAACTTGTCCTTGGTGTCGTGGGACTGACGGCTCCAGAAGCAGGTGGTAGCAGCGGACTGGATGGTGATACCACGTTCCTGCTCCTGCGCCATGAAGTCCATGGTGGAGGCGCCGTCGTGGGTCTCGCCGATCTTGTAGTTCTTACCGGTGTAGAACAGAATACGCTCGGTAGTGGTGGTCTTGCCGGCATCAATGTGGGCCATGATGCCGATATTGCGGACGTCGTGGAGGTCCGAAATCTCTTCAGCCATCTTTTTCCTTAGTTTTACTCAGGGCGAGTGATTACCAGCGGTAATGAGCGAAGGCCTTGTTAGCCTCTGCCATCTTATGAGTATCCTCGCGGCGCTTGACAGAAGCACCGAGGCCGTTGGAGGCATCCAGGATCTCATTGGCGAGACGCTCAGCCATGGTCTTCTCACGACGGGCGCGGGAGAAGTCGGTCAGCCAGCGCAGCGACAGGGTGTTGGCGCGGTTCGGCTTGACCTCGACCGGCACCTGGTAGGTGGCGCCACCGACACGGCGGGAGCGAACCTCGAGGGACGGACGGATGTTGTCCAGGGCGCGCTTGAGCACAGCCACCGGCTCCTGGTCGGACTTCTCCTTGACCATATCGAGCGCGGAGTAGACGATGTCTTCGGCGATCGACTTCTTGCCGTCAAGCAGAATCTTGTTGATGAGCTGCGCCACCACGGTGGAACCGTAGATCGGATCGGGCAGCACGACGTGCTTCTTGGAAGGTCCCTTACGTGACATATCTCTTACTTCGCCTTCTTTGCTCCATACAGGGAACGACCCTGCTTACGGTCCTTGACACCTTGGGTATCGAGCGCGCCACGCACGATGTGGTAACGCACACCCGGGAGATCCTTCACACGGCCGCCGCGCACGAGCACGATGGAGTGCTCCTGCAGATTGTGGCCTTCGCCCGGAATGTAGGCGGTGACTTCGATGCCCGAGGACAGGCGCACACGAGCGACCTTACGCAGAGCCGAGTTCGGCTTCTTCGGGGTGGTGGTGTAGACACGGGTGCACACGCCGCGACGCAGCGGGCTGCCCTTCAGGGCCAAAGTCTTGGACTTCTTCGGCTTTGCCTGACGTCCCTTACGGACGAGCTGTTCAATAGTAGGCAACTTGAATTCTCCGATTCAGTGGTTTCTCTTGCTTTTGTGTGACCGCCGCACTGCACCCACACTTTTCAGCACACTCGCTTGGTATCCGCCTGTTGGCGGCACCCGACGAATCGGAAAAGATAGCCCAGTCCACCGGCCCGATGGCCTTCGCCCCTCCCGTCGGCGCATTACTGCGTGCGATCAGCGGTTTGAAGGATATCCCAGCATGCTCGCCTGTTACATAAGGCGTGCTGTTGGCACACACGAATATCTATATTACGATTCCTCCGGACAACGACGCGCCGAGCCACAACTCACTGGTTTGGGGACCTCCTGCGCCCCCGTACTTTTCCTCTCCTCCCAACGCAATATTCCAATGCGTCGCAAAACACACACCCAACTATTCTCCCAACGCAATATTCCCGGGAATGCGTCGCAAAAAGGGAACGCCACACAGCAGGTGCCCCCGCGGAGACTATGTCACACGGGGGCACCGCCAAGGAGGTTACATTATGTTTCTTTTCACCACATCCGCTTCTGTGTTATCTGTTTCCAGCACATCCTCGTGCTCTTCCATATCCGATGGGAACCTCTAGCGACCCGGCCTCTTTGCCGTATTACCTTGCCGCTTTCTGCATTACCAATTATAGCAAAACCGCCCTCGCGAAACGCCCGATACCTCAATCGGGAGTAAGCGGGAGCGGCTATGTTATGCGAGGTAGGAAAGGTGGATGACCGACTGACTGGAGTCGTGCCTTACCCGACCTTTCTCACCATTTCAGGATTTCAGGCAGCGACCTTGGCGGCCTTATCGGCGTCGAACGGGTGGGCCGCTGAAACGGTGCTCTTGGCAGAGCCCTTCTCGCCATTGTCGGAATCCCAGTGGATCTCGTGCTTGTCATCGTGGTTGCGCCACCAGCTGGACAGGATAGAGCCGGAGATGTTGTGCCACACGGAGAAGAAGGTGGACGGCACGGCAGCGAGTGGGTTGGTTGCGAAGGAGGTCAGGGCCAGGGTTGCGCCCAGAGCGGAGTCCTGCATGCCGACTTCGAAGGTGATGGCCTTCTGCTGTGCGTAGCGGAAGCCCTTCGGGTAGATCTTGTACATCAGCTTGGAGAAGCCGAAGCCCAGCGAGTAGCCGCACAGGTTGTGCAGGATGACCACCGGGATGGCCACCAGGGAGCTGGCCACGAACAGCTTCGGACCGTTGGCGGCAACGACCACGCCGATGATAAGCAGAATAGCCACCTGAGAAACGATAGGCAGGGCGACCGTAACCTTCTCGATCTTCTTGCCGAAGATCATGTGGCAGATCACACCGAGGGCGATCGGGAAGAGCACCACCTTGACGGCGTTGAGGAACAGGGACTGAGTCGGCACGGACACGTACTGAGAAGCGAGCAGCTGCATCAGCAGCGGAATCATGAACGGGGCGCACAGGGTGGAGAGGATGCCGATGGAGACATCGAGGGCCACGTCACCACGGGACAGGTAGCTCATCACGTTGGAGGAGGTGCCAGACGGGCAGCAGCCGACGAGAATCACGCCCACGGCCAGCGGGCCGGACAGGTGGAAGATCGCGCACAGGGCCACGGCGATGAGCGGCATGATGATGAAGTGAGCTACGGTGCCGACGATGACCATCAGCGGCTGGGTCAGGATGCGCTTGAAGTCGTCCAGCGTCAGGGTCAGGCCCATGCCGAACAGCACGATGCCCAGCATGTAGCCGGTGTACGCCTTGCCCCACAAGCTGGCGGCCGGCACGAAGTAGTTGAAGACGGCCCAGACGATGACGATGACCGTAAACCACTTGGTCAGCCAATCTGCAAAGGCTTTAACCTTTTCCATGGTGTTTCTCTTCCCTTGTTTGGTGTAGGTAACATCGCATGAAACTAGGCGGGTCGCGGTTGATATGAAACATAATGCTCACATTGCGAACACTCACGTAATCATTTCTGCAATCCCCGGTCGTACCATCACACCGTCGTGTGCCTTGACTTTTCATCAATCGCCGCACAAGACCCACTCGTCTACATCCCGCCATCTGAGACAGCCCGCAGCCTGGCCCCAAGAATGAAACCGACCACTTGATTCCATCGCGACACACCGATGAGCACACATCCGCAAAGTTGTGTATAGTATTCACCTGTTGCGCGAATTCAGCTTGCTGAATACGGCACTATGGTGGCCATAGCTCAGTTGGTAGAGCATCTGATTGTGGTTCAGAAGGTCGCGCGTTCGAGCCGCGTTGGCCACCCCAGTAAAACCCTTCCGTTCGCGGAAGGGTTTTGTTTTTTCTCCCTGAATTCCCCGCTCCTGGGTTATAGGCCAAATAGGCATGCCGGGAACCACCGCGTTGTACACTCAGGGCATATCCAATTCACCGAACATAAGGACAAAAGGTCCGTCATGCTGTCTTTTGAGAACGATTACTCCCGCGCCGCCCATCCCGCGGTGCTTGAAGCCGTGGCTGAAGCCAACAACCATCTGTATTCGGGCTACGGGTCCGACGAACTGAGCGATCAGGCCAAGGCCAAGATCCGCGAGGCCTGCGGCCAGCCGGACGCGGATGTGTGGTTCCTCGTCGGCGGCACGCAGACCAACCAGGTCGTCATCGACACCATCACCCCGGCGTATGCAGGCGTGGTCGCGGTCGCCTCCGGCCATCCGAACGTGCACGAGGCCGGCGCCATCGAGTTCTCCGGGCACAAGGTGCTCACGATTCCCCAGCACAACGGCAAAATGGACCCGACCGAACTGGACGAGTTCTGCAAGACCTTCTATGCGGACGGCAACTACGAGCACATGGTGTTCCCGGGCTCCGTGTACGTCTCGCAAAGCACCGAATATGGCACCATCTACTCCAAGGCCGAGTTGCAGGCCATCGCCGATGTGGCGCACAAGTACGACATGCCGCTGTTCGTGGACGGAGCGCGACTCGGCTACGCGCTGACCACCACCGGCTCAGACATGACGCTCGCGGATCTGGCGACCATCGCCGACGTGTTCTACATCGGCGGTACCAAGGTGGGTGCCCTGTTCGGCGAGGCCGTGGTGTTTACCAAGCACAACACGCCGAAGCACTTCTTGACCCTCATCAAGCAGCACGGTGCCTTGCTGGCCAAGGGCTTTGTGCTGGGCGCGCAGTTTGACGCTTTGTTCACCGACAACCTGTATTTCAAGATCGCCCGCAACGCCAATGAGGCGGCCGATCGTATTCGCGAGGCCCTGCGCGCCAAGGGCTACACGCTCACTTTCGAAGCGCCCACCAACCAGATTTTCGTGACGATGGATCAGCCGACCATCGACCGTCTGGAGCGCGAGATCAAGCTCGGCTTTACCGAAAAGGCCGACGACACGCACACCGTGATGCGCATCTGCACCAGCTGGGCCACCACGCCTGAAGAGGTCGATCAACTTATTGAGTTGTTGTAAAACCCTTCGCTAATCTCTCCCTCCGTCATCGCTTCGCGATGCCACCTCCCTCATCAGAGGGAGGTTTTTTCGTAGATCCCTCTGATGAGGGAGCTGGCCACCGCAGGCGGACTGAGGGAAAGACCTCTCCGCAAACGAGAAGGCTCCTATTCCCCTATCGCCTTGCGTTCCATATCCACGAACTTGTGGACCGAGGCTTCCACGGAATAATGCGCCTTGGTGTATTCGGCGTATTTCTCGCCCCATTCGGCGCGCTCGGCCTGATGTGCGATCCACCAATCGATGCGTCGGGCCAGCAGGGCCGCGTCCCGCACGGGGAACAACGACTCGTCGATCAGCGCGAACTGGCTGGCCGCCGACAGTTCGGACGCGGCGATCACCGGCACCAATCCGCACGCCATCGCCTCGATCACGCTCACCGATTCGATGTCGGCAATCGAACAATGCACGAACAAATCGCCCGAACGCAACAAATCGGGCATATCGGCGTGCTTGTGGAATCCGATATCGGCCTTGCGCGCCAGCAAACGCCCGGCGCGGAACTTGAGATACTGCTTGAGCGGCCCAGTACCGGCGATCACCAGCTGAATATCGCCGGCGTGCCGGGACATCGACACCGCCTTGATCAGCGTAATCTGATCTTTCTCGCTAGCCAGTCGGCCGGAAGCGATGACGCGGAACGGCACGGGAGCCGAGGCATCCGGATCGGCCGGCTTCTTCGGCGAATACACCGGTGAATAACCATTGGAAATCACGTGCAACTTGGCTTTATACCCGTGCGCGCGCAACAGGCTCGCGGTCATTTCGGTGGGCACATGGATGTGGTCAATGTGCTTGTACAGCCAGTGCTTGAACAGCCAGTACAGGAAGCTGGAAATACCGGGAATGCGACGTAGCGGGCCGGCCGAATACAGCACGTTCTCCGGCTGCAGGTGGAATCCGGCAGTCACGGGAATGCCCATTTGGTGGGCGACTTTAGCGGCACGACGGCCGAATTTGAACGGCATATAGATATGCACCACATCCACGCCTTGGAAGGCGGTGCGGAACAACGTGTCGCTGGGTTCGGCGAATTGCATGAGCTGCTTGGCGGCCACCCACGAGACGAGCGGCACCTTATTCACGCGCGCCGGATATTCGGGCGCCCCTATACCGACAAGCCTCACATGATGGCCTTGCCGCTCCAATTCTGCAGCCCATTGCAAGGCCGAATTGGAGGTGCCGTTGCCCTGATTGCCCACCGTATCGACCACAAGAGCGATAGTCAGCGGACGATCAATGCTCTCTTCAATCCCGTTTTCGCGCATTGCCTCATCCTAAACCACCGCGCTGCAATGGCGTCGGCCGCGCTGCCTGAACGCGTATGAAATGGTATGGGCTGCCGCATTTTGCCCAATATTGAATCACGCGCTCCGCAGCGCACGTCGCCGAATCCGAGCCCCGCATAGGCGAAATCATCGCGGCATGGCAGAATGTGGGTATGACTGAGAACGCCGTAAATACTGCCGTGACTTCCACCTCCTCTCCCGCAATTCCCGCCGAGACTTCCGCCGTCTCCCCCGCAACTCGCGCAGCCAACCGCCCGCTGGGCACACCGCTGGGCAAGCACCCCACCCGCGTGCTGTTTTTGGGCGCTGGTGAGCTGGGCAAGGAAGTGGCCATCGAGCTCATGCGACTGGGCGCGTGGGTGTGCGCCGCTGACTCGTATGCCGGCGCTCCGGCCCAGCAGGTGGCGCATGAATATCGCGCGTTGGATATGGCGAATGCCGCCGAATTGCAGGCATTGTTCGATGAAATCAAGCCGGACATCATCGTGCCCGAGGTAGAGGCCATCGCCACCGATGTGCTGGCCGGTACTGCGGCCGCGGGCGCCCAGGTGGTGCCGAGCGCCGAAATCGCCGCGATTTGCATGGACCGCGAGCGCCTGCGC
>ERZ1106931.1459-NODE-1459-length-9770-cov-12.305816_pt1 | contig 9770 bp, 8 predicted proteins | sample MGYA00403664_ERZ1106931 | MGnify/ENA primary metagenome ERZ1106931 (study PRJEB35170, sample SAMEA104062435) | human gut metagenome | biome: human gut; feature: human-associated habitat; material: faeces | place: Denmark | collected 2012-06-29 ... | reverse complement strand
TTCTTGAATTGCGCCTGTTGTACCGATACGTAAAAAAGTACGAATACCTAATTGCGCTAATTCTTCAACTGCAATAGAAGTCGATGGGCCACCAATACCTGTTGAGCAAACAATAACCGCTTTGCCATCAATTTCACCACGCCATGACGTGTATTCACGTAAAGAAGCCAGATGAACTGGGTTATCCATTAATTTTGCAATTTTTTCAACACGCTTAGGATCACCTGGAACAATTGCTAAAGTGGCACCCTGTAGGTCATTTTTGGTTAAACCTAAGTGAAATACATCAGACATATCGGACTCCTCAATGGGAAAAAACCAATGATCATTAAATTAAGACTTACTTTATCAGCTTTGCAAAGCTTTTTAGTGACCAATATCACCTACAACAAGCTAAACAAAGTAACAATTTCATAAAATTGTGATTATTATCACGAAAAATGATATTCGAAATCCATTTTCAGCAAATACATTATCAATATTTGCTTACTTCAATCATTCACTAAAATAAATATTTCACTTATTGAGTATAGACGAGGCAAATACCTCGATGCACAGATCCTCTAAATAATTCAAGTTGCAACTGAGCGACAAATGAACGAATCGCTAGGAGCATACAATAGTATGTGACCAGGGTAAGAAAATGCAGCCAACGCATCACCAGTGCGAAGTATGACGCGCATTTACCATTCGGCGACAGATCCATCCTCATACCGCCACAACGGATTTCGCCAGTCCGGCGCATTTTTACTTAACTCAACCACGCGGGCCTCATCAATTTCCACGCCCAGCCCCGGCTTCATCAAAGGTTTAAAGAAGCCGCCTTCCATATTGAAATCTTCTTTGTTTTTCACAAAATCAAGCAGTTCGGCGCCTTTGTTGTAATGGATCCCCATGCTCTGCTCCTGGAAGACCGCGTTATGCGAAACGAAATCAACGTGCAGACAGGCTGCCAGCGCGATCGGCCCCAGCGGACAGTGCGGCGCCAGCCCAACGTCATAGGCTTCCGCCATGCCGGCAATTTTATAGCATTCGGTAATGCCGCCTGCGTGCGACAGATCGGGTTGTAAAATAGCCACCCCGCCCGCTTCCAGGACCCGTTTAAATTCAAAGCGCGAAAACATACGTTCGCCGGCGGCAATGGGAATATGGGTTTGCGCCGCCAGCCGCGGATAATATTCCGCCTGCTCGGCTAATACCGGCTCCTCAATAAATAATGGGCGATATGGCTCCAGCTCTTTAATTAATACCTTAGCCATCGGCGCGCTAACGCGGCCGTGAAAATCGAGACCAAACTCAATTTCATTGCCAAACGCTTCGCGGATTTGCGCCACGGTATTCACCGCGGCATCAACCGCGCGGGAATTATCAATGATACCCATCTCTTCGCAGCCGTTTAATTTAAAGGTGTCGAAACCAATGCCGCGCAGCTTCTTAATCCCGTCAATCACTTCGGCAGGGCGGTCGCCGCCCACCCAGCTGTAGGCTTTAATTTTGTCGCGCACCAGCCCGCCCATCAGTTGCCACACCGGGGCATTCAGGACCTTACCTTTAATATCCCATAGCGCCTGATCAATACCGGCGATGGCGCTCATCATAATCGGGCCGCCGCGATAAAAGCCGCCGCGGTACATTACCTGCCACAGGTCATTAATCCGCGCCGGATCCTGACCAATCAGGTAATCGCCAAATTCATGAACGGCTGCCTCCACCGTACGGGCGCGCCCTTCAATCACCGGTTCGCCCCAGCCGACGATGCCTTCATCGGTTTCAATCTTCAGGAACATCCAACGCGGAGGTAAACGGTACGTGGTGATATTGGTTATTTTCATTTCACTGCCTCTCGATACGCTTTTACGAATGCGGCTGCCTGCTGCGCGGTACGTTCAACCGACTGGCCGGCACGATAGAGATCGCTACCTAATCCTGCCCCAACACAGCCGGCATTAATCCACTGCGCCAGGTTTTCCGGCGTCACGCCGCCAACGGCAAAGACCGGAACCTCGGGCGGAAGCACGGCTTTCAACGCTTTGATGTAATCCGGGCCAAAAGCCGATGACGGGAAGATTTTCAGAGCCTGCGCGCCGGCATCGAGCGCGCTAAAGGCTTCGCTGGCGGTGGCGCAGCCTGGACACACGGTCATGCCGTAACCCACCGCTCGCCGGATCACTTCCGGTTGAATGTTTGGCGTCACAATCAGCCGACAGCCCATGGCCGCCAGCCTGTCGACCTGCTCCGGTTGCAGCACCGTGCCCGCGCCGATAAGCGCCTGCTCGCCGTAAGCGTCGACGACCTGCGGAATACTTTTCTCCCACTGCGGCGAGTTCAGCGGGATTTCAACCGCGTCGAAACCGGCGTCGATAACGGCGCCAACGTGAGCCAGCGCCTCGTCTGGCGTAATACCGCGCAGGATAGCGATAAGTGGAAGGTTAGTTTGCCACTGCATAAGCGATGCTCCTTATTCCTGTCTGAAATGCCGTATCGCCCGCAACCGCGCTGACTTCGCGGCCAATGGCGGCGAATGCCTGCTGATAGCGGGATGTTAACGATGACCCAGCGACGAGACTGATCGCCTGCTGTCCGGCGAATGTGTCGCTGAGGGTGGCAACTTCAGCGCCAATCAGCAGGCCGGAAAGAAATTCGCTAACCTGCTCGCGAGGCAGCGCGCCCAGCACGTGCGAAGCGCGAACTTCAAACAGCTGCGGCAGGACGGCGGGGTTGTTGATACCGCGCTGCAGACCTGCCGCGAATGCGGCAGCGGACGTTTCCTGCGGCGGTAAGCCGGCGCCCACCAGCGAGTGCTGAAGCAACAGATGATGCAATTCACCGGTCAAAACGGTACGAAAATCGTGAATTTGCCGGCGATCGGCCAGTACCCACTTGCAGTGGGTTCCCGGCATCACGTAGACAGACGAAGGGGCTAAGGCGCGAGCGCCCAGCAGCTGCGTTTCTTCCCCACGCATGACGTTATGGTTATCGTCACGGGAAACGCAAAGGCCGGGAATTATCCAGATATTGTCGCCAACGGCAGTTAACTGCTGGCCAATATCCGAGAAAGCGGCAGGAAGCGGCAAATAAGGGGCGATTTTCCAGCCCACGTTGCTGCCGACCATCCCTGCCATCACCACCGGTGTGGCGCCATCGCGCCAGTGCTGTGTGATTTCCGCTAACACCGCAGCGGGAGAGCGACCATTCAGGCGCGTTACGCCTGCTTCAGATTGCCTGCTTTCCAGGCATTCTTCGCCCTGATAAAGCCAGGCGCGTAAATTCGTCGATCCCCAATCTATTGCGATGTAGCGAGCCGTCATGTGATTTCCTTAAGCCTTCGTGTCGAGCTGGCGATCATCGTCAACGCCGCCTGCTCCGCCGCGTCGCTATCCTGATGCCGAATGGCGTCAAATAGCGCTTTATGTTCCTGGAGGGTTTTCGGCATGTTGCCTTCATCGCCCATCCAGGTCCGTTCAAATACCGCCCGCTGCAGCGAACTGATCGCCACGCTAAGCTGCTGCAAAACCGGGTTATGTACTGACTGCAGCACCGCCTCGTGGTAGCGAATATCCGCTTCGTTAAAGGCATCCCGGTTTTGGTTGTTGGCGATCATGTCATTGAGCGCCGACTCGATTTCCGCCAGATCGCTTGAGGTGGCGCGTTCCGCCGCCCAACGCGCGATGGCGGGTTCAACCAGGTTGCGCACTTCACTCATCGCGCTGATAAGACGCGGGTCATAGTCATTTTCCAGTACCCACTGCAGCACCTCGGTGTCGAGGTAGTTCCACTGGTTTCTGGGAGCGACAAACGCGCCGCGATAGCGCTTCATTTCAATCAGCCGCTTCGCCATCAGGGAACGAAACACTTCACGAATGATGTTGCGCGAGGTTTCAAACTCCTCACAGAGTTCCGCTTCGGCCGGAAGCGCCGAACCCGGGACGTATTTACCGCTGACGATCTGTTTGCCCAGCGAGATCACAATGCGATCGGTCTTATTGAGAGTCATGGAGAGTCCTTGTGCTCTATGTGTACTGCTCTACTTTACCGTCGCTGCTGAATTTCGCCTCATGTTTGTACTACTAACGTGATGCTGTACGTTATCAACATGAGCGTAATGTAGTACAATATTATTGTGTTGTACTACAATTTGGATCACAAAAAGAACAATTCATAAAAATTAAAGCGCAGCGGCCCTGGCAAGAGGCGATAAGAGAGAAAATTAAGGGGAGGAGGCGTTAAAACGCTTCGCCGACCTGGAAGTAAAAGCCGCTGCTGCCTTTGCCGATACCGTAGTCGAGGCGAACATTAACGCGAGGTTTGAATTCAAAGCGGTAGCCAACGCCCGCCGAAGGCAGCCAGCGGCCATTATTCAGCGACGACAGTGAGGGCCCCATGGTTCCCGCCCCGGCCCAGGCGACAATCCCGTGCCGCCAGGTGAGCTGCCGGCGATATTCCAGCTGACCGCTGACGACGTTTTTATCCCGGTAGCGCCCCTGGTAGTAGCCGCGCATCCGTTCATCGCTGCCGAGCAGCGGCATCATGCTCCACGGTACCTCGCCCTGGGTGAAGGCGCCATCGGCCTCCCAGGCGAGCACGCTTTTCTCGCTCAGGGCATGATAATGGCTATAGTGCAGCTGAAATTCCTCAAAGCGGGTATCGCTACCTAATCCGGGCGCATAGTGGGTATAGCGGAGGTTGGCATACTGACCCCGGCGCGGGTTAGGGACAAAGTCGCGATCGTCCCAGTTGATATCGATGCTGGCGCCGGAGCTGAATACCGACGGCCCCTGCGGAGTGTTTTCTATCTTCGGCCGATCGTCATGGTCCATCTCATCGGCATTCTGCGCCGCCAGCGACCATCCCGCCCCGAGATAAACATGATCGATAAGCTGCCGATAAAGTGTGGGTCGCAGGGTCAGTACCTGGGCGGTATACTTCTCTTTTTCATTGTCTTTATCCCCGGCATGAAAACCCTGCCCCCAATAATAAGTGGGCGTATTGGCTATCGACCCGTCGACAAAAACGCGCCACAGATCACGATCGAAAAAGGTGTAGTTTTTCACGTTGAGGCCAAAGGCGCCGGTAGAGCTGGCGTAGCCGCTGAGCGTCAGGGTCGAGTTCTGGCTGGTGGTATCCTGCGGGTCGGGACGATACAGGCCGACGACAGCGGAGCCAATGCCCAACCCTAGTTCCGGCGTATAGAACGGACCGGGCATCACGCCCCAGTCGATGCCTTTGCTGGCGTCGAACTTATCGCTGGCGCCGAGATGCTGCAGCCAGCCGTCGATTTTCTCGCGGCTGAGCGCCTCGGCCTGGCTGCCTGTCGGGCAGACCATCAGCAGCAGAAAAGTGATAAACAGTCGGCTCAAAAGCGATACTCGCCGGCAATAAAGAAACTGTTACGTTCGGCAAAGCCAAACTCGGTAGTAATATTAAAATTCTGCGTCAGCTCGTATTGCGCGCCCACCAGAACGTTCCATGGCGACTGAAGATGCTGCTTCACATCGAAGCGACCGTTATTGTCCTGGTTGGCCAGATTAACCATATTCTGCAGCATCGGCGACGGCATCGAGAGATCGCTGAGGCTGCCTTTAAACTCCTGCTGCACATCCTGATACATGCTGCCAACCCACAGATTTAGCTTTCCGGCGGGGAGATGCAGCGCATCGACCGATGGCGTACTGAAACGATAGCCAACGCGCGGCGAAAAGGTAAGCGCATCGATGCTGCCGTCGAGGATATCAAAGCGCGTTTGCGTGTAGTTGGCGTCCAGCACGGTAAACCAATTGCCGACGCCGCCCACCAGGGTGGTGCCCATCCCGTAGGTAGTACCTTTAAAATCGAGACGAAAGTCGAGATCCTGCATCCCCGGCAGGGGCACCACTTTACCGTTCGGTCCCTTCAGGCCGACAGCTATCTGCGAAATTGAATGCCCTTCGGTGTGCCCCACCAGGCCATAAACGTTCATAAACGGCAGCAGCCAGGCATCCAGCTTGAGCGTCTCGGTTTTGCTGCTTTCCCGCGTATGACCAACGCCAATCTGGAAAGCGTTATCCAGCGAGACCGGCCCATTAGCGAAAATGTTATTCACGGCGTGCTTGCAGACAGGATCCTTACCGCAATCGATATTGCGGCCATCCAGCGACAGCCCGGTGAAGTTAATGCTGTCGACATTAATATTCTGCCGCATATCCATATAGTTAATGCTGACGCCAAACGGCAGCGGCAGGACGTAGCCGCGCTTTCTGGCCTCATCGCCTAGCAAAGGGAGTAGCGAGGACGATGCTGCGGCCGCAGGCTGGCGACTTTCTGGCGCCGGCAGATCCGCGGGCTCTGCGCCGTGATAGGCATACGCCGGTTCGAGCGGCGCCGTTGGTTCCGCGGCCGCGCAAATCTGAACAGAGGCGAATGGCAGCGTAACCAACATCAAACGGTGGTATATATTCATGAAAAGTATGATGTTAGTTCTGAGTTGCTAAAAAGAGGGCGGGTAGCTTATAGAATCCCCTGCAAGGATTGAGGGATTTAAATGCGGATTAACATCTGTTCATGAAAAAAGAGAAGACAGACCCGGCGAACGCCGGGCCGGAAAGAAGTTTACGCTAAAACGTATTTTTCAATGGCGAAGGCAACGCCATCTTCAAGGTTCGATTTGGTGATGAAGTTCGCCGCTTCTTTGACCGCAGGAATGGCGTTATCCATTGCCACGCCGACGCCGGCAAATTCAATCATCGCGATATCATTTTCCTGATCGCCAATCGCCATAATCTCTTCCGGCTTGATGCCCAGCGCATCGGCCAGCGACTTCACGCCAGTGCCTTTATTGACGCGTTTATCCAGTATTTCGAGGAAGTAAGGCGCACTTTTCAGCACGGTGTACTTCTCTTTCACTTCCGCCGGAATACGGGCGATGGCCTGGTCGAGGATTGCCGGCTCATCAATCATCATCACTTTCAGCAGCTGGATCTCAGGATCCATTTTCTCCGCTTCGCAGAACACCAGCGGAATGGTTGCCACATAGGATTCGTGGACGGTGTAGTAGCTGATATCGCGGTTCGCGGTATACAGCGTATTGCGATCCAGCGCATGGAAGTGGGAGCCGACCTCGCGGGAGAGCTGCTCAAGGAAGCGATAGTCGTCATAGCTCAGCGCGGTTTGCGCGACGGTGCTTCCGTCACCAGCCTTCTGCACCAGCGCGCCATTGTAGGTAATGCAGTAATCACCCGGCTGCTCCATATGCAGCTCTTTCAAATAGCTGTGGACGCCAGCGTAAGGGCGACCGGTGGTCAGCACCACGTTAACACCGCGCTCGCGCGCCGCGGCGATGGCGGCTTTCACCGCTGGAGAGATGGTATGGTCGGGCAGCAGCAGCGTGCCGTCCATATCGATTGCAATCAGTTTAATAGCCATAGGGTCCCCGGGTAAGATGAGTCTCCCCTCATGCTAACGCGATTCCGCTCAAAAAACAGTAAAAGTGTCGGCCAGAAAGGGGGATGGAACCGCAGCAGCGGATTCCTCTTTTAGCGGCAAAAGAAAAGCCCGATCGCGCGATGCGACCGGGCTTATACATCCTGTTGCCCCGGTAAAACTCGTTACCGGGAAACATGCGGCTTAAATATCGATATTCGCCGCTTTCAGGGCATTCTCTTCGATAAACGCGCGACGCGGCTCAACGGCATCGCCCATCAGGGTGGTGAACAGCTGATCGGCAGCGATGGCATCCTTGACGGTCACGCGCAGCATGCGACGGCTGTCCGGATCCATGGTGGTTTCCCACAGCTGATCCGGGTTCATCTCGCCCAGACCTTTATAGCGCTGGATGGAGAGACCGCGACGGGACTCTTTCACCAGCCAGTCCAGGGCCTGCTCGAAGCTGGCTACCGGCTGACGACGTTCGCCGCGCTCGATGTAAGCATCTTCTTCCATCAGGCCGCGCAGTTTCTCGCCCAGGGCACAGATACGACGATATTCCGGCCCCATAATGAACTCGTTATCCAGCGGATAGTCGGTATCCACGCCGTGGGTACGTACGCGAATAACCGGCTCAAAATGCTGCAGTTCTTTGTTCTCGTGGAGATCGAATTTCCACTGGCTGCCGTGCTGTTCTTTCTCGTTCAGCTCGGAGACCAGGGTGTTCACCCAGCGGGTCACCTTCTGCTCGTCCGCCAGGTCGGCCTCGGTCAGGGTCGGCTGATAGATAAGCTCTTTCAGCAGCGCTTTCGGGAAGCGGCGCTCCATGCGGCCAATCATTTTCTGGGTGGCATTGAACTCGGCAACCAGTTTTTCCAGCGGTTCGCCCGCCAGCGCCGGCGCATTGGCGTTGGTGTGCAGGGTCGCACCGTCGAGCGCGATGGAGATCTGATACTGATCCATCGCTTCGTCGTCTTTAATGTACTGTTCCTGCTTGCCTTTCTTCACTTTGTACAGCGGCGGCTGGGCAATGTAGACGTGGCCGCGCTCGACGATCTCCGGCATCTGACGATAGAAGAAGGTCAACAGCAGGGTACGAATGTGCGAGCCGTCGACGTCCGCATCGGTCATGATGATGATGCTGTGGTAGCGCAGTTTATCCGGATTGTACTCATCGCGACCGATACCGCAGCCCAGCGCGGTGATCAGCGTCGCCACTTCCTGGGAAGAGAGCATTTTATCGAAGCGGGCTTTCTCAACGTTAAGGATTTTACCCTTCAGCGGCAGGATCGCCTGGTTCTTGCGGTTACGACCCTGTTTAGCAGAGCCGCCCGCGGAGTCCCCTTCCACCAGGTACAGTTCGGACAGCGCCGGGTCGCGCTCCTGGCAATCCGCCAGTTTGCCCGGCAGGCCTGCCAGATCCAGCGCGCCTTTACGACGAGTCATCTCACGAGCGCGACGTGCGGCCTCACGGGCGCGCGCGGCGTCAATAATTTTGCCGACCACGATTTTCGCATCGGATGGGTTTTCCAGCAGGTATTCGCTCAGCAGTTCGTTCATCTGCTGCTCCACCGCCGATTTCACCTCGGAGGAGACCAGCTTGTCTTTGGTCTGCGAGGAGAATTTCGGATCCGGCACCTTCACGGATACCACGGCAATCAGGCCTTCACGCGCATCGTCGCCGGTGGCGCTGACTTTCGCTTTTTTGCTGTAGCCTTCTTTATCCATGTAGGCGTTCAGGGTACGGGTCATCGCCGCGCGGAAGCCCGCCAGGTGAGTACCGCCGTCGCGCTGCGGAATGTTGTTGGTAAAGCAGTAGATGTTTTCCTGGAAACCATCGTTCCACTGCAGCGCAACTTCAACGCCGATGCCGTCTTTTTCGGTGGAGAAATAGAAGATATTCGGGTGGATCGGCGTTTTGTTTTTGTTCAGATATTCGACGAACGCTTTGATACCGCCTTCGTAGTGGAAATGATCTTCTTTACCGTCGCGCTTGTCGCGCAGGCGAATCGACACCCCGGAGTTCAGGAACGACAGCTCGCGCAGGCGTTTTGCCAGAATCTCGTATTCGAATTCGACCACGTTGGTAAAAGTTTCGTAGCTCGGCCAGAAGCGAACCATGGTGCCGGTTTTTTCGGTTTCGCCGGTAACCGCCAGCGGCGCCTGCGGCACGCCGTGGGCATAAATCTGACGGTGAATTTTGTTATCGCGCTGAATGACCAGCTCCAGCTTCTGCGACAGGGCGTTAACAACGGAAACGCCTACGCCATGCAGACCACCGGAAACTTTATACGAGTTATCATCGAATTTACCGCCCGCGTGCAGAACGGTCATGATCACTTCCGCCGCCGATACGCCCTCTTCCGGGTGAA
>ERZ1106931.1446-NODE-1446-length-9854-cov-2.235126_pt1 | contig 9854 bp, 7 predicted proteins | sample MGYA00403664_ERZ1106931 | MGnify/ENA primary metagenome ERZ1106931 (study PRJEB35170, sample SAMEA104062435) | human gut metagenome | biome: human gut; feature: human-associated habitat; material: faeces | place: Denmark | collected 2012-06-29 ... | reverse complement strand
GACGATGTTAGGAAACAGGAGGAAACCGTTGCAAGCTGAAACAAACTGGCTTGCAACGGTTCTCTGACGGTCAGCGCGGACGCATGTTGCGTTTCCGGGTGGCGGAAGCGACAAGGGTTTCCACCGCGTCGGCTATCCTCCGGTCGGAGGACTCCACGCCGTTGATAGTCACCGTGTTGTTCGTCGTGTTCCCCGTATTCGCGGGAAGTTCGACCTTTATCACCGGGTTGACTTCGACATTCCACGAGCCGTTCGCCGTGGATACGCGGCCACCGGTCGCATACGCCTGAGACTTCCTGCGAGCGTTCAACGCGAACGCGGACGGTTGCATGGCTTTCTCCACACTGCCGACCGCGTTCAACGTGTTCAGGAAACTCCTGCCATACACGGCGTCAATCTTCTTGACGGCTGCGGCGCGAAGCACCATCTCACCATTGGACAGCATCGCCGGAATCGAATCAGAAGTGGAAGTACCGGGACCATAGATACGACCACCGGTAGCGGCGGAGACCTTGCCATCACTGCTGTGACGAGTGACAATATCCACATAATTGGTGGCAAGAACAGTGCCGGACTGCCGACGCCAATACTGGAACGTTGTTTTCACCGGATCATCGTCGCCCTGCACACGACCCCATGCTGTGGCGAGAGTCATGTTGTTGTACCATGCGGTGTCACGGAACGCCTTGCGTGCACCCTCGTTCTCACCTTGAACGCGACCCCAAGGCCGTGAAATGGTCACACCGTCATACGCTGCCGTGTCCTTGAACGCTTGACGAGCCTGCTCATTCTCTCCAAGAACACGACCCCACGGGCGGGCGATGGTCAACCCGTCATAGAACCTGACCTCTTGGAACTTCTCGTTGGCGTCCGTATTGTCGCCATCCACATACGCTTTCGCGCGTGCGATAGGCTGGCCGTCAAGAGACTGATAAGTAGCGAGCTTCACCTGAGCGTCATCATCGTTGGCGTCGATGTTGAAGCTGACGCCCTTATTGGTGGTTTTCTTCTGCTCCTCAACTTTGTCCATCTGCTCACTGGCCTTGTTAATGGCATCAAGTATCCACGTGATCTCATCCGGCGTAGCTCCGAGCTCTTCGAGTTTCTTTTTCAGAACCTCGGTCTGTTCGGGAGCGTTGCCGTGCGAGTTCAGATAAACCTCAATATCCGTGTCGCTCATGCCTAGTTCCTTCAACAGGCTCTTGGCATCGCTGAGTTCAAGGTTCGCATTGCCTTTGGCGTTCAGGAACATCATGATCTGCTTGCCGTCCAAACCGCTTGTGTACAGCAAGTCGATAAGTCCCTGCACCTTCTCGGACGCGAGATCGTCGGCGTCAAGGGTGGTGGTGTAATGACCATCCTTGAACTGCAAGCCCAGTTCCTCGGCGGCTTCGGTCTTCATGACGAACTGTTGCCCATCGGCATCGATGACGATGCTCATGGTGCCGTCCTTCAGACCGTCAAGCAGTTCCTTCTTCTTGGCGTTAACCTGATCCATGGTCGTGATGGCACCGTCCGCGACCATGTTCATGACGGTGTTGAATGTCGCCTCTCCCTTCTTGCTGTTCGGGAAAGTCTTCTCCAGAAGCGCGACATACTCCATCAGGGAGTTTTTGGCGGTCTGAGCATTCAACTCAACCTGCGTTTTGATTTCCTTGGGGGTCATCAGCAGGCTGTTCGCGTAATCGCTTGCGCCTTTGGCATTGCCGGTCAACTGGTTGGCCGTGTTCGACAGGTCGCCGGACAGTTTCTTCTGCTGTTCGATAACCTTATCCACAGGAGCGCCGGAGTCGATCATCGCATCCAAGTAGTCGTTCGCGCTTGTGGCGAGATTCGACAAGGCGTCTGAGGCGGTGCGACCGGCTTCCTTGGTGAAGTTGAACGACTCAGCTTGAGCATCCCAGATATCCGAACTGTCCTTGGCAAGCTCCTGCACCTTCTCCATGGCGGAGCCCATCGAGGAGAGAACCTTCTGATAGGAGGACTGCGTGTTGGCCAACTGGATGGCGGCATTACGCTGCTTCTCCTGAGCCTGCACCACCAGCTCGCCAGCCTTGGCGTAATCGGCCTGCTGTTCGGCAGCGCTCTTAGCCTTCAACGCCATGAAGTCAGTGGCATTGCCAAGACTCATAAGAGTATCGACATATTTGCGGGAGTACCCATTCGCTTCTGCGGTAGATTGAATATGATTCCGCATGTCCTCGACCATCTGGTCACTAGACTGCTTGACCTTCTGTGCGGCTTTATAGTTATCGTCCATAAACTTGGTGTTTTTGAACAAGCCGTTAGAGAAAGTGTCGTATGCGGTTCCACCGTTCTTCACTGCCACAGTAAGATCACCAAGCGTAATGCCAAGTTGCTTAGTAGCTGAAATGGTGTCCTTGAACTTGTCGTTACCATTTGAAGCCGGGCCAAACAATCCGGTACTGGACAACCAATTGAAGATGCCGCCGCCCTCTGCGTAATCCTTATTGGAGAACGCTTCAGCCATCTGCTTGGAAACGTTGGATATAGCATGACCGGTCTTATCGGCGCTAAAACTTACGTCATCAAGGGCGCTAGCTACCTTCTGCGTGGCCTCCTCGGTCGCTTGCGTCTTGGACGCATAGTCGCTCATCGCGGCGCTGATACCGAAGAACGCGGCACTTACGGCAATACCCCAAGGACCGCCCAACACTCCGATAAGCCCGCTCGCGGCGTTCTTCAATCCGCCGAACTTACCGACAGCGCCGGCAGCGGACTTACCCACGGTCTCGATGCTTCCGGTCATCTTGCCGCTCGCATTCGCCAGCAGCAGAGTGCCGGAGGCGGACTGCTTCGCGGCTTCGCCAACCGTCATCAGCTTGGCTCCGCTTGCCTGAGCTGCGGTGCCCATCTGGTTGATGCCAGTGACGGCGCCGGACAGAATACTCGCATAATTGCCGGAACGCAGCTGGTTCATCGCCTTAATCAGGGTGCCCATCTTCACGGACGCCTGTTCTGCGTTCAACCCCAACTTGTTCAGCATCTGCTGGTACTGCATGGACTGCTGGATGTTCTGCAACATGCCGGTCTTAAGTGACTCGAACGCGGTCTTGCCTGCACGACCGAACGTCACCCACAATCCCATAGCAGCCTGAATCGGTTCCGGCAGCTTTGAGAACAAGTTGGACAACGCTTCCGCACCATTGGCGAGAGCCGTGATAAGCGGGGACGCGGCACGCAATGAAGCGGCGAACGTGCCGCCGAACGTGCGCGACAACTGGCCCACCATGCTCGCCAAGTCGGAGAACATGGGGCCCGCGTCGCCCACCGCGTCGAACACTTGGCTGAACCCGTCGCGGACGCCGGAGCTGAAGTCGCTGATTCCTCCGCTGGACTGCTGCAACACGCGGCTCAGCCCGGTGATGGCCTCGCCTACGATCTGGCCCGCGTCACCGAACACCGCGCGAGTGGTGTCCTTCAACGAGTACGCGGCGTCGCCAATATCCTTGAAGGCGTTGCGCATCTTGTCCTGAGCGTCCTGCGCGCCGGCGCTCCAAGCCTCCAAAGTCTCCTGGAACCTGATGGTGTGAACGGCCTTGTTGGCTTTCGCCAAAGCCTCGGAAAAGCCTTGGATGCCGTTCTCGGTCTTCGCCAGAGTGCCCAACGTGCCTTCGAGAATGCCGATGAGGTCAGACACGGACGATTTCAGATAGCCGCCCTGCTCGATGGCCTTTTCCATAGCGAGGTTGATTGCGCCGGTACGGGAAGCCGTATCCACCCAATTCGCCCACTTCGCCGCCACATCGGAGATGTAGGACGCCATGCGCGGCAGATACTGGCTGGACTGGTCGCCCAAGCCGAGGAACGTTTTCGTCAAGGACTGCAAGCCCGGATTCAGTTCGGACACCGCGAGACGAGTGTTCTCGAAGATACGCGGTAGTTGGTCGGCTTCGTTCGACTGGCGCACCACGTCGATAAGCCCGTTGAGCACCTTGCCTTCCTCAACGGCGATACCGTTCAAACCCTTGGACAGTGAGGGGGCCACGTCGTTGGCGAGACGGTACAGGTTATCCCCGTACTCGTTCCAAGCGTTGTCGCCCAACTCCTTGTTCAGGTTCGCCAGCGAGGTCTTGGTGACATCGAACTTTTCCTTCAAATCACCGAACACCCGGTAGCCCACGTAGCCTGCGGACGCCAGACCAGCCAACGCGGCGGGAGCGGCCAACGCGGCCTTGCTCATGGACACGAGGCTGACGCCGACACCGCCCGCAGTGCGTCCCAGGTTCAGGAGTCCGGCACCCAACGCGGTGACGCCGGCACCGAGAATCGACCACTTGGGAACCACCTTGTCGAGCTTGTCGAACAGGTTCACAAGACTGTCGAACTGGTTCTGCACGCCCTTCAAACCGGTCGCACCACTGGTCATGCCGGAGAAAATCTTGCCAAGGTCTGTGCCCTTGAAATTAGCGAAGATGTCGATGGTGCGGGGGCGGGTGAAGTAGGCGAGATGGGCTCGGGCCACCGCGGTCTCCAAGTCCAAATCCATCTTCAGCTCGTCGTTCTTGTCCTCGAATTTCTTCAGCTTCTCCTCGGCGCGATGCATTTGCAGGTCGAGGTCGGCTTCAAGCTCCCAACGACGTTCGGGATTGGCTTTGATCTTGGCGGCGGTCTCACGCATCGACGCGATGATTCGTTCCTGATCGACCTGCCAGTCCACGGGAATGTCGAGGCGCGTATGACGCAGCTTCTCCAACCGGGCTTCGAGCTTGTCGGCGTTGTCCTCCCACACCTTGACGCGGACGTTGACCTCATGCTCCCGGTCGAGTTTGGCGCGCAGCTTCTCCGCGTCATACATCAGTTCCGCGTATTTTTTGTCCCATTGGGTCTTATCCAATGTGGCTTTGGCGGTGATCGGCTTGCGGGATGCGAAGTCGCGCAGCTTCTTCAGCTGGTCGAAGGTATTGTTGAGCTCCTTGCCGAGGTTCTTGTCGATGCCCATGGGCTTGAACTTCTGGAACGCGGCGGAAAGCGCGTTGATCTGGGTCTCCTGCTCGTCGAACAGGCTGGTCAGTTCGCGGGCGGTCTTGCGCTGCTTGTCCATCGTGCGGCGCGAATCGTTCTGTACCGCGTTGAGGCGTTTGACGCTGGTTCCCGTGTCTTCGAACACCTCGGCCAACGCCTTCTGGCCGGCCGTGAGCTTCGACAGCTGCTGGAGCTGCCTGCGGTTCAGCTTCTCGGACTTCTCCTCAAGGTCGAGAATCTTGTTCAGGCCGGAGAACAGCCGGTCGTTCTCACGGTTGAAGTCTTTGAGCCGCGCCTTGCGCATGAGCTCGGCGTCCGAATACTTGGAGATGGCGTCGGTCGCCTTCTCCCACTTCTTGGTGTTGGAGTCGATAAGACGCTGCTGTGCCGCTACCTTGTTGTCGAAATCGGCGGAGAAGAGCTTGTTCTGCGCCTTCTTGTTCTCCGCTATCTCCTTGCCTACCGCCTTCAGGTCGGCTTTCAGGCCCTTGAGCTGTTCGCGCAGCTCGGGGATGCGACTGTTCTTGTACCAGTTCGCGGTGTCGATGTTCCCGGCCTCGCGCAGCTCCTTCATCTTCTTGATGGACCAGTCAAGGGTCTTACTGACATCGGCTTGGCTGCGGGTCAACTGCTCCTGACGTTTGCGCCCGTTCTCGATGGCCTCCGCGTACATGTCGTAGGCGGCGTGCTCGTCCTTGATGAGCATGGTCTGCCTGCGGGATGCGGCCGTGGCCTCCTTGTCGTAGAGGGCGCGTGCCGAACGCATGCGGGAGAGACTGTCCTGAAGACTGTCGGCCACGGATTTCTGCGACTTCTTGACGAACGCCTCCGTCTGGCCGGCGGTCCGCTTGATCTGGTTGGAAAGCCGGTGAATCTTCTCATTGAACGACGTATCGTCCAAGTCGAACCTGCTTGTGACCGGCTTCTTCTCCCACTGCTTCCGCTGGGCCTGCATGGCCTTGTCGATGGCACGCAAGCCGGACGGGTCGCCGTCGATCTTCACCACGTTGGTGAGGGTCTTGCCGTCAAGGTCGCGCATCTGCTCCTTGGCGCGTGCGACGCCCTTCGTGTTCACATCAACGGTGACCTCAGGGTGACGAGAATGCAGTTCCGCGTTGAGAATCTTCCAGAAATTATCGGTGTCCGGGCGAATATCGACGCCGACCGCGCCAGCGGAATACAAGGCCATGAGAAAACCTCCGGGAGGATAAACGAAAACCCCTCGTGGAATGCGAGGGGTTTTCTGCTAGAAACTGTTGCCGCCGAACACGGCACCCAACATGCCCGTGATCTGGGCGAACGACTTGCCCGCCGTGGAGAACGATTTCGGCCCGACCGAATCGGGCTTGACCACGGTGCCGGGCGGATAGACGGGCTGCGGCTTCGACTTCTTGTCGCCCATCATGCGGGCGATCATCACGCGAATCATCTCAAGCTGGTTCGTCATGCTGAGCATCAGCATCTGCGACTGCCCGTAGGTGAGGTAGGAAAGACGCGGCATGCTTTTCGCGTCTTCCCGTGGGAGCGGATGGTGTTCGGCCATCCACGCGCGGTACAGGCTCCCGTCAACGCCCTCCAAACCGTCCAGCAGGTCGCACAGCCATGACGGCTCCATGCGGCCCATACTGGCGGGGAGGTTGATGTTGTAGAAGCGTTGGAAGTCGGCCGAGACCGCTACTCTGCATTCTCCAAGCGCGTCTTGGAGGCGCTTGATTTTCCCAGTGCCACCGAATAGAACGTGGTCAGGGACACCAGCAGCACGTACAGGTTCTCCAAGGTGCGGCCACGGGTGAACTCGTCCCACTGCTTCTCGTCGGCCGCGATTTCGCGGTAGAACATGTCCGCGTACTGCACGATCTCGGCCATGAGGATGACGGCTTCGGACTCGTCGTACTTCGGCTTCTTCTTCGGCTTGTCGGCCTCATCGTCGCCGAATAAGCCCATGTCGCCCAGTTTCCCGTTGCGTTCGGAGATGCGCTGCCATGTCACCGAGAACTCGGCGGACTGGGCCACGTTCAGCTCCTGCGGCTTCGCCATGTCGGGCAGTCCCGCGAACAGCGGCTGCTCCTTGAGCTCGTCCCATGTCTCCGGCATCTTCGCGTTGTCGGTCGTGTTCTTAGTGTTCTCTGCCATCATCGGCTCCTATCCGTGGAAAAGAATGATTCTGAAAAGCCCTATCCGTGGAAAGAGGGGGTTCCTTGCCGCGCGGATAGGAGACGCGGCAAGGAAGAGACGGGTCAGACCGTGAAGTCGGACGGCGCGAAGTAGGCGACGGACGTGAACTTGCCGTTCTTGTCATGCGGAAGCACGCTGGATGTCTTGATGTTCGCCTGAGCGGAGAACTCCACGAACGAATCCGTGGAAAGAGCAGGCAGACTGGAGAACGCGATGTCCGAGTTCGGCAGCAGCAGGCCGGCACGGCCGGTCGTGTTCGTGTCGGACCACAGGATGAACAGGGACTTGTTGATGGGGGTCTTCTCCAAGGAGAAGGCCACGCCGGCGCCGGTCATATCGACCGCGTTGTAGAAGGTCTTGAACGTGCCCTTGTCGCCCTGCACCGAATTGAACGTCACAGTGCCGGTGGTCTGGGCGTACTGGGTGCGGAACGCCGCCTTGAGCCAAGTGCTCAACGTGGTGGCGTCGCCGCCGTCCAACGCGAACTCGGGCAGGTTGTCGTTCGACATGTGGCCGAGGTTCGTCCACATGCCGTCGCCCACGCCCACGGTCGCCGCCTCGACGGTGAACTGCTTGAGCAGTGCGGAGGTAATGATGGTCTCGGCCTTCGCCATGAAGATCGTTCCTCGGACGGCGGTCAACACGCCGTCGTCGTGGATGCCGATTTCGTCAGCCATATCGTTTTCCTTTCAAATATGGAAAACCCCGCAGCCGTGTAGGCGTGCGGGGTCTGATTGTGTGATTGATGGTTTTTCAGATAAGGTCAGCCGCGTGGGGACGCGGCCTGTATGCGTTTCGTGGAAGTCCACGCGACGATGCTTTTGGAACTGGTCATGTCGCCGGAAGACCGGGACTCGAAACCGGGATTGTCCACTATCCGCCCGATCTTCCCATAGTCGGTGCCGGGCCGGTAGGGCCATGCGGATATGCAACGGTGCAGCCATCCGCAGATGCGGGCCACCCGTTCCGGGTCACGGCCCAACACCGTCAAAGACAGCGTGTACTGCCATATCCAAGCCTTCAGATTCCAGTCGGGCTGCTCAGGAGCACCGCAATGGTAGAGAATCACGTCATGGGACAACAGGAGCGAATCCGTGGCGGGCGTGACCTCCGGTTGGATGACCGGCCTGAAATCACGGTTCTTCCATTCGACGGCGTCCAGGTAGGCGCGTGTCATGGCGACCGCATCCAACTGTTCCCTTACGGAAAGGTCGAATATCGTGGGGTCAGACATATTTCGCCTCCGACATGATGAACAATCCCGGCATCCAAGCCAGCGGGCTTTTGATGCCGTACTTGTGTTCCAGCCACCGGTTGAAGTAGCCGAACTCCAAGTGAGAGGCGATCTCGGAACCGTCACGGCCCTTGACGCTCATGATGACGGCGGTGTGCGTGCCGTGAGCGTGAGTGCTGATGTCGATGCGGTTGGCGACGGACGAATGCTTCGCCTTCATGTCGGCCAGCGCCTTGGCTTTCGCTTCGACCTTCTCCGCCACGGGACGGGTCGCTTCGGCTCCGAACGCTATCGCCATGTCACGGTTCAGCACATTCGCGGGCTTCAAGTTCACGTACCCCATGTGCGGCTCCCCTCGGGCGGGACAGGCGGTTTCAACCCGTTGTCCTCGGTCGCATGGCCGATGCACCTCGCGGTGATGTTCCAATGGTGGGCGGCATCCGAGGCGTGACGCATCTCCATAGGCGGGCCGTCAACCTCGTAACAGGCGTTATCGAGCCAGAACTGCGTGTTGATGTCCCCATGCCATTCCGGCGCGAGAACGATCGCCAACGCATCCTCACGCAGGCCACCGGTCGTTTGCGGCGTGGTGTCCTGCGCCCAGTTCTTGGAAAACGTGCTGTTCTTATTGATTCGAGGCTCGAACGAGCAGTAACAGTAGGAGGCGTCCCCATCCGGCACCGTGCCGGAACCGTAGACGGTTTCGACCGGTTTCATCGGCTGCACCACGATCATGTCGCGGTGCAGAAGGTCATCCGTGATACGAGGCTCCAACTCGGTATCGTCGTACAGGTGCCCGCCGCCGAGTTCATCCAAATCAACACCGTCGTAAAGGTGTCCCAAGTCCAATGTTTCATCGGCCATAGGGCCTCACAATCCGTAGATTCGGCTCAACCCGACACCAATGGTGCCTACGGGGCCGTGTCCCTCCGCGTAACCGTCAAGCAACTGCTTTTCGCGTTTGCTCACATACAGGTTGGGACTGGCATCATAGGCGGGCGGATTAGGCTGGGGGTCATGCTCCTCATACGAATAGTTGCCGTTCGACTCGGATTTGAGCCGGTGCCATCGCATGACGCGAATCACCATCGAGCAGACCACGTAGGCGAACGTGTCCTCGCTCAGGTCGCCCGAATTGAGGCGGGGTTCCGCGTTGCCGGATTCGGTCAACGCTATTTCGGCGGCGATACGGCAACGTGATTTCACCCATTCGTTCGGATAGGCGTCGGCTAGCCCGGGCTGGTCAAGCAGACTGACCTGCATGTGTTTCATCCAGTCGATGCCGTCAACGCTTGCCATGACGGCTCCTACAGGACGTTGGCCTTGAACGTGCTGACGGCATCCTGCAATACGGGCAGCGCGGAGCCGTTGACCCAGATATCGTAGTTGGCCGGAGCCTGATGGGAGAGCATGGCGGCGACAAGACCGTCGTTGACGCTCTTGTTGATCTCATACTCGG
>ERZ1106931.1445-NODE-1445-length-9857-cov-3.788002_pt1 | contig 9857 bp, 8 predicted proteins | sample MGYA00403664_ERZ1106931 | MGnify/ENA primary metagenome ERZ1106931 (study PRJEB35170, sample SAMEA104062435) | human gut metagenome | biome: human gut; feature: human-associated habitat; material: faeces | place: Denmark | collected 2012-06-29 ... | reverse complement strand
AGCGAGAGCGGTCGCAATATGTTGAAGTTACTGGATCAACAATTAAAAATTGAGTCCAGAAGCTGCGGCTAATGCAGAGTACGTAATTGGCAAATAATTACGAAACTTTCGTAGACAACACAAACCTCGCTCCGGCGGGGTTTTTTATTGCCCGGAGAAAGGTATGGCTGAAGGTGAAAATCTTGGCGGAGTCTACATTGAGATTGAGGCCGATGTTGCAAAATTGCTTACTGGTCAGCAGCAGGCGAATAAAGCCCTAGATAACATTGGCGATAATGCACAAAAAACATCAGGGCAATTCAAAAAGCTTGATACGCAACTTAATGCTACCTCGAAAGTGATGTCTTCAGGGTTGAAGGGAAGCGTTCAGCAGGCAGGTTATCAGATCCAGGACTTCATCGTTCAGGTCCAAGGTGGTCAATCTGCATTGGTAGCATTTAGTCAGCAAGGGTCGCAGCTGGCTGGAGCATTCGGGCCGGGTGGTGCTATCGTCGGGGCGCTAATCGCGCTTGGAACTGTTGTTGCAGGGACTTTAATTTCTTCTCTCAATGGTGGCAAAAGTGCAATGGATGCGCTTAAAGATGCCGCCGAGAGGATGAATGATGTTATCTCTGTTTCTACTCAGGGTATCGCTGCACTTTCTGACAAATACGCAAACCTTGCTAGAGTGAATGCTACCGCTGCAACATTACTCAGAAATCAGGCTGCGATTGAATACAATCAGGCAATTTCAAAGATACCTAAAGCCATCGGTGATGCCGCTGACTCCTTCCTTTCATTTGGAGATAAAGCTATTTCAGCTTTTGGTGGTGGTTATGCATCAATTGACGGATTCAACGATCGGCTTAAGTCGCTAAATATCACGACAGATGATTACAAATCTGCGATGAATCAGGCGTATGGTGCGGGACAGGCGTTCTCGGCAACAGCCAATAGCATCGGCAATACTGTCGGTGCCGTAGCCTCTAGATTGGGTATTTCTGAAGAGGCGGCGTTTGGTCTTACTAAGCAACTCGCCGATCTAAGCGATAACCCATCACCTCAGGCTCTGCAGACTTTAGCGTTAAGAATTGGCGATATGATTTCGTCATCAAAAAACGCCAAGCCGGAGTTAGTAGAGCTTTACAACAAGATAGTAGACCTTTCCACCGGAGCATCTCAGGCGGCCTTTAACTTTGAAATGTTAAAGAAGTCCACTGATAACCTAACCGCCGGGCAAAAAAGCTTAATTCAGCAGTCCGAGAGGAATCTGGCGCTCTCTAAACTACAAGGTGCCGCAAGGGCAAAATTAGCGGCTCAATATGCAGCTGAGGATGCGGGATTCTCGAAAGACGATCCGCACACCAAGCGAATGATGGATGATGCTGCCGCGACTTACACCAATCTCGATTCGCATAAGAAGCTGACAGCGGAGCAGAAGAAAGGTGAGAGTCAGGCAGAGAGAAATGCAAAAGTTGTCGAAGAGTACAGCCAGAAAGCAAAATTGGCTGCCGATTCTACAAGCGAACTCTCGCGCGAACAGGCGATACTGGCAGCAAAACAGAAGTTAACGAATGCTACACCGCAGCAGGTTGCTCAAGTTGAACGTGATGCAGCGGCGGCATGGGATACGGCCAATGCTCTCAAAGCCCAAGCCGCCGCTCAAAAGCTCCTCCCTGAAACAAGAGAGAACGCCTCTTATCAGCAGGATATGAAGGATCTGAAAACTGCTCTTGATGGGAAGAGGATTACCCAGCAACAGTACGATCAAACCAGTGAGCAACTGGAGGCTCAGCATCAGGCCAACCTTGCCAAAATACGCTCACAGCAGGTGGTTAACCCCACCCAGCAGGCACTTGCTGAAGTTGACCCGGTGCAGCAACTGGCCAACCAGCACGCGCAGGAGCTGGCGCTGATTCAGCAGTTCGAGCAGCAAGGGGTTCTCGCCCATGAGAATGCATTAGCGCTGAAAAATGCCGCTGACCGGCAGTATGAGCAGCAGCGGATCGCAGCTCAATGGGAAATCCTCAGCCAGCAAAGCCTCGGCTATAACATGCTGACGAGTGCGGTTGACGCCTTTAGCGGGAATGCCTCCAATGCAATCACCGGCCTGCTAACCGGCACAATGTCAGCACAGGAGGCGATGCAGTCACTCGGCAATACCATCCTGAACAGCGTGATCAACAGCATTGTTCAGGTCGGCGTTGAGATGCTAAAAAACTTTATCATCGGACAGACAATCGGTGCGGCATCAACTGCTAACGGATTGCTACAGGCATCCCTGTTAACCAACGCATGGACACCGGCAGCCTATGCCGCCTCCGTGGCGACAGGTGGTGCAGCCGCAAAAGTGGGGGCCGTGGCCTATGGTTCTGGGCTGGCAACATCAATGGCTCTAAGCACTGTATCTGGTGCTCGCTACAATGGCGGCCCGGTATCAGCCGGCGGCCTGTATCAGGTCGGCGAGAAAGGTAAGCCAGAGATCTACCAGGCCAGCACCGGAAAGCAGTACATGATCCCCGGCGATAACGGAAAGGTCATCAGCAATAAGGATATGCAGGGCGGCGGCGGGTTGAATGTTCAGGTAGTCATCAACAATCAAGCGTCCAATGCTGAGCCGCAATACATGGGGGCCACTCAGAATGACGGTAATTATGTGCTGGAATTCCTGATTTCTGATGCGGAACGCAATGGGCCTTACATCAGCACGCTACAATCGACGCTTGGGTTATCTCGTAAAGCAAATGGAGCGTTTTGATGGGGAAAGATAATATCTATGGGCCTGGAGAAAGTTTTAGTAGGGGTATGGAGATAGGCAAGACGACCATTTTCCGCCAAAACAGACCGGTAAAATTCCGTCTGGAAATGGTTAACGGGAGTGTTGTGGAGGGGATCATCCCGGCTAACTCTGAATTTAAGATTACGCCTCAGGATGGGGACATCAAAAAATTCGACATTATAATCGAAGATACTCCTAAGTCTCCGCAGGCAATTGAATAACTAAACCAAACCCGCTCCGGCGGGTTTTTTAATGCCCGGAGGAAACGTGGCAACAGTTCAATACCCTCCGTTCCTGCCGCTTCCCCAGCGCGCCGATCAGAACATGACGCAGGATACAGCCTGGCAGACGACGCAGACGGCAGTCGGTCCATTGATAATCACGCCGATTACTACTGACTTGAAAGCAACCTGGACGCTGCAGTGGATATTCACGCTTGCCCAGGCCGAGCGGTTTAAGTCATGGCTGCGCTCGCCGACATACTGCGACCGCGGGCGTAACTGGTTCCAGATGCCGATCGACCTGGGTGATACGCAGGGCGTGCAGCAGCAGACGCTGCATTTCGTCGATATGCCGGTGCAGACCAGCAAAAACGGCAGCGTCGTCACCTGGACCGCAACGGTCATCAGCAACGGTATCGAGGACATTACCGAGGACTATGACGACTGGATCGTTGAGGCCCAGCCTGGCTATGGATACTGGCTGGATTACCTGATCACCGAAGTGATGCCGAGGGCTGACTGATGCCGACATTGAGAGAGTGGAAGGAGCGGCGGCCAGCAAGCGACATCAAACAGACGGTGGAGTTTTATCACCCTGCGTTTGGTTATTACCGGGTAGTCAATAACCTGTTTCGCCCGGCGACGTTTGGCGGCAACTCGTTCGAGCCTGCGCGGTTCAGCGTGACCGAGCCTGCGCAGGACGGAACGGCGGTCATATCCATGACGATTACTTTTGTCGCCGCGACGGAGCATGTCCGGCAGACACTGAAAAGCTGGCGCGGGGCGGCGCGCATGACGCCGATAAAATGCCTGTATCAGCAGTGGAACGCGATCGGCGATGCATCATCTCTGAAAGACTGGACGCTTTACGTGAACGACATTTCAGCCGATGCCAGCAACGTCACCGTGACCGCCGGCAAGACTAATCCGCTGACGCTGGCCAACTCCATCATTTACACAACGAAAGACTATCCCGGGCTGATCACCGTATGACACAGAGCGAATTTATCGGGCTTGTTAACGGCAAGCCCTGGGCTAATCGCGCCTGCAGTTTTGAGCAGATGGACTGCTGGGGCTTGGTGGTTCTCTATTACCGGCATGTTCTCGGCCTGGAGCTGCATCACATCGCCGGCTACGAATCGGGCGCGGATTTCATCACCTGCTACGAACAGGAGCGCGCCCACTGGCGGCGTGTGCCGGTGGCGGCCACTGGATGCATCGCCGTTTTTTACCGCGGCGAAGTGCCGGCGCATATCGGTGTGATGATCAGCCCGGTTAAGTGCCTGCATGCCCGCGGGGAGTTTGGTTTTGTGCGCTGCGATAGCCCGCTGGCATTACTGAAGGTTTACAGCCGCGTGGAGTACATGATCCATGGTTCGATATGAGTTACAGAGGCTGCCTGGCGCGCCGCTGCAGCGGGGGACGGTAGATGCCGGCACCACACTGGTGAGCCTGCTGGATTCTCTGCAGCTGCACCGCGATGTTATCGTGAAACTGAATGGCCGAGCACTGCCGGACGATTATGACATAAGCCGGCCACTGCGATCTGGCGACGTCGTGGCTGTGTTCGACCAGCCAGAGGGCGGGGTGGGAAAGCTCATCACCACGATATTGCGTCCGGTTACTAAAATCCTCTCCGGCGCGCTGAAGGTGTTCGGACTGTCAAATAAGCCTAGTGCGTCGGTATCGGTGGCGACAGGCGAATCCCCCAACAACGACTTAACCGGCCAGACGAACCGCGCGCGACTCTACAAGGGGCGCCCGAACATTTACGGCCAGTGCCGCGTCTTCCCTGACCTGATTCAGGAGGCGCTGTTCGAGTTCGTCGACAATAACAAACAGCTTACGGAATGGTTCGAGGTCGGTTACGGACGGTACACTATCTCCTCGATCCGCTACTCGGAATCGAACCTTGGCAGCCTGGCGGGCGCCAGTTCTGCGATTTTTAACCCGGGTGACGTGATCGGCACGATTGAGGTGGGGTATCAGTTCGATGACGTCGATAACGAAACTGTCCCCGGCCTGAACGAAAGCCAGGACTTCCCGGCCCAAACCGCTACCACGACGGCGCCGACATCGGTGGCGATCGAGAGTAATCAGCTAAAGGCTGTTGTGCTGTCGAACGATGACAACTTCAGCTATTTTGCTGCGCTGGCGGTACCTCATCCCGTGTCATTCCTCATCAATGCCACCTGGAACGATGGCGGCACAAGCGTCACGCGGAATGTCACCGGCGCCGGGAATATCATCTCCTCTGAGAGCTTTATTGGCGACGATACGCTTTCTTACACGACGTTCTATATTGGCGAGCTTTCCGGAGAGATTACGTCTCTGCCAGGCAATGCGGTCATCAACCCGACGCTGTTTACGCTGAATGACCAGACCCCTCTGGTTATCGGACCGTCAGTGTCGCCGATCGTGTCCACTCAGGTCTGGGTGCATGTGTTGGTTCAGCTAGGCGCGACTGCCGGCACAACGCAATACCGGATCAAGTTCTGGCAGGTCGATGACGACAACAATCAGGTGCCCGGTACGTCAGAGCAGCACGATTATTTCTTCGATAACGACTTCCAGGTGACGACCCGGTATTTCCGCACAACGCACAAGTTTGTCCCGGCTGCCGGGGCGGGGCGCTATGCGGTGACCATCGAGCGCCTCGACAACAGCAATGACGCTAACGTCGTGACGCTGATGGCAATCCATGCGGTTAACGTGCGCGAAAACGTTGTTTATCCGGAAGACACGATTGCCCGCATCACGATTAAGGGGTCGAATGACAGCAACTCAAACCGCGAGCAGAAGTACAACATGCTGACGCAGCGGCATACCATTAGCTACGACCGGGCTACCGGCGCGGTTGATTACACGCTGCGGCCGAGTCGTTCGTTTGCTGACGCTATCCTGCATGAGTGGGTGGTTGTGGGTAAACAGGACGTGGCCAGTATTGACGTCGCGGCTCTTTATGCCATTGCCGATTCGCTGCCGGATGAGGCGCTAGGGTATTTCGATTACACCTTCTCGGATGAGAAGCAGTCGCTGGGAGAGAAAATAGCGACGATCGCCAATGTGGCCCGCGTTGACGGCAATAACATCGGCGATGTGCTGACATTCTGGCGTGATGAGAGGGTGGCAAATCCCGATGCGGTTTTTGCGCGTTCTAACATGTTCTGGGACGAGTACAAGGTCGCCTGGCAAATGTCGCTGCCCGGTGGTTACGACGGCGTGGCGCTGGATTACGTCGACCCGCTGACGAACAAGAAGGCGTACATCTATCTGCAGATCGACAGCAACGGCATCACTGAGGTTGAAGATGTCACTGTTAACGCGATGCAGATCAGCCTGGACGGCTGCCGCAACGCCACTCAGGCGATAGACCGGGCCTGGCTTGAGGCGAGAAAAATTCTCTACTCACGCCTGACCATGACGGTGAAAGTGCTTGAAGAAACGCAGGTTGTTCGCGGCACGGTGGTTCAGTGTCCTGACATGTACGACAACGCGCAGCAAACCGGTTATATCACCGGGCGATCCGGAGACGTATTTGCGACCTCAGAGCGTCTCGACTTTTCTCTCGGCGATATGTGGGTGGTTATGACCGACAGCCTCGGAAATTACCGCGGGCGCTGGCGGGCCTATCCGGTAAGCGGCAAGCCCAAAGCATTTCAGGCTGCGGCCGATACTTTCGATCTGAACATTTATGACCGCAAAAATGTACAAAACCCCAGCCGGTATTTCATCGCTACCGACTCGGAACTTAATTCCACTATCTGGCGCGTCGATAGCGCCAAACCTAACGGTGACGATACTCAAACCCTCTCACTCACTGAATATTCAGACTCGATTTATCCGTAACACACAGCAGTAATTACCAACCTTCGCGCACAACATCAGATTAATTCTGAGGGTTTTGTGCGCCTTTTACATAGGGCGACATGCACAATGGCAGAAGTACCGTTACCAACTCCCACAGATAACGCTGTTCCGAGCACGGATATCCGGGATGCAGTTTATGCCGGCGCCATGCTGGATAAGGTTGTCACCAGTACCGAGTTGACATATACCGATCGCCTCGGCGGAGAGCATTACACCGTAGATGGAATTAAGGCAGAAGGGGATAAAGTTGTCGAAGAGACGCGGCAGAATCTGATCCCTCTAAGTCGCCAGTATATGACATTGGCTGATGCACAGGCAGACATCGCTAATATTCCTTCAGGTTCAACAACTTATGTCCGCAGTCAGGACGGCAGTACGCTTGCGGATGAGTACATAAACGTCAGTGGAACTTTGCAGCCTACCGGGCGGCGGATGCTCCGTGACGACTACGGATACCAGGTATCACCAGACAGTGTGGCCCTGGCTGGTTATGACCCGGAGACAAAAAGAGTGGCCCCATTTTTAAATACGGATGGTCGACTTATCCAAATCGGTCCTGATGGGAAATATTATGAGCTCCTCACGCCGCAGGAAGCGGAGTTATACGCACTGGGAAGCGAGGGACAGGTGACGCAGTTTATCGGCGGTGAAAAGGTGTGGCGTATGATCGTTGACGCCGCTACCAACCAAATCGTTGAGGCTTACACGGTTGGCGGACATCACTGGATCTATTCCGATAGCGGCCTGGTTCTGGTTAACCAGGAGAGTGGGGGAGGTGGCGACGATGATGCGATTACCCTCCCTCAGTACGGGCTTCATTTGTCAGGATCTACTGTATATCCATACTCAGAAGATGTACCGGTCTGTTTCATTTTTGTAACTGCTGGGCAGTCCAACGCCCGCGGATATTGCCCTGACGCCGATCAAACCATTGTCGCAGCAACGCCAGTTTATCCCGATAACGCGTTTATGTTATCTGGTGGGGTCAGGAGAACGGGGACGCGCAGCACTACTCTGGTGCCACTGGTTGAGGCAGTAAGCGGCACTGATAAGGAGACTGCAGCGTCTGGCTTGGCAAACACCTTCATTCGCGATATGGCTGCAGCTACCGGAATCATGCCGCGCACGTTATCAATCGTCTGTGCGCAGTCTGGCCAGGCTTACGAGTACCAGAAACGGGGTAACCAGGTATATCAGTATCTGCTCGATTCAATCGAAGACTGCGTAACGGCCTGTAAGGCTAAGGGCTGGCTGCCGATTGTTCTGTGCGTTGACTGGATGCAGGGGGAGTCCGACGAGGACTGGAGTGGGCTTCGAGAGGGGATGTATGAGTCGCGACTTCATCAATACCAGCGCCAGGCCATCAGTGACATCATGGCAAGAACGGGCCAAAACGAACCGCCGATTATAGCGCAAACGCAGATCGGATACGTTAACGATAACCACGGAGCATTTACAGGACAATATGTCAGGATGTCAGTAAATAAACTTCATGGTCATGAGCAGTTCAGGTGTGTAAATACTCTTTATCAGTATGATTTTATTTCTGACGGTTTGCACCTCACCTGTGCAGCACAAAATAAACGTGGCGCGGCTGTGGCAAGAGCAATTGTCCAGGAGTGGTTTGCCAGCGGATGGTACGGAATGGTTCCGTCTGGTTTCGTGTGGAACTCACCCACACAAATACAAATTAATGTCCCTTCGTATACCAACCTGACGATAGACACGACCAATATTAGTACTGATGGCCTGGCAAATTACGGTTTTAACTACACAGATGAAACTGGTGCTCCACCTGCTATATCTAGCGTCGCGATCAGCTCGGACGGCAAGGGGGTACTGATTAACCTGGCGACCGCCCCATCTGGCCGTTTTGGGCGCGTTTCCTATGCGACAGTAGAAAACCCACTTCAGAGCGGCGCATCTGTAAAACCTTCCGGGCGGACTCTTGGTGCGAGAGGGTGTGTACGATCTTCCGCTGGAATCACCTGGGTGTATGACACATCCGTAACTCTCTACGACTGGCTCCCTGCTTTTCGAATCAACGTTTTCTGAGGATAAAAAATGCGCCTTCTTTACACTGACACAGGGTTAAATAACCCACATCTTCCCGTTTATTCTTTGACAGCTGCGGAAATAGCACTGGCAAATTTAAACCCCACTATATGGTCGCCTGCAACGGTTGATTTTATCAAGCCAGGGGTCGGGCAAAAAGTTTCCGCACTCGCAAACAGAATTGATGGAGGTAAATTCAATTCTCAGGCTAGCCTGGAACCCACGACAAAATATAATGGGTCAACTCTGCAGGGTATTAATTTTTCAGGTGCAGGGGGTCTTTCCGGGGATACGCCCGTGGCACTGAATGGGACAATAAATACGTTTGCTTTTATTTATCAGCTACCATCAGGTGCATTACCATCAACCCCTACAGACAGAATAGTTATCTCGACCCAGGAAACAACCCCTCATGGGGTAGGTATTCGCACAACTTCAGCTGGTAATTTCCCCGTGTTTTTTAACGGTGGCACACAGCCAGATGTTCCTTTCACCCCATCAAATATGGGGGCTGGTCTGTTTTGCGCCGTGGTTATGTGCGCAGATGCCTCAGCTGGAAAATATGCGATAGCATATCAAAGGTCTGACCAGACAACGGTAACAACCAGACAGGTAACTGGCTATACGATACCTGCATACACCACGTCTCAAAAAATGAATTTAGGCGGTGCTGGAGATGGGGCTATTTCACCCCTGACGTCTGTGCTGTCAGACGCAATAGTGATACCTGGTTTGTATTCCTACGGGACCAGTGCCCAGGATGTCATTTTTGCATACCTGATGGAGAGAATTGGGAAAATAACAGGCTAATCAACTTAATAATTGCCGGCATAACGAAATTATGCCGCTGGTATTGATCTTCAATCCCAACAAAACTACTGTATATAAAAACAGTGTGCGCCGGGAGACCGGTAGAGATCAAGGGGTGAAAGTCCCCGACCATTGAAGGACCA
>ERZ1106931.1436-NODE-1436-length-9911-cov-2.679180_pt1 | contig 9911 bp, 9 predicted proteins | sample MGYA00403664_ERZ1106931 | MGnify/ENA primary metagenome ERZ1106931 (study PRJEB35170, sample SAMEA104062435) | human gut metagenome | biome: human gut; feature: human-associated habitat; material: faeces | place: Denmark | collected 2012-06-29 ... | reverse complement strand
GAAGAAATCCATGTAGAGATCCCGAAGGCTGAAGAGATCGGTACAAGTCTTGGGGATTTATTCAAAGGGTTGAAATTAGATTAGTTTCTATTTAATCGATTAACAGAGTTGGCCTCTCGGTCCTTGAAGAACACAGTATATAGTTGTTCTTGTTCAGGTTCCGTACACTAAGAAACAGTAAGAGCGCCAAAATAACCTAAAAACAAAGGAATTACGTTCACAACTCGTCCCTTGGGGACTCAAACAAGTTCACTACATTCCTTTAACGGTTATTTTGACGCTCTAACTGTTTCTAAACACACTCCACGTTCACTAGAACGGCTATTTTTTATAACCTTTACGTATAATCGGAAAATTATAATATAAGCCTTGATTTTCCGGTGCTTCTATACACTTCCGGATTCACCTTCTCCAAATCCCGCAGCCACACTTCCGAGCAAGCATCACTCGGCATTCTCCAGTCTCCTCTAGGAGATAATGCCACGGTTCCAACCTTCGGGCCATCCGGCAGACAGGAGCGTTTGAACTGCTGGATAAAGAATCTTCTGCAGAATGTGTATAACCATTTGTAGATGGTTGCATCATCATATTCACCCTCAAATGCATAACGTGCGATACGGTAGATCTTACTTGGTTCATAGCTGAATCTCAACAGATAATATAAGAAGAAATCATGTAATTCATAAGGGCCGACCAGATCTTCTGTCTTCTGCGCAATCTCACCGTCTTTTGGCGGAAGGAGTTCCGGGCTGACCGGTGTATCCAGCACATCGTACAGTACTTCTTTCAACTCCTGATCTTCACAGGTATCTGCATAATAATGTACAAGGTGACGTACCAGCGTCTTCGGAACAGATGCATTCACTCCATACATAGACATATGGTCTCCGTTATAAGTTGCCCATCCAAGTGCAAGTTCGGACATATCTCCTGTTCCGATCACGATTCCTCCTGTCTGATTTGCTACATCCATCAATACCTGAGTTCTCTCTCTTGCCTGAGAATTTTCATAGGTTACACTATGATCCTCCGGATCATGCCCGATATCTTTAAAATGCTGTTCGACCGCTGCCCCTACCGGGATTTCCCGCAGTGTTGCTCCGAGCTTTACTGACATCTTGCATGCATTCTGATAAGTTCTGTCCGTAGTTCCAAAACAAGGCATCGTCACAGCTACAATTCCACTACGATCCATTCCTAATGCGTCAAATGCTTTTGCTGACACCAACAGTGCCAGCGTAGAATCCAGACCTCCCGAAATACCAACGACTGCACTTTTGGCATGTGCATGTGCCAGACGTTTTTTCAGCCCCATAGCCTGAATCGTCAGAATTTCTTCACAACGCAAGTTTCTCTCTGCCATCACACTTGGCACAAATGGTCTGGATGCAAATCTTCTTGTAAGCTCTGTTTCCTCTACATGGATCTCAAACGGAATACGGATCAGTGTCCTCTCTTTTTCCGTCTGGAACGTTGTATTCTTGCGGCGCTCACTTAATAAACGTTTTACATCTATCTCTGTATAGATCACTTCATTTGAGAAACGATTGCTGGATGCAAGTGTCGTTCCATTCTCTGCAATAATATTATGTCCTCCAAATACCAGATCTGTCGTAGACTCTCCTTCTCCGGCATTGGCATAAATGTATCCACAGATCAATCTTGCCGACTGCCCTTCGATCAGGCTCTCGCGATAAGCCGCCTTACCGATTGTCTCATCGCTTGCCGAACAGTTAACGATTACTGTAGCACCTTCTCTTGCTGCAAGTGTACTTGGCGGGATAGGAGACCACACATCTTCACAGATCTCTGCCGAAACGACCAGTTCCTCCATCTGTTCTGCCACAAATAGGAGCTGTGGCCCGAATGGAATTTTCTTTCCATCTAATGTAATCCACCTTGCCATATCCGGTCCCGGACGGAATTGACGCATCTCATAAAATTCCCCATAATTCGGAAGAAATGTCTTTGTCGTAAGTCCCAGAATATTTCCACGATTTAACGCAGCCGCAACATTATAAAGTTCTCCGTCTACAGCAAGCGGGACACCTATAAATATGAGTGCATCCTTTTCTTTTGTATAATCTGCAATCTTAAATAAAGCTTCTTTTGCCTCTTTCAGTAATATATCCTGCATAAAAAGATCACTACAGGTATATCCCGTCACACACAACTCCGGAAATACAATGACTTTTGCTCCGTTTGCAACTGTCTCGTCGATCATTTTACAGATATTTTCTGTATTATAAGCAACATCTGCCACTCTGATATCCGGAGTCGCAGCCGCTGCTTTTACAAATCCGTCTTTCATGACTCTTTCTCCTTATCGTTTACAACGTTTTAAGATATCTTTCAGTTCATCTACCGTATATTTGTATGCGGTATTACAGAAATGACATTTTACTTCGATATCCTTCCCTTCATCGATCATATCCTGGATTTCTTTCTTTCCAACACTGATCACGGCTTTTTCTACACGTTCTTTTGAACAGTTACAATAGAATTTTGTCGGCATAGTGTCTGTAATTTCCAGGCCCAGATTTCCCAGCAGAATCTCCAGGATCTGCTCCGGTGTTTCTCCTTTTTTCAGATGATCTGTTACTGATGTTATGTTTTTTAAATTTTCTTCAATCTGACTGATTGTCTCTTCTTTGGCAAATGGCATCATCTGAATGATAAAGCCACCGGCACATTCTACCGTATTATCTTTTTCCATCAGTACACCAAGGCCTACCGAAGATGGTACCTGTTCTGAATTGGCAAAATAATACGTCAGATCTTCTGCTATCTCACTGGATACAAGAATTGTCTGTCCGGAATATGGTTCCTTTAATCCCATGTCTTTTATAACCTGTAAAAGACCGATTCCAACAGCACCTCCCACATCAAGCTTTCCATTCTTTGGCGGCAGCATAACATCCGGATTATTAACATATCCTTTAACATCACCTTTACTGTCTGCGGTAACGGTGATACCACCGAGCGGTCCGTCTCCTCTTACCTGCAGTGTCAGCATATCTGTCTCATTTTTCATCATGCTTCCCATCATCGCTCCTGCTGTCAGTAATCTTCCCAGTGCCGCTGTCGCAACCGGGCTGGTATTATGATGTTCTCTGGCCGTTTCTACCAGTTCTTTTGTTGTCGCAGCAAAGGCTCTTACCTGCCCTTCCGCTGCTGTTGCTCTTACAATATAATCTTTCATATGTGTATTCCCTTCTTTATTATTTCTGTCTATTTTCCATATTCTCTTGCGATCACTGTAATCCGTTCGCTTGTATACATCGGTGCTTTCTTCGTATACGCATCATATGCCGCAACGAATTTCAGTCCTGCTTTTTCTAACAATCCGCGCATTTCCCGCAATGTATATGCCTTTTGGAAATGGCTCTCCTGATATTTTCTGTACAGAGACGCCTCTTCATCCTCACGTACAAATAAAGTCAGTTCATATTCATTGATCATTGATGTATGATTGTAATAATTTTCCCAGATAAAACTGCATTCATCCCTGTCTTCCGCGATTACCTGATTTCCCAGCACTTCTCTGTACTTATATTCTGTATTAAAATCAAAAATAAAAATACCTTGCGGATCCAGATAATTATTGACCAGACGGAATACTTCCTGCAGTTCATTCTTTTCTGTCACATAATTGACACAATCACAGACACTGACTATTGCTCTCACAGTTCCGTACAGTTCAAACTCCTGCATATTCTGCAACAGATAAAGGATATCATGGCCACTCTCAATCCTTTTCTCCATGGCAATCTCCAGCATATCTTCGGAATTATCTACTCCGATCATATCATACCCTTTTTCAGCCAGGAGTTCTGTCATACTTCCGGTCCCGCATCCCAGTTCCAGAACCAGTCCGTCTTTTACTCCGTATTCTTTTAATCTGTCTTCCAGATAATCCGCCCATTCTTCATACGGCACATTATCCATAAATGTATCATAAACCTCGGCAAAACTTGTATATGCCTCCATGTATAATCTCCTTTTTCATACGTATTTAACATTTCTATTATATCGGTATTCTATTAAAAAGGCAATACGAAGAAAATATGACCAACAGTCAATTTTGTTTGACTTCTTATTTCTGATTTGCTATACTTATTATGTTGAGATATTTATTTCAGTATCTGTACAAAACTACTCTAAGCAATTTGTACAAAAAGTTATAAAAGGAAGTCTGATTACTCATGGGAAGAGTCGAGGAAAATAAAAAAAAGAAAAAGGAAGCACTCTTTCGCACTGCATATGAATTATTTACCACCAAAGGGATCAATTCAACCGCCATTTCTGACATTGTTGAAAAAGCAGGTGTAGCGAAAGGAACTTTCTATCTGTATTTTAAAGATAAGTATGACATCAAAAATAAGCTGATTGCTCACAAAACCAAAGAATTATTTGATCATGCGGCAATTGCTCTGGAGCACTCCGGCATCACCGGACTTGAAGACCAGCTGATTTTTATCATTGATGACATCATTAATATTTTAGTAAATAATAAGCCTTTGCTGAACTTTATTTCAAAAAATCTTGTAATGGGTGCATTAAAATCTGCTTTCTGGGCCGAAGACGAAGGTGACAAAATCTTCTATGAACGATACCTGGAGCTGGTAGAAGCCGATGAACACGAATATCAGGATATTGACATTATGCTATTCACTATTCTGGAATTGGCTGGTTCCACCGGATACAATTCTATACTGTTTGAAGAACCTGTATCTATCGAAAAGTACAAGCCATTTCTTTATCGAACCGTCCGTCTGATCATTCAAAGTCATAGAAAATAGTGCGCATAGTCTGAGCCGTTTCTTACGAGTGCATGACAATTTATAAAGCAGAATCCGCAGTGTAGTATGTAACATAAATATCTTTTTATGTTCCTGCAAACAAATTTGTGTTACATACTACACTGCGGATTTTATTGTCTGGTAGTTTCTTTATGATTCACACGATTACTTATACTGCATAAGCAATTCTTTCATAGCCTTACCGGTTCCCTTCACAGATCCCTGAACCATCTCCGGCTTTCCACCACCGCGTCCTTCAAACGCGACGTTTAATGCTTTGCTGATCGGGCGTACATCCTCACTCCTGCTTCCGATTACATATCGATAACCGTCCGTATCTGTTCCGGCAAATACCGCACAGATCACTGCGCCTTTATCAAGCAGCCTGTTCATCATTTCTCTTGGAAGATTACCGGACAATGCGCTGTCGAATACAGTCACAATCTTCTCTTCTACCGGAATCTCTGCCACACGAAATTCCAGGAGTTTCTGCTGTAATTCTGCGATCTGGCTCTTCATACGTGTCTGCTCATCTTTAAGCTTACCAACCGCATCTGCCACTTCATATTCTTTTGCACATAACAGTGCCGAGATTTCTTTTGTCATGGCATCTTTTTTCTCATAATCCCGCATTGCACGTCTTCCGCAGAGCATTGTGATACGCTCACCGCCTTTATAATTGGCCATGCTTACCAGCTTGACAGCTCCGATCTCACCGGTCGTCTTCACATGTGGCGCACAGCATGCACACACATCATAACCTGGGATCTTTACAATACGTACCTGACCCTCAATCTCAATCTTGCTGCGATAATCCATATCTTTCAGCTCATCCTTCGACGGATAAAGAATCTCGATTTCAAGATCCTGATATACTGCCTCATTTGCCGCTGCCTCAATCTCTTTCAACTGTTCTTTACTGATCGTACCATCAAAATCCATTGTACAGTAATCGGCCCCCAGATGAAAACCGACATTGTTATATCCAAATCTTTCATGCACGATACCGGATACAATATGCTCCCCGGTATGCTGCTGCATCTTTTCAAAACGTTCTTCCCAGTTGATCTTTCCGGTCACAATACTTCCCACTTCCAATGGTGCAGTCGTATAATGATAGATCACATCGTCTTTTTCATGCACATCTGTAACGTTCACGGTTCCCAGAACTCCTGTATCTGCATACTGACCGCCGCCTTCCGGGAAGAATACCGTCTGGTCCAGTACCACACGGTAGCCATCCTTTGCTTCTTCACAGGAAATTACTTTTGCTGTAAATCCGGTTCTGTGACTGTCCTCATAAAATAATTTCTCTGTCATCCTACTTACATCCTTTCCGGTGCTTCAAATCCAAGTACGTCAATACATCCTTCCAGTACATCTTTTGTTACTTTCAGAAGTGCAATATAACTCTTCTGTTTCTCAGCGTTTTCTTCACCCAGAATCTTTGTCTCATGGTAGAAACGGTTAAATGCATTTGCAAGATCATAAATATATGCACAGATCTTATGCGGTGCAAGGTCCTGGAACGCATTTGCGATCACATCGTTATATTTAGCCGCTTCAAGCATCAGTGCTTTCTCGCAGTCCGCATGTGCCTCCTGTACCTTTAATCCATCCAGGCTGTTTCCCTGTGCCTGATATTTATGCAGGATTGATTTAATACGAACGATCGTATAGAGAATATACGGACCTGTATTACCTTCAAATGAAATAAATCTGTCCACATCAAAAACATAATCTTTTGATGCCTGATTTGAAAGATCTCCGTATTTAAGTGCAGCTACTCCGATCATATTAGCTGTCTTTCTTGCTTCTTCTTCTTCAATCGCATGATTTTCAGAAATTTTCTTATACATCTTCTCCGCAGTTTCCGAAATCAGTGTCTCCAGGCGCATAACTCCGCCTTCTCTTGTCTTAAACGGCTTACCATCTTTTCCGTTCATTGTACCAAATCCAAGGAATGTAAGTTCTGTCTCCGGTTTTACAATTCCTGTCTTCTTCGCACAACGGAATACCTGCACAAAATGCAGTTCCTGACGCTTATCAACAACATAGATCACCTGATCTGGATCATACAGTTTCTCACGTTCTACCAGTGTAGCAAGATCTGTTGTATCATACAGCGCAGCTCCGTCAGATTTCAGAATCATACACGGAGGAATCTCTTTTTTATCTGTCTCTTCTGCAACGTCTACTACAAGCGCACCCTCATCATAATGTGCGAATCCTTTCTCCTTGAGCATCTCAACCATATCCGGAATATATGCCTGGGCATCTGCTTCACCTTTCCAAAGATCAAAATCTACACTCAGTCGCTCGTAGTTCTTCTTCAAGTCAGTTACAGACACATTCATGATATGTTTCCAGATTGCACGATATCCTCTATGTCCATTCTGTAACAAATATGTTGCATGTAATGCATTCTCTCTGTAAGCATCATCTTCTTTCGCCTTACCACTTGCTGTTGGATAGATCTCTTCCAACTCGCTGATAGTAAACGGTGCTTCTTTTGGATATTCTCCTTCAAAAGATTCATCAAAATATGGCAGCTCTGGTTTTCTTTCTTTTAACTCTGTGATGATCAGTCCCATCTGATATCCCCAGTCGCCAAGATGGATATCTCCAAGAACCTCATGTCCCATTTTTCTCGCAATACGTTTAACGCTTTCCCCGATAATTGCAGAACGCAGATGTCCTACATGCAGTGGTTTTGCCACATTCGGTCCGCCGTAATCCACAACGATCATCTCAGGGTTCTCTGCCTTCTGAATACCAAGATCTTCTGCTTCTTCCATCTGGTTCAGATAATCTGCAACAAATGCTTTTTTCAGTCTGATATTGATAAATCCCGGCTTTACAACCTCTACCTCTTCCATACATGCGCTGTCCTTTAACAGGGCAACTACATCCTCTGCGATCATGAACGGTGCCTTTTTATAAGCTTTTGCTCCCGCCATTGCACCGTTACACTGGTATTCACAAAGATCCGGACGATTTGATAATGTTACTTTTCCGTAAGCTCTGTCATAACCTGCTTTTTCAAATGCATCTGCAAGTTCTTCTGCAATATAATCAATGATTTTCTTCACTTTGTATCTCCTCCATTCATCTTTTTATGATATCTGATATTTCCAGAGTTTTCTAATTTCCTATGGAATTCTCATATGCATCCTTCAGATCATCCAGCGCCTCCTTCAAAAGTGCGTCTGAACTAACTGCTTTCTGATAAGACTCATGCGTCTGATTCATCAGAGCCTGTACGTCTTCATGTTCTGCGATCCGGTTAATATATTCCCGGATTTCTTTTTTCTTTACTTGCTGAGTTATCTGGTAATTTCCCTGAGAATCCTTTTTGACATACAATGTTCCAAGTCCGGGAACCTCTGTATATATATCTTTGATCTTCATATCATATCTGACGAACGCCACATATGTATCTTTGTACTTTCCGGATTTTGTATAGATTTTAAAATGATCATACATCTCCACAAATTCCGTATCGGCCTTCTTTTCTGTATAGTAATCTTTTACTGCCTTTATCATCTGTTCATCCGTCTCTTCTTTCAGTGGATTCGTCTGCATATTTTCGCAGCCACCGTTTACCAGAACTACTTTCTGTGAACTGACGAATTGTTCTGTCTTCTGTACTTTCTTTTCTTTCTCTTTAGTGAGTCCGAATCCGAGAATTCCTACAAGTAGAACAAGCAAAAACAACACCAGAATAAATACCAGTCTTTTATATCTGTTCTTCCTTGTCAGAACCTCATGAATCTTTACTTTCATAAGACTCCCTCCATACAAGACCCGCCACCGACAGTTCATTATGAACACATGGCGATAGAAAATAGTAAAAAAAGTACACACCCGGGCGGATTCGAACCGCCGCTCCCGCCTCCGGAGGGCGGTGCTCTATCCCCTGAGCTACGGGTGCGTATACAATTACCATATGAAATTGCCTTAGTCATATTAACACATCTTTGAACTAAAGTAAAGGAAATGCTTTCGACTTTTCTCGCATTTCCTTCACTTTTTCGACTTTTCTTACTTAAAAGAGCAGTTTTCCCGTATCACATTCATAATAATATGCTCTGTTCGAAAGCACTTCTTCCTCTTCTACCTGCGTCTCATTGATCTCTTCAATCATCTCACACAATTCTTCCTTCCCAGGAGCTTCGCTTTCTGCCACGATGATCGTCTCATGTACGCTGCTTGGAAGTATATAATAGTTTTCTTCCAATTCTTCGCCAATTTTTCTAAGCAGATCCGGATACATCATCGCACATGCTCCGTAACTTCTCATAACATTACTTAGAATATACATTTTCCCCGTCTGTTCTTCTATTTCTCTTCCAATTTCCAGAAGTTCCATGATCACAGAACGCATTGTCGAAAAATCATATGGTAATAATTTCTGTGTATTCTTGCATGCCCGATAATAAATATCCTCCTCCGATACCTTCCACATCTTAAGATGTTCTCTTCTCACCAGCATAGAGGCCATTCCATATTCATCCATCTCCAGCAGCACATAATACACGATGGCAAGATCAAGATATTCCTTATACGGGACATCCTCAAGAAGCTTCCGATTCCGTTCCCGGTTAACCAGACGATATATGACTCTTCCTTTCACGAAATCATAACTTTTTACTTTTTCACCTTCTTTCCAGGAATTCTGAAAACGTATTTTTTCATACAACGATAAGATATCTTTCACTATCAATTCCAGTGGATAGCCTCTTTTGAATTGTTGAAAATATTCTTCCAGATATATTGTCGGTGATATATTAATACCATTCTCAGAAATCATAATTCCTGTCCGTTTCACACCATTATTTTTTATATTCGTATGAACGCTTATTTTTCTTTCTTCTTTCACCTCTTTCTTTATTTTTTCTTCTACTGCGTGGATAAACTGATAATATGCCATAAAACTCCTTCCTATCCAGCAATATTCAAAAACTGTTGTCTGAAATATGCGGTGATTCAACCGCCCGAAATAAATAGAATTATTTAAGAAATATTATGGTATTTAGATTATAAAAAAGCCCTGCAAAAAATGCAAGGCTTTTTATAAAAATCATAAAACAAATTTTATGCTCTTGA
>ERZ1106931.1433-NODE-1433-length-9936-cov-3.604999_pt1 | contig 9936 bp, 9 predicted proteins | sample MGYA00403664_ERZ1106931 | MGnify/ENA primary metagenome ERZ1106931 (study PRJEB35170, sample SAMEA104062435) | human gut metagenome | biome: human gut; feature: human-associated habitat; material: faeces | place: Denmark | collected 2012-06-29 ... | reverse complement strand
AGGGTATTTTAATTTTTTTTATTTCCTTTAAATTTGGTGCTAGTATTTTGTTTGAGTAATGTCGCAGGCCAAAAATGAGAAAAAAATGTTTATTATTGATGAAGATTTTGACCGTGGTGCCTTACGCTCCTTTGCGTTTGGCCGTAATACCCGGCCTTTGTTGGCGATCCAGCGTATTATGCAGGCGCTGCTGCCGGTTAGCACGCCGTTTGAGCTGCAGCCGGACGAGCGATTTGAATTTTGCGATACTGAAAATAACGCGAATATATTACTCCTGCTTGAGGGGACCGGCGTGGTTTGCCATAGTGAAAATAATATGGCGATAACCACGCTATTTTCCCCCTCGGTACTGGGGCTGATTGATGGATATAGTACCTTTTACGACGTAGAGGCCAGGCCGAAGCACTTTTTCTCTGCGGAAACATCTTGCTCTGGTCAATTGGTTCCGCTTGCTAAGTTTGTGGAGATTATGGACGAGCAAAATCTCTGGCATGATATCGCCCGGATTCTGGCCCATCGGTTATTGGTTATGGCCATCCGCGAGAAGGAGTTTATTGGCGTGGAATCATTCATCATGATCCGGACGTTGATCCTGGAACTCGGCTCCTATCCTGAGGAATATCGCGAGCAGATTAACGTGCTCAATTTTATCCAGCGGCGCACCAATCTTTCCCGCAGCGGAATACTGTACGTCCTGTCTGAACTGCGCAAGGGGGAGTATATCAGCGTCCATCGAGGCGTGCTGAAGGGAATTAATAAACGAATTCCTATCGATTTTTAAATAAGTTCATAACAGTATACTAACAACAACGCCTGTTTTTTAGACGCACCAGCTCTTTGAATTATTAACATCATGATTTTTATACGTAATTATCATTATTGACTTGCATCATTTTCGAATGTCCAGTTTTGGACGAAAAAATTGATTTAGATTAATAAAATTCTCTGTAAGAATTATTCCCAGGACAACACGGAGTGTCTTCTTATATTTAAACCGTCTTTTTTATCGCCGCGGGGAACGTTCCCTGGTAATTGCTTCGGCCATAAAAAAGTAAACGGTAATTAATGAGGGAATACAAAATCAATTTAATGTGTATGGATTAAAAATGAAAAAAGCATTTATGGTAAAAAGCGTCGTTCTGGCAATGGTTATGGCTGGCGGTATTTCTTCTGCGATGGCTGCTTTACCGACCAGCGGGTCTTCTTCCACCGTTCAGGGCGGCACCGTTGAGTTTAAAGGCTCTGTTGTCGATGCAGCCTGTGCGGTAACCGCAGACACCAGCAACCAGATTGTGAACATGGGTCAGGTTCGTCTGGCTGCCCTCACCGGTAAAGACTCCGTTGCTAACCAGAAAACCCCGTTCAGCATCAAGCTGGCTGACTGCGATACCACCGTCGCTTCTCAGGCATCTGTGACCTTCGACGGCAACGCGGCGGCGGGCGAAGCTGGCGTGCTGGACAACACCTCTGGCGCGGGTAGCGCGGCAGGCGTGGGCATCCAGATTTATGACAAAGACGGCTCTGCGCTGGATCTGGGTACCGCGTCTCAGGCAGTTACGCTGATCGACGGCGACAACACCCTGAACTTCTCCGCTGACTACTACCAGACTGCGGATACCGCGACTGCCGGTAGCGTGGACACCACCGCTACGTTCAACGTGACTTACCAGTAAGGTTACGCCAGTCATTTTCATTTAGGGATCCTGTGCCAGGGACGGCGGCTGTGTCATTGAAAGGAGTAGATATGAATTTCACTACACAACGGCTGAAGGCGTTTTCCCTCGCGGGGGCGTTTTTGTTTCCCGCTCTGGCACAGGCGGGCAACCACCACGTGGTAACGGTAAAGGGCGGCGACGTTGAGTTTCAGGGCGCCGTGGTCAATGCCGCCTGCGCGGTGGATGCCGGTAGCGAGGATTTAACCGTTGAGATGGGGCAGGTGCGCTCCAATGAATTTCATGGGCTGGGAAGCTGGACAGATCCGCAGGCGTTTACCATTACGCTGAAGGATTGCGATACCACGGTGAGCCAGCAAGTTAGCGTGGCCTTTCGCGGCCTGACGGATGGCAAAGATCCGGGGGTACTGGCGGTGACCGACGGTGCGCAGAGCGCGCAGGGCGTCGGGTTAGGCATTTTTGATAATCAGGGAAATCAAATTATCCCGAACACGCAGCCGATGAATTTTACCGCTATTCAGGACAATACGACCGTACTCAATTTTGTCGCCAAATATCGCGCGACCTCGAGAACCGTCGTGGCAGGGGATGCAAACGCACAAACCTGGTTCACGTTAACCTATTTGTAATTTCCTGATGCCGTCCGCGGCAAATCTTTATTGTGAAAGGCACTTTATGTCCGTTATTTCTTTTTCCCGCCTGTCTCTGGTTGCGCTGGCGTTAGCCGGTGCCGGTCTGGCCGCGCCCGCGGCGCAGGCGCAAACCGAAACCCAGGCGCACGCAGCGGCGAACGGCGGGGTATCATTAGGTTCCACCCGCGTCATCTATCCGCAGGGCAATAATCAGGTCTCACTGGCGGTGAATAATACCGACCCGAAGGCCACCTTTTTAATTCAGTCATGGGTGGAAAACGCCAGCGAAAGTAAAAGCAGCGATTTTGTCATCACCCCGCCGCTGTTTGTGATGAAGCCGCAGAAAGAAAATACGCTGCGCATTATGTACGTCGGGCCGAATAATCTGCCGGCGGATCGCGAAAGCCTCTATTGGGTGAACGTTAAAGCGATTCCCTCGGCGGCAAAAGACACTAAAGGGAAAAATACCCTGCAGATCGCGGTGCTGAGCCGGATTAAACTTTTTGTTCGCCCGAAAAATCTGCCGATGGCCTCGATCGATGCGCCGGCGAAGCTGCGCTTCCACGAAAGCGGTAATACCCTGACGGTGAAAAATCCCACGCCCTATTATATGACGCTGGTACAGATTCACGCCGGTACCGCAACCTTACCGACGACAATGGTGGCGCCGATGTCGCAGGCGGATTTAAAACTGCCGGCGAACGCGCAGGGAAATATCACCTTCCAGACCATTAATGATTACGGGGCAAACTCGCCCGAACAGAAAGCCATAATAGAATAATAAACAGGTCGGCAAAATAATGACGTTAAAAATAAAATATATCACCCTCGCGGTGATGCAGGTTCTATTTGCCCGGCGTCGGGTATACCGTATTATTTTGCCGGCAACCTTATCGGCATTACCGTTATCCGCGCTGGCGGATAACTATTTTAACCCCGCATTCTTATCGGACGACCCTAACGCGGTGGCCGATCTTTCGCATTTTGAAAAGGGCGATAGCCAGGCCCCGGGTAAATATCACGTTGATATTTATCTGAATAAGCAGCTGGTCTCCACCGAAGACGTAAACTTTAAAGCGGCAAAAGGCGGCCAGGATGATACCGGGCTGGCGCCGTGCTTTACCACCGCGCGTCTGGAACAGATGGGGGTCAATACCAAAGCCTTCCCGGACCTGGCGAAGCTGGCGCCGGAGCAGTGCGTGCCCTTTGCCGCCATACCGGAATCCTCCACCGAGTTCGACTTTGAGCATCAGCAGCTGAACATCAGCGTGCCGCAGGCGGCGCTGAAGCAGAGCGCGCGCGGGTATATCCCCCCGGAAGAGTGGGACCAGGGGATCAACGCGCTGCTGCTGAACTATGACTTCACCGGCGGCAACAGCGGGGGTGATACCAAAGAAGACAGCTACTATCTCAACCTGCAAAGCGGCCTGAACCTCGGCGCCTGGCGCCTGCGCGACTACTCCACCTGGAACTACACCAGCGGCGAGGGTGAAACGGAGAACAAGTGGGAGCATATCAGCACCTACGTCGAGCGTACGATTGCGCCGCTGAAGGCGGAGCTTACGCTCGGGGAAAGCTACACCCCGTCGGACGTTTTCGACAGCCTCGGCTTTCGCGGCGTCCAGATTGCCTCCGACGACAACATGCTGCCGGACAGCCTGAAGGGCTTTGCGCCGACGGTCCGCGGTATCGCGAAGAGCAACGCCAGGGTCACCATTAAGCAGAACGGCTACGTTATCTACCAGACCTACGTCTCGCCGGGCGCCTTCGCCATCAACGATCTCTACCCGACCTCGTCGAGCGGCGACCTGCAGGTGACGGTAAAAGAGAGCGACGGCAGCGAAAATACCTTTACCGTGCCGTACTCCGCGGTGCCGCTGCTGCAGCGCGAAGGACGACTGAAATACGCCCTGACCGCCGGTAAATACCGCAGCACCAACGATGATCAGGATGAGGTCAATTTTGCCCAGGGAACGGCAATCTACGGCTTGCCGCATGGCTTCACGCTGTACGGCGGTTCGCAGGTCAGCAACGACTACCACGCCTTCGCGCTGGGCGCCGGGCTGAACATGGGGGATTTCGGCGCGGTCTCCGCCGATATCACCCAGGCCAACAGCACCCTCGCTGACGGTAGCCAGCACGACGGCCAGTCGGTGCGCTTCCTCTACGCCAAGGCGCTGAACGATCTCGGCACCAACTTCCAGCTGCTGGGCTACCGCTACTCGACGGAGGGGTTCTACACCCTCGACGAGACGACATATAAAAGCATGAGCGGCTATACCGGCGACAATGAGTGGAAAGATGAGGATCACGACGGTAAGCAGGATAAGCCGGTGTGGACCGATTACTACGATCTCTACTACACCAAAAAAGGCAAAGCGCAGCTTAATATTTCGCAGCAGGTCGGCAAAATCGGCTCGATTTTTGTCACCGGCTCCGAACAGACCTACTGGCACACCGATGAGAAAGATCGCATGTTGCAGGTGGGCTATAACGGCAGCTGGAACGGCATCTCCTATAGCCTGACGTGGAACTATGACAAGTCGCCGGGGGAAGATGAGGCGGACCAGATCTACGCCTTTAATATTTCGCTGCCGATTGGCCAGTGGCTCTCCAGCAACCATAGCGCGGATATCTACCGTTCGGCCAACACCACCAATATGAGCTTTGGCACCACCACCGATCAGCACGGTAAGACCACGGGTACTACCGGCATCAACGGTACGCTGCTGGCGGATAACAACCTGAGCTATAACGTGCAGGAGAGCGACGGCAACCACGGCACCAGCAACAGCGGCAACGCCAACATGAGCTATCAGGGTACCTACGGTAACCTGCAGGCCGGCTACAACTACAGCGACGGCTATCACCAGGTGAACTACGGGGTCAGCGGCGGCGTGGTGGTTCACCGCAACGGCGTTACCCTTAGCCAGCCGCTCGGCGACACCAACATTCTGGTGAAAGCGCCGGGGGCGGCTGGGGTCGAGCTGGAAAACGCCACCGGGGTGAAAACCGACTGGCGCGGCTACGCGGTGATCCCGTACGCCACCACCTATCGCCAGAACCGCGTAGCGCTGAATACCAACTCCATGGGACAGAACGTCGATATTGAAGACGCGGTCACCAACGTGGTGCCGACCCAGGGGGCGCTGGTGCGCGCCGAATTTAACGCCCACGTCGGGGTGCGCGCGCTGATGACCCTGATGCATAACGGCAAGCCGGTGCCGTTCGGCGCCACGGTCAGCCAGAAGGCGGGCAATAGCAGCATCGTCGGCGACGACGGCCAGGCGTACCTCGCCGGGCTGCCGCTGAACGGCATGCTGGAAGTGCAGTGGGGCGAGAGCGCCGGACAGCACTGCAGGGTGAAATATCAACTTCCGGAAAGCGCGAAGCAGCAGCCGGTGAATAAAGTCAGTGAACGGTGCCAGTAATGAAACGTATTATCACACTCTCAATCGCGCTAATGGCCTTGATAAAAATAATTAGCCTTCCAGCATATGCTACAACTTATCCTTCGGGCTCATGCTACGTTCCTGATGGACATGCAGCAGAAAACTATGATTTTAATATCAGTGAGGTCGTACCCGATCCTACGCAAAATACAGCTGGAGAAGTTTTACCCGCTATAGTTTCTACCAGTAGTGGAACATTCTCGCTTGAGTGTTCTTGCCAGGAAGGTTCAACCTTTTATACACATCAGTGGACAACAACGGATCTTGTTTCAACAGGAAACTCCGGGAGTTTAACCTTTTATAAGGTTAATGACTATATTTCTGTTGCGTCTGAAATAAAAGACATGTCTGATGGAAAATATTATCCTTTACCGTGGACTAACCATTATAAACCTGCAGGTGCAGCAATGCCGTGTAACGAGGTTAGATCAGATTTCAACACCGGTGATAATATTAGAGTTACGTTCAGAATAGATCGGAAATTTGTTGGGGTGATGAATTTCCCCCATGTAAAAATATTTGATTTATGGTACACCGTCGGCAGTGATTTTATAAAAGGTGCACCCGTAGCTTCAGCCTATATTGATGGTCAAATATCGGTGCCCCAAACCTGCTCCGTTAACGCCGGGCAAATCGTGACCGTTGATTTTGGCTCATTTATGTCGGGCGAGTTTAAAAACAAGGGCCAGATGCCCGTCGGCTACACGCCAAAAACGATTTCGGTACCGATTAAATGTAACGGCATAGAGGCTAATGCTAATTTGACGGTCCGTTTCCAGGCGGACGCTTCGGCGGATGAACCGGCGGCGATTAAGACCAGCAACAACGATGTCGGGGTGCAGATCACCGATAGCAGCGGCAAGGTGATTGAGCCGAACAGCGGCCTGATCCCGTTCCAGCTGGATGATAACCTGCAGGCGACGGTGACCTTCCACGCCGCGCCGATTAGCACCACCGGAAACGCCCCGGCAGAGGGGACCTTTTCGGCGACGGCCTATATTCGCGTTGACTTCGCCTGAGGAAAAAAGATGAAAGCGGCAAAAAAACTCGTTCCCCTGCTGCTGGCGCTCGCGGGTATGCATAGCGCTATCGCCGATGATATTGATAGCGGCCAGGTCGAGCTGGATATGACCGGCACTATCGTCGCGGAAAGCTGCGATATCGACACCGCCAGCCAGAACCAGACTATCCATATCGGCGATTTCAGCGCCGGGATATTTAAAAACGTCGGCGATACCTCGGAGTGGAAGCAGTTTGATATCAAATTAAATAACTGCACCTCGGCGATCAGCCAGTCGACGGTGGCCTTTAGCGGCACGTCGGACGGCTCCGACCCATCGCTGTTAGCCCTCTCCGATACCTCCGGCGGCGGCGGAATGGCCAGCGGCGTGGCGATTGAGCTGCTGGACAGCAGTATGAACGCGATTGCGATTAACAGTACCGATAACGGGTACCCGATTACCCAGGGCAATAACGATCTGACGTTTCGCCTGCGCTATAAAGCTACCGCGGTGCCGGTTACGCCCGGCAACGCCTCTTCGGTACTCTATTTTGATGTGAGCTATCAATAATGAAAAAGACGATCCTGCTGTTATCGCTATCCGGCTTGTCCTGCTCAGCGCTGGCCCACGACGGCACCGTAAACATTACCGGCACGATCCAGGGAAACACCTGCACCGTGACCACCGATACCGCGAACCAGCAGGTGATCCTGGGCGACATTGCGGCGAAACAGTTTACCGCGGCCGGCAGCGCGTCTCAGCCGATAGCGTTCACCATCGGGCTGGAAAACTGCGGCAGCGCGGCGTCGGCGGTCTCATTAACCTTTACCGGCGAGGCGGATACGACCAACAGCGCCCTGCTGGCGTTAACCAGCCAGGCGGGCAGCGCCGCGGGCGTCGGGGTGGCTATCTTAGACAGCCAGCGTACGCTGGTGCCGCTGAACAGCGCCAGCAGGCAATATACGCTCGACCCGCAGCAAACCAGCCAGAACCTCACCTTTTACGGTGAGATGGTGGCGACGAGCAGCCCGGTTACCGCCGGCAGCGTTGACGCCACGACCACCTTTAGCCTGACCTATCAGTAGCCTGTCCATGTTGAGAAAAATCGCTGTACTGCTGGCGCTCAGCGCCTTATCCCTTCAGGCGCAGGCGGGCGTGGTCATCGGGGGAACCCGCTTTATTTATAATGAGGGTAAGCCATCGATATCGTTCCGGGTGATCAATCAATCGCCCTCGCGCTACTTGATTCTGAGCAAAATCGTCGCCGATGGTGACCCGCACGCGGCGGTGCCTTTTGTGGCGACGCCCCCGGTCTTTGCGCTAAACGGCCACAAAGAAAATGAAATTCGCGTGATGTACACCAGCGGCCAGCTGCCGGCGGACCGCGAAAGTCTGTTTTGGGTCACGGTGGCCAATATCCCTCAGGCCGACAGTCAGCAGCAGAATACCCTGCAGATTGCGGTGCGCAGCCGCATGAAGCTGTTCTATCGCCCGAAAGGCGTACAAGGGGATTCACAGCAGGCTTATCGCCAGCTGACCTGGCGGCGCCAGGGTAAAACGGTAACGGTGCAGAATCCGACGCCGTTTTACGTCACGCTGCTGAATATGCAGGCCAACGGCCAGAGTATCGCCGGGGCCGGGATGGTCGCGCCGCTTTCCAGCCGCTCGGTGGCGTGGTGTCCGGCGCAGGGCGGCTGCGCGCTGCAGTGGCAGACCCTTGACGACTATGGTCGGGCCATGCCGGCGCTGCGTATTTCGCCCGATGCGCAGGCCAGGAAGGGGCAATAAGATGCACGCAGAACTCAGGGGAGCGCCGGAAACGGCGGCCTCCCGCTGGCTCCTTATGATGCTGGCGCTGATCCTGCTTGGCGTCATGCATATTGTCCTGCCCAGCACCGGCGGCAGCGGCGCCGATTTACCGGAACCGCTGCTGGTCTGGTGCGTGCTGCTGGTCACGATGGTCGGCTGCGCCTGGTTTTTGCGGCATCAGAGACTGCGCAGCAGCCCGTTCCTGCGCGGCATGGCGCTGGCGGCGTTACTGCTGACGCTGCCCCTGCTCTGGAGCCCGTCCGTCGACTGGCGGCTGGATGCCTTCCCGCGCCTGGCGGGCCTGTGGGCGGGCGTGGCGTTTTATTATCTGCTGCTGAACTGTCGGCTCACGCCGCGTCAGCAGCAGACCGTACTGTGGCTGATCGTCGCCGCCACTCTGATTCAGGCGGTTTATGCGCTGGTGGGTATCGGTCATCCGGCGTGGCTGCCGCTGCCGGCGCAGGCGGCGCAGCGCCAGGCCGGACAGTTCGCGATCGGCGTTTTTCTGCAACGCAACGTCACCGGTTCCTTTATTGCCACCGGCGCCGCGGTGCTGCTGTGGCTGACGGTCGACGTCCGCTTTGTCTGCCGCAGCGTCGCGAGGGAGAGATATCGTCAGTGGGGAAGCGCGCTCGGGCTCGGGCTGCTCTACGCCACGCTGACCCTGCTGAAATCCCGCACCGGATGGCTGGGCGGCGTGGTCTGCTGGCTGATGATAGTGACGATTTTTTGTTTCTCGCCGTTACGCCGCTCCGCCGCGCGCGGGGCCCGCTGGCGTGTCGTACTGGCGCCGGTGGCCGGCGTGCTGCTGGGGCTTGCCCTGCTATCGGTCTCGTTACTCAACGCCCTGCATGAACATGACGGCTCGAATCTTGAGCGGGTTTTTATTCTGCAGCAGACCTGGAACATGATACTGCAGCATCCGATCGTCGGCTGGGGCTACGGGGGATACGCCTGGTCCTTTGCCCATTTCGTGGCCGATAGCGTCCCGCCGTTGTCCCGTCGGGTCCCGGGGTTAACCTATCCGCATAATGACCTGCTATTCTGGTGGGTCGAGGGCGGAGCGGTCGCCCTGCTCGGGCTGCTGGTGCTGGGCGTTAGCGGATTCTGGCTACTGCTGCGCCGCCCCGGCGTACGGCAGCTGGCGCTGCTGGCTTGCCTGATGCCCATTTTGCTGCACACGCAGCTGGAGTATCCGCTGTATCAATCGCCGGTACACTGGTTGTTCGTTCTTATCCTGGTTAACCTGGCCGATCGCTGTCCGTCCGGCGAACAGGCGCCACTGCCCGCATTCACCGCGCCCTCCACGCGGCCGGTACCCTGCGCGCTGACTACGCTGACAGCTTCACCGAGAACGGCACCCACGGTT
>ERZ1106931.1431-NODE-1431-length-9950-cov-2.974533_pt1 | contig 9950 bp, 8 predicted proteins | sample MGYA00403664_ERZ1106931 | MGnify/ENA primary metagenome ERZ1106931 (study PRJEB35170, sample SAMEA104062435) | human gut metagenome | biome: human gut; feature: human-associated habitat; material: faeces | place: Denmark | collected 2012-06-29 ... | reverse complement strand
GACAGTCTCAGGCTGTTCTAGATATAGCAGGGGCTCCCTCATCAGAGGGAGCCCCTGCTATATCTTTTAGTACGCGGCGAGAATATCGATTACGAAGACCAACGTGGAGTTGGCGGGAATCGGACCTTGCTCCTTATCTCCATAGGCCTGATCCGGCGGAATCACCAGCAGAACCTGAGAGCCGACGGTCTGGCCGACCAGACCCTTCTGCCAGCCCTCGATAACCTGATGCTGGCCGCTGGAATCGCTGAACAGATCGGCGTCGATTGTGGAATCGCGATCCCAGGACGAATCGAACTGCTTGCCATTCGTAAGCCAACCGGTGTACTTGACCACCACGGTGTTCTTGTCGGTCAGCTTGGCGCCGTTACCCTTGATCAGCGTCTGCGAGATCAGCGAATCAACCGAACCCTGACCGTTCATGTCGATGGACGGCTCGCCGTTTTTGGCTCGCGTCACCTTCGGCAGATTGGCCGGCACATCCTTGACTTCCTCGCCAGTGGCCTTCTCCAAGTCCTTGGACTTGGACACAAACGTCATCGCCAGAATGTAAGAGTACCCGGACGAATCCTGAGCGTTGACGCCAAAGCCAATCGTGGTGTTGATCTTGGCACCCTTGATCTGGTTGTAGTAGGTCGAGGAGAGGGTCTTGGAATCCACCTTCAGCGAGCAATCCGGCGTGTTCTTGGTCCAGGTGTCCATGAGCTCGGTTCCGTCTTTAACGTTGAGCGCGATGCCTTGGGCGCAGACGCGGTCGCCCTCCTCGATCACGTCGCCATCGCCCTTCTGCAGCACCACATAAGAGCCGTCGGACACGGTCATCGGCGTATTAAAGGAGATGGTCGGCTTCTCGCCGAGCTTGCCCTTGGCGGTCACGCCGGCAATTTGGCCCTTCTTGTCAGAAGAGTCGGAAGATGAAGAGGAATCGGAAGAAGAGGATTTCGAGTCCGAGCTCGAACTGGAGCAGGCAGCCAGCGACACGCACATCGCCAGCGAGCAGGCAAGGGCAACGGCCTTGCCGAGGGGAGATAACATAGACTTAACAGACTTACGCATGACACATCACCCTACTGGTAAACCTTGATTTTCTGCGCTCCTAGGTAATAAACAGGTGAAGATTGTAGAATGGTTGAGTTATGAGTGCTGAAGAACAGACTACAAGACCGGATAAGGGCGCCAAGCGTCCATCCCGTCATGCCAAAATCATGCGTGGAGTGGTGACGCCTATCTTCGGACTATTGGCCGTGGCGGCTGTGGTGTTGGGGTACATGAATGCCACGATGTGGAAGCCCTCCACTGAAATCACCGCTTCCGCAACCATGAGCGGCTCCCGGTATGTCGTCACTGATCCGAATGTGCTGACCTTGTTGGATCAGAATGCCACGATAACCGTGGACTCGGGATCCTCTCAGGACGAGGCGTGCGTGGCGTTGGGTTCGTCCAAGGATGTTGCCGGATGGGTCGCGTCCGAGAAGTCCTATACCCGCATCACCGGATTGGCATCATGGAGCGAGCTGAGCACCCAGAAGGGAAGCAGCACGAGTCAGGGAGCGCCTACCAGTGCCGATGACGCGGTGTCGTTCAAGGATTCCGATATGTGGACTGCCGTGAAATGCGGCACTGGGTCCGTTTCGCTGAAGAGCAAGAAGACCGGCGCCTCGACGGTAGCCATTGTGGATTTGGGCGAAAATGTCACCAACGCCAAGGTGCAGCTGCACTGGGTGCGCTCCGAAGTGCCGGACTTTGCGATGCCGTTCTATCTGTCCGGCGGATTGCTGGCCGTGCTGGCCGTACTGTGCGCCTCCGTGTTCGCCATGCCGCCGCATAAGCGCCGCAAGCGCATGGTGGAAGGCATGGCAAGCGCCGTAATCGAGGAAGAGGCACCCGCCAGCATCGCAGTGTCCGGGAAGCCGGATGGTGCAAGTCGACGTAATCGTCGCCGTCACGCCACACATCGGCGTTCGGGCCGTGCGTCCTCGCAATCTGAAGCCACCGAAACACCGGTTATCATCGACCCAAGTTCGCGTAACCTGGTCGCCGACCAGCAGACCGGTGCCGAAAGCGGCGCTGAGCCCGGCCTCAGCGCCGGCGATAACGAATCGACTTCGGTAATCACCCCTGACGAACTGCAGGCCTACTTCTCCCGCTTGGCCCAAGAGGTCAATACCGGAGACGACTCGGCCGATGACGGACAGGAGGAAAGCTGATGAACAAGCGATGGAACAAACTGTGTGTGTCCGCCCTCGCCTGCATGGCGTTGGTCGTGCCGTTGACCGCCTGTGAAGGCCAACTGCCGACGCCGGCTGCTGATACCTCCACCAAGGTTGCGCCGGATTTGACCGAGGCGCAGGAGAAGAAGATTCGTCTGAAGATTCTCAAGACGATCGATGAAGCCGATCAGGCCAAGAATCCCGATGGGTATGCGACCGTTATGGGCGGGCCCCAGCTGGACATTCGCATCAGCCAGACCACGATCAATCAGCGTGGCGGCGGTATGTCCGAATATGCGACCATTCCCAAGGACATCGCCCAGACGGTGATTCCTACGGACGACGGATGGCCTCGCTCGGTGTTCACCATCACGACCACCACCGAAGATCAGCAGTCCAAGCGTTTGCTGGTCTTCGATCAGGAATCCGCCCAGCAGAATTACAAGCTGATGGCTATGGCTCGACTGTTTGAGGGCGCCAAGCTGCCGAAGTTCGAGATTCCGACTATTGGCTCGCAGATGGGCACCGCAAAGGATGAGAAGCTGGTGGCCGCTCCCGCCGATGCCTTGGCCCAATACGCCGATGTGCTGCAGAACGGCTCCAAGAGCCAATACGCTTCCAAGTTCGCAGACGATTTGCTGCGCCAGGAACTGGCCAATACCACGGCCAAGGTGCAGGAAGGTATGCAACGCAACAACGGTACGCAGGAGCAAAAATTCACCGCTGTGCCTGAACAGATGTGGGTGATGCGTGCTGCAGACGGTGCCGGTGATCTGGTGGTTGGCCGTATTAACGGCGAATGGACTCGCAAGGCAGGGGATGGCCGCGAATCGCGGCCGGCTTCCGACGACGAGAAGGCGCTGTTCAATAGCGACAAGTACACCAGCACCATGAAGGTCACGTATGTGAACGTGGTGGCCTTGTACATTCCGTTGGCAAGTTCCGGTGAGCAAATCACCGCAGTGGGCGCCGACCGTCAGCCGGTAAAGGTCGAAGCGCTGTAATTGTTGCCGCCACCCACCGCGCGGTTAACGCCCCCACCACGATGTGATTCGTCCACCACGATGTCGATAAAACTTTACCTTTCGCATAATGGTGCCGTTTGGGGTCACATCGTGGTGGGCGTTTTGCTACGTGGTGGGAATTCCACCGCGTAGTGGAAGAATCCCTACGTGGTGGGAATCAGCATTACAATCAATGTCAGCAAATGTGATTGTTGTTGTACGCGAATCGCGTGGAATCGGGAGGCATTATGGCAGAGCAGCAGTTCAATCCGGGAGTCTCATTGGCGGGCGCCGTCGATTTGGAGGCGCTGAAGCATCAGGTCAAGGCCGAGCCCGGACAAGCGGGCGGCGCGCCTGCCGCTGGTGGGTACGTGATCGACACCACCGAAAACACCTTCCAGGCAATGGTGCAGACTTCTGCGACCTTCCCGATCCTGCTGCTTCTGTGGGTGCCGACCGATGACCGCCTGTTCCCGATGGCCCGTGCACTGGGCGACGCGGTGAACGCCCTGAACGGCCAGATTCAGCTCTCCCGTATCGATATCTCGTCCAATCCCTCGATTGCCCAAGCGCTGCAGGTGCAGGGCGTGCCCGCACTGTTCGCGTTGATTGCCGGCCGTCCGATGCCGCTGTTGCAGGGCCTTCCGGGTGACGACGAGCTCAAGCAACTTACTGACGAGGTGATTCCGAAGATCATTCAGGCCGCCGCGCAGTCTGGTGTGAACGGTACCGCGCCGTACTCGGGTGATCCTGGTGCCACCGGTGCCGGCGTGGGTGCTGAGCAGGTGCCGCCGGAGCATGCCGAAGCCCATCGTTTGGCCGAGGAGGGCGATTACGCCGGTGCCGCCGCCGAATACGAGCGCGTGCTCGAATCCGACCCGTCCGATGCACTGGCCGCCCGCGAACGTGCGAAGGCGCTGTTGCTGGCCCGCTCCGGGGCCGCTGATGTACGTGACGTACGTGCCGCTGCCGCCGCAGCGCCGGACGATGTGGAAGCGCAGTTGGCCGTGGCTGATATCGACATGATTGGTGGCCAGATTCAAGACGCTTTCGACCGTTTGCTGGACTTTTTGGCCGCCGGGCACAAGGCCGATATCGAGCAGGTTCGCAAGCGTCTGCTCGAATACTTCGCCATCCCCGAACCCACCGACCCGCGTCTGACCCGCGCCCGTCGTCGCCTAGCCACCCTCATGTACTAAGTGGTTTTGGCTCCCCTCTTTGAGAGGGGCTGTCGTCGTAGATGACTGAGGGGAGCTCACGAGCGTACTCGATTGCTCCCCCCTAAACCATCCGATTCTTCCCGAAATACTGCTGGAACCTTGGCCCCTCCAGCGCCAGCTCCTCCTTGAAATCATCCGCCCACTTACAGAACGGACGGTTGGCGAGACCATCGTTATTGAATCGCGCCTGATCGGTGATTTCGGTGATGCAGAATTTCGGAATCGTCAGATTGGTAACCGGCCCGGATCGTTCGGCCTCGGCTACGATGAGCGGCGCATTCGGCCCGCCGAACACATCCACGCTCCAGCCGTCTTCCTCAATCCACACGGAATACCGGTTCTTGATGATTACCGAGCCGCCGCGCTTGATGAGTTCGGCCGCGATACGCGTATCGATTTCGCGCTCGACTTCGTAGCGCGTGCCGCCCACGGACGGACCTTTGACGGTGACATATGCTTCCGAGAACCGGTCGCGGTATTCGTCCAGCACGGCCACCGGATTTACGTCGGGCGTCATGTCGACGTGAACCTTGCGCGAGACCAGCCGCACGCGCAAGGCGTAATTGTCGGCATGCACGTAGTAGCTCTGAATAATGAGGGTCGGGGCGTCGCCGTCGTCGTATTCCGCCGGCAGCTCGCGGCAGAAGAAGCGGCGTTCGTATTCGAAGTCATCTGTAGGTTCCGACATAACCTCATTGTAGAGCCGATGATGGCGATTTTCTCGTTATTTTGGCGACGTATGTGCCTCATGCAGCGTGATGTGGTGTACAGTAAATAAGTTACTCGGGTTTGTAGCTCAGTGGATAGAGCGTCTGTCTCCGGAACAGAAGGTCGTGGGTTCGATCCCCATCAAGCCCACCAGCATGGCTTTCGGCTAACCGCCGGAAGCCTTTTGCATATTCGGCGCGTGCAAGGCTGGTGCTGGTGTCGGCAATGGCAAGGCCGGTGATGCCGGCTCGCTTGGGTCGTGGAAAAACCGTCCGGTTTGGCGAGAACGGTAGCCGAATCGTCTGGAATCGTCTGGAATCGTCTGGAATAGCAAGGAATAGTCTGTTGATGGCCGTATGCCGAGCATCATGCGCGCTAAACGCGACTTTGCTCAGTAGACTGCTACGTAATCGGCATTGCCAATCGTTGCTGATCGTGCGATTGGTCGTAGCCGGTGGTGATGTGTACCGGCGCCGGCCGCAGCAGGTGGGCGCCCCCAAGATGAGAAGGAGCACAATATGAGCGAAAAGATGGAAGCCGTAGCCACTTCCGAGGCGCCGGCCGCGCTGGGCGCATACAGTCAGGCGGTGAAGGCCAATGGCTTCGTGTTCGTATCCGGCCAGCTGGGCATTGATCCGGCCACCGGCGAACTGGCGGGCGAGACCGCTGGAGAGCAGGCTGCACAGGCGCTGAAGAATATTAAGCACATTCTCGACACTGCCGGTACCGGCATTGAGCATGTGTGCCGCGCCACCATCTACCTGAAGAACGTCGAGGACTTCAAGGAAGTGGACGCACGTTACGCTGAGGCGTTCATCGGCTCCGTCAAGCCCGCCCGCGTGGCCTTTGGCAACAACATGATTCCCAAGGGTGCGCTCGTGGAGATCGACGCCATCGCGGTGGAGTGATTCGAACGTTTCCCCGGCGGCCCGTCTGCGCGCATGGTGTGTGCAGACGGGCTGCCGCGTATTGTGCGACGCATTCCGGGGAATGTTTCGCTGGGCGGGGGTGCGAGGTGTGGTTCCGCGGCACGTTCCCGGGAACGTTGCGCTGGAATCGTTGGGCGGTGGTCCGTGCCACAATAGAGACCATGGCATCCAAAGGAAAACCGTCGCCGCGTTCGGCCGTAAGCCCGCTGAGTGATGAGCAGGTCAAGCGTCTGGCCGTCCGCCACACGCTTGTGGACTCGACACAGTATTACCCGACCGGCCCCCGCACGCCCAATCAGCCGGAAATCAACGCCCAGAATCCCAAGGCCACCAAACGACTGCTGGGAGGGGTGTCCATTGTGTTCCGCGCCAGCTGCAAGACCAAGGCCTGGGGCTTGGAACAGGTGCCGGAAACCGGACCGTTCATCACCGCCGCCAGTCATGTCACCATGTTTGATGTGTTCGTGCCAATGATGAGCCTGTTCCACATGGGCCGCCGCCCCCGTTACATGGCCAAGGCCGAGATGGCGAAGTGGCCATTGATCGGCAAGTGGTTCCAGTTGGTCGGCATGCAGCCGGTGCAGCGTCATTCGGGCAAGGCCAAGCAGATCGAAGAGACCTCGATTGATATTCTGACGTCCGGCCGCCCGCTGACGGTCTGGCCGGAAGGCACCGTGACCCGCGACCCGAAAAAGTGGGTGATGAGCATTAAGGAGGGCGTGGGATATATCGCCCTTGAATCCTCGCGCAGACTGGGGCATCAGGTGCCGCTGTACCCGGCGGTGACGTGGGGTGCCGCCTCCATCAACCACTGGTGGCCATGGCCGCGCAAAAACGTGGTGATGTGCTATGACCATGCGCTCGATTACTCCGATCTGCTTGCCGACATGGACTCATGGGGTGAAGAGCCGCCTGCCGAGGCCGTGAACGAGCTGATGTGGCGCGTGCTCAAACGCATGAACACAGTACTGGAGGAAATTCGTGGCGAGCAGTTCCCCGCTGAAGGCTACTGGGACTACCGCAGTATGAGTCGTAAGCCTTGGCCTGAAGCCGGCGGCCCGTTCCCGGCTGAGAAGTAGCCGCACCGGTTCCCGTACGGGGAGCCTAGGCGAGTAGCATGGCACAAGATTGTGCCGATGAAGTTGCGCGACAAGCGAAGGTAGGAATTTGATATGGGTAAAAATATAACGGTTCTCGGTGCAGGAGCATGGGGTACTGCTTTCGGCCAAGTGCTGGCGGACGCAGGCAACACGGTGACCATGTGGGCCAAGGAGCAGCAGATTGTCGAGGGCATTCGCGATCACCACCACAACGCCGTGCGCCTGCCGTCCGTCGAAAAGTTGCCGGACAACATGACCGCCACTGGGGATCGCGCCGAAGCCGTCAAGAACGCGGACATCGTAGTCGTGGCCATCGCCGCGCAGTTCGCGCGAGTGGCACTCGTCGAATTCAAGGGACTGATTCCCGATCACGCCATCGTCGTCAGCCTGATGAAGGGCATCGAGCGTGGCACCAACAAGCGTATGGACGAAGTCGTCCGCGAATCCCTTGACTTGCCGGCCGACCGGTTCGCCGCCATTTCCGGACCGAACCTGTCCAAGGAAATCGCCGATCGTCATCCCGCCGCCACCGTGGTGGCTTGCACGAACCTCGATAATGCCACGAAGGTGGCCGAGGCATGCACCACCTCCTATTTCAAGCCGTTCGTGACCACCGACGTCATCGGCCTGGAAATGTGCGGCAGCCTGAAGAACGTGACCGCGCTGGCCGTGGGCATGGCCCGTGGTGCCGGCTACGGTGAGAACACCGCAGCCATGATCGAAACTCGTGGACTGGCCGAACTGACCGCGCTGGGCGTAGCCGCTGGCGCCGATCCCAAGACCTTCTTCGGCTTGGCCGGTGTGGGCGATCTCATCGCCACCTGTGGCTCTTCGCTGTCTCGTAACTATACGTTCGGCGCGAATCTCGGCAAGGGATTGACGGTCGAAGAGGCCACCAAGGTCAGCAACGGTGTGGCCGAAGGCGTGCCCACCACGGATGCGGTGGTGGCTCTTGGCGATCAGCTTGATGTGCCGACCCCGTTGGCGTATCAGATGAGCCGCGTGCTGAACGAAGGCATTTCCTGCTCGGAGATGCTTGCCGGACTGTTCGGTCACGAGGTTACCGGCGAATAACGAGAGAAGCGACGTATACGTGGCGTATACGTTGTACGTGCAAAGTCGCGTGGCGTATACGTCGTTGACGTGCACGAGTAGACTGGTGTGCGTCTCTTGTGCGCGGCGTTCCGAGCGCGGTTCGGTCCGGTTGGCGGTGCAAAGCATAGGCTTGAAAACGGTTGTAGTTTCAACAAAAGGATGGTTATGGCCAAGAAGCGTGTTGTGGTGCTCTATGGTGGGCGTGCAGACGAGCATTCGATTTCCTGCATCTCCACTGCCGGTGTGCTGGGGGCCATGGACACTGAACGGTTCGAGCCGATTCCGGTCGGCATCACCAAGGACGGCAAGTGGATCATCAATGGCGAAGATCCGCGTGGCTGGAACTTGGACGGCGGCGAGCTGCCGACCGTAAAGATCACCCCGGAATCGCGCCCGGTGATGCTTGACCCCTCTCGCGGACAGGACGGTTTCTTCATCGGCGAGCCCAGCCACATCAATTCCGCCGATTCCGGCTTCGGCACCAGCTTCGTCAGCATGTCCGACCCGGAAATGCACCATGTGCTGACCTCCCTTGGCCATGTGGACGCGGTACTGCCGGTGCTGCACGGCCCCTATGGCGAGGATGGTACGGTTCAAGGCCTGCTGGAAATGATGGGTGTGCCGTACGTGGGGTGCGGAGTGTTTGCTTCCGCCGCCTGCATGGATAAGCATTACACCAAGGTGGTACTGGATGCCGCCGGCATTCCCACCGCGCCCGGTGTGACGGTCGATGCGCGCAACTTCACCGCCGCCGATGTGCTTGCCGAGATCGAGGACGCCGGTCTTACTTATCCGCTGTTTGTCAAGCCTTCGCGCGCAGGCTCCAGCTTCGGTGTGACCAAAGTCGAGAAAGCCGATGACCGCGAGACCCAGCAGGATCGTCTGGCCGCCGCCATCGCCACCGCCGGCGAGCACGACTGGAAGGTGCTCGTCGAACAGGGGATTGATGGTCGCGAAATCGAATGTGCCGTGCTGTGCCCGAAGGCCGGTGACGAGCCCGAGGCCAGCTGGCCCGGCGAAATCGTGCTCGATCATCAGAACGACGACCAGTTCTACGATTTCGACTCCAAGTACATGGATGCCTCCGCCAGCCACGTGGAAGTGCCTGCCAATCTGCCGGTCAGCGTGCTTGAGGACGTGCGTGACGTGGCCCGTCGCGCGTTCAAGGCCGTGGATGGTGCCGGCTTGAGCCGTGTGGACACCTTCGTGACGCCTGATGGCACGGTGATGGTCAACGAAATCAACACCATGCCCGGCTTCACGCCGATTTCCATGTATCCCAAGGCTTGGGATGCCACCGGAGTGAGCTACACCGAACTCATCACGCGATTGATTGAGGGCGTGCTGAGGTAAGTGTGGTGCGGAATCGGCCGCAGGCCGGTTCCGCTATTGACACATCGCCCATACCTGTCAGTAATTCATGCCAAGTTTTCCTAAGTTCAACAGGCGTACAGCAAATGGCGAACGCAATTCACTTGCGCGCCAGTGTCAGGACAGATTAGGCGCATAGTTTCTTTTCTTGGATTCACGGGCCGCGCGAATGCCGCGCATACCAAGCCCGACTCCCCAGACTGTCGTCTGGATGATGTTGAGAAAAGGAACATTATGAACAACCTGCGTAAGATCGCGGCCGGCTCCCTCGCCGCCGTGCTCGCGTTCTCGATGGCCGCCTGCGGCTCGAGCA
>ERZ1106931.1425-NODE-1425-length-9994-cov-3.428715_pt1 | contig 9994 bp, 10 predicted proteins | sample MGYA00403664_ERZ1106931 | MGnify/ENA primary metagenome ERZ1106931 (study PRJEB35170, sample SAMEA104062435) | human gut metagenome | biome: human gut; feature: human-associated habitat; material: faeces | place: Denmark | collected 2012-06-29 ... | reverse complement strand
AGTTCGTGCTCAACCGCGGGCGGATGGTGCTGTTCGATAGCTATCAGGGGCTGGATACCGGCGACCTGCGCGACCTGCACACCTTCGAGGATTTCGACGCGGCGGTGAAAAAACAGATCGCCCATATCGTACGCCTGTCGGCGATCGGGACGGTCATCAGCCAGCGCGTGCACCGCGACGTGGCGCCGAAGCCGCTGATGTCGCTGCTGGTGGAAGGCTGCATGGAAAAAGGCAAAGACGTTGCCGCCGGCGGCGCGATGATCAACCACGGCCCGGGGCTGATCTTCTCCGGTCTGGCGACCTACGTCGACTCCATGGCGGCGATTCGTAAGCTGGTGTTTGAAGAGAAGAAATACACCCTCGAGCAGGTGCGCGACGCGCTGCTGGCGAACTTCGAAGGCTTTGAAGGCCTGCGCCGCGACTGCCTCAACGCGCCGAAATACGGCAACGACGATAACTACGTCGATCGGTATGCGCTGGATATCACCGAGTGGACCGAGCGCGAGTGCCGTAAGTACAAGATGCTCTACTCCACCCTGAGCCACGGCACCCTGTCCATCTCCAACAACACGCCGATCGGCGAGCTGACCAACGCCACGCCGAACGGTCGCCTGGCGTGGATGCCGCTCTCCGACGGCATCAGCCCGACTCAGGGCGCGGATAAGCAGGGTCCGACGGCGATCATCAAGTCGGTGAGCAAGATGAACGTCGAAACCATGAACATCGGCATGGTGCACAACTTCAAGTTCCTCAAAGGGCTGCTGGATACCCCGGAAGGTCGCCACGGCTTGATTACCCTGCTGCGTACCGCCTCGATTCTCGGCAACGGCCAGATGCAGTTCAGCTATGTCGATAACGAAGTGCTGAAAAAAGCCCAGCAGGAGCCGGAAAAATACCGCGACCTGATCGTCCGCGTCGCGGGCTACAGCGCCTACTTCGTTGAGCTGTGCAAAGAAGTTCAGGACGAGATTATCAGCCGTACGGTCATCGAGAAGTTCTGATAAAGACACGGACGTTTTTGGACACGGATGTCCCGATCGTTTTTCTGGAGGTATGTGTGAGCGCAAAACAAGAATTAACCGGGCGAATATTCAATATTCAGAAATATTCGATCTATGACGGCGATGGGATCCGCACGCTGGTTTTTTTCAAAGGCTGCAATATTCGCTGCCCGTGGTGCGCTAACCCGGAAGGGCTGAATAGCCAGTTTCAGGTGATGTTCTCACAGGATAAATGCATTAACTGCGGCGACTGCGTCAACGTCTGCCCGGCGGGAATTCATTATCGGGCGGAAGAAAACGGCGAAATGAAGCATTTCGTCAACCGCAATAAAGACTGTATCGGCTGCCGCAAGTGCGAAGAGATCTGCACCCAGAACGCGCTGGATATTATGGGCAAAGATGTCACCGTCAGCGAACTGATGGAGATCATCATGCAGGACTACGACTTTTATATCTCCTCCGGCGGCGGCGTCACCATCGGCGGCGGGGAAATGAGCCTGCAGACCGATTTTGCCGTCGCGCTCTTTAGCGAATGCAAAAAGATGATGCTCAATACCGCCGTGGAAACGCAGGGCACTACGCCGCTGGCTAATTATCAAAAGCTGGCGCCGGTGACCGACACCTTCTTATTCGATATTAAGCAAATTAACAGCGAGCACCATAAAGCATTATTTGGCATCGGTAACGAAGGCATTCGCCGCAACCTGGAGTGGCTGGTGGACTCCGGCGCTAACGTCATTATCCGCATGCCGCTGGTTCGCGGCTATAACGACTCGTTCGATGCCATTACCGGAGCCATTGATTACGTACAAAAGCTGGCCAAGCGCGGAAATATCCGCCGCATCGATATGCTGCCGTACCACCAGCTCGGGCGCAAAAAATATGAGCGCCTCGATATGCCTTACCCCATTACCCGAGACCCAACTTATTCCGCCGAGGAGTTAGACCGGCTGGAAACGTTCTTCACGCAGTTTGATTTTGATATTCGCTTAGTCCGCCATTAACAGGAGCCGACAATGAAAAGTTTAGGCGTAATTGAAACGCGAGGGTTAGTTGCCGCCGTTCAGGCCGTGGATGCCGCCTGCAAAAGCGCAGGCGTGTCCTGCATTGGCTACCGCAAAGTCGGTTCGGGGCTGGTGAGCGTCTGCTTTGAAGGGGAGATCAGCGCGATTCACACCGCTATCGAACGCGGCGTGGCCGTCGCCGCGCTCATCGACCCGCAGGTCAAATCCCTGACGATCGCCCGTCCGGAGCGCAGCGTCGTAGATGCCCTCAGCACCCTGAAAGGCCGTCCGCCGCGCGCGGAAGCTGCCGCGCCGCTTGAGGCTGAAGCCGTCGCGCCCGCCGCTGTAGAAACAAGGGAACCCACTGAACCCGCGCCTGCGCCGACGGAAGATAAAAACGCGGCAATGAGGAAAGGGAAGAAGGCATGATCGACACCCTGCTCCATGAAAAAATCGCCGCCCGCCTGAACCACGCTGCTCCGGCTATCCCGGTCGGTATCTCTAACCGCCACGTCCATCTGGCGCAGCAGGACGTCGAAGCGCTGTTTGGCAAGGGCTACGTCCTGACGCCCTTTAAGCCGCTGCGCCAGCCGGGGCAGTTCGCGGCCCAGGAGTGCGTCACTGTGGTCGGTCCGAAGGGCTCACTCAGTAACGTTCGCGTCCTCGGCCCAACCCGCCCGGTATCGCAGCTGGAAATCTCCCGCGCCGACTGCTTTACCCTCGGCATCAAAGCGCCGGTTCGCGAATCCGGCCAGCTGGAGAATGCGGGCAGCGCGCTGCTGATCGGCCCGGCAGGCCACGTTGAACTGCGATCGCAGGTGATCTGCGCCTGGCGGCATATCCATATGTCGCCGCAGGACGCCCGCCAGCTGAACGTCGCCAACGGCCAGAAGGTTAGCGTCCGCAGCGACGGCGAACGCCAGCTGACCTTTGATGAAGTGGTGGTGCGGGTACGCGAAGACTTCGCGCTGGAGTTTCATATTGATACCGAAGAGGCCAACGCCGCCGGCTTGAAAAACGGCGCGCAGGTCACGCTCATCGGCTAACGGAGGCTCGCCATGACCGACCAACAGATGGAAGACCTGGTTGAACGCATTATCCAGCGTCTGCGGCCGCCGGTACTGGTGATGGTGACCGCCGCGGCGGGCTACCGGCACGCTATTCGCCAGCGGCTGGCCGGCTGCGGCGAGAGCCTGCACCTGGCGCTGGATAGCGGGATTGACGACGGCGAGCAGTGGCGGGCTATCGGTAAAACGCTGCCGGCGGCCGACTGGCAACAGGAGCTGCCTTCGGCCTCGTATAAGGCGCTGCTGCTGCCGTTTCTCGACTACCCGCTGGCGGCGGATCTGGTGAAGGGTTCCCTGCACGGTCCCGTTGCCCGCCGCGTGCACGATGCCCTGCTGAGCGGCCTGCCGGTGCTGGCGCTGCGCTATCACTGCGATCCCGCCAGCGAGCTTAACCAGCTGCGCGGGGCGCAGCCTGATAGCGCTTACGCCGGACATATGCAGGCCACGCTGGCCCGCCTGGCCGAATGCGGCATCGTGCTGTGCACCATGGATGACGCACCCTATGTGGAGCGCCGGGTGGATATCAGCAACTACGTTATCTTTGCGCCGACGGCGAGCGGCCCGCGGCGTTATCTCACTGTCACAGACGTGGTGAATAATCCGGCGCTGGCCTGTGCCCCTGAAGCGCAGTTGACCGATGCCGCTATCGATTTTTTAAAAAACAGAAAAAAAGAACCTTACCTTAAATAGTAAACCCGGAGTTTAACTTATGTCTTCAAAAACAAAGTGTTGGCTATGGATGCTGCTGGTTATCGTTTCTGAAACCTCAGCCACCTCGACCCTCAAAATGTTCGGCAGCAGTGAAGGGATGAGCAAAATGCTGCTGCTCGGGCTGCTGGTGCTGCTGTACTGCACCTGCTACTACTCGCTGTCCCGCGCGGTGAAGGATATTCCCGTCGGTCTGGCCTACGCCACCTGGTCCGGTACCGGCATTCTCGTGGTGTCGACCCTGGGAATGGCGTTTTACGGCCAGCATCCGGACACCGCCGCCATTATCGGTATGGCGGTTATCGCCAGCGGGATCGTGATCATGAACCTGTTTTCCAAAATGGGTAGCGAAGAGAGCGAGGAAGCACCCGCGCAGCCGGCCGCTGCATCTCTGGACAAAAAAGTCGCCAACTAACAGAAAAGGAACCGCTTATGTTTAACCTCGGATTTTTATGGCTGGCGCTGTCTATCGGCTCCGAAATCACCGGCACGTCGATGATCAAAAAGACCAACGGCTTCAGCAAGCTGGCGCCGTCGGTGCTGGTGGTCTTCGCCTACGGCCTGTGCTACTTCGCCCTCACCCGTGCGATGAGCACCATTCCGGTCGGCGTCGCCTACTCGCTGTGGTGCGGCTTTGGTATCGTCGGCGTCACGATTTGCTCGATGATCCTCTATAAGCAAAAACCGGATATCCCGGCCATCCTCGCCATGGTGCTGATCATCTCCGGCGGCATCATTATGAACGTCTTCTCCAGCATGTAAGTCCCGCCTGCGCCTTCATTGATTGCGGTGAAGGCGCTAAAAACCTCACTCAATAAGCCGTTATTGGCGTAATAAAAAAACAAAAAACCATCGCCTGCTAATCAATAACGCTAAAAAGACGACGAGCGTCAAATTTTTATACTCCGCTTATCGATAAATAATTTTTTGTGATTTTAATCGTGGTTATTTTCTCATTTTACCTTATTTTTATGGCATCCCTTCACCCACAGAGGACGATGTCATGACGCAAAAATCGATTTATCGCCTCATTGCCCAGGGCGGCCTGGACGACTGGTATAATTTAGATCACCGCATCTCCAACGACTTCCCTCGTTAATTCTCCGCTGCTGTTCACTCCCTAAAAAAATTAATTCAGCACTGCGTTTAGTCGCTATTTGTTGCGCTTTTTATTTGTCGCCAAATAGCCAAACGCGGCACAGCATCCCCATGGAGAAAATAAATGAAACGTATCCCTGAGCCGTTCCGCATTAAAATGGTCGAAAACATTCGTATGACTACCTTTGACGATCGCGTCAAAGCGCTGGAAGAGGCGGGCTATAACCCGTTTTTGCTCAATAGCCAGGACGTGTATATCGACCTGCTGACCGACTCCGGCACCGGCGCCATGAGCGATCATCAGTGGGCCGGGCTGATGATGGGCGACGAAGCCTACGCCGGGTCGCGTAACTATCAGCATCTGTGCGAAAAGGTCAAAGAGATTATCGGCTATCCGTATACCATTCCCACCCATCAGGGGCGCGGCGCGGAGCAGATTCTGTTCCCGAGCCTGATTGCTCGCCGCAAGTCGGCGCATCCGGTGTTTATTTCCAACTTCCACTTCGATACCACCGCCGCGCACGTGGAGCTCAACGGCGCAAAAGCCATTAACGTGGTGACGCCGAAAGCCTTCGATACCACCTCGTGGTACGACTGGAAAGGCAACTTTGATATTGATTTGCTGAAAGCGACCATCGCCGAACACGGCGCGGAAAACGTGGCGGCGATTATTACCACCGTCACCTGTAACAGCTCCGGCGGCCAGCCGGTATCGCTGGCGAATATGCGCGAGGTGTATCAGATTGCCCGCCAGAATAATATTCCGGTGGTGATCGACTCCGCCCGCTTCTGCGAAAACGCCTGGTTTATTAAACAGCGCGAAGAGGGCTACGCCGATAAATCGGTGAAAGAGATTATTCTTGAGATGTACCAGTACGGCGATATGCTGACCATGTCCGCCAAGAAAGACCCGATGGTGAATATCGGCGGACTCTGCTGCTTCCGCGATGACGAAGATCTCTTCAACGAAGTGCGCATCCGCTGCGTGCCGATGGAGGGCTTTGTCACCTACGGCGGCCTGGCGGGGCGCGATATGGAGGCGTTGGCTATCGGCCTGGAAGAAGGGACCAACGAGGATTACCTCGCTTATCGCATCAATCAGGTGGAATACCTCGGCGAACGCCTGCGCGAAGGCGGCATTCCGATTCAGTATCCGACCGGCGGCCATGCGGTGTTCGTCGATGCTAAGCTGCTGCTGCCGCATATCCCACCGGAGCAGTTCCCGGCGCACGCGCTAAACAACGAGCTGTATCTGGAAGCGGGAATCCGCAGCGTGGAAATCGGCTCCCTGCTGCTGGGCCGCGACCCGCAAACCGGCAAACAGAAGGCGTCGCCGATGGAGCTGCTGCGCCTGACCATTCCGCGCCGGGTTTATACCAACGATCATATGGACTATATCGCTGATGCGCTGATCGCCGTTAAGGCGCGCGCCGCCACGATTAAGGGCCTGACCTTCACCTATGAACCACCGGTACTGCGCCACTTCGTCGCCAGACTGAAACCGGTGAAATAAACCGCATCACGGCGCTCTCGCAATGAGAGCGCCATTAATTTAATTCCATCTCTTTAAGCTCAATCATTCTGGTTGCGCCGGGTAGCCGTTTTCCCGCAGCCCCTTATTTAATATATAGCCACGTGAGGAATGCACCTTATGGCTACACTATCAGTCTCAAAAGCGGTCTCAACAAATACCCCATCGCTGATTGGCGGAGCGATGATTATCGGCGGCACGATTATTGGCGCAGGCATGTTTTCTTTACCGGTGGTGATGTCCGGCGCCTGGTTTTTCTGGTCGCTGCTGGCGCTCATTTTTACCTGGTTTTGCATGCTGCATTCCGGGTTAATGATCCTCGAAGCCAATCTCAATTATCATATTGGCGCCAGCTTCGACACGATTACGAAGGATTTACTGGGAAACGGCTGGAATATTATTAACGGCCTGACCGTCGCCTTTGTTTTATATATCCTGACCTACGCCTATATTTCCGCAAGCGGTTCAGTTATTCAGCATACTTTTGCGCAGATGAACCTCGCGGTTCCCGCACGCCTGGGCGGGCTGGCGTTCGCGCTGGTGGTCGCCTTTATCGTCTGGCTAAGTACGAAAGCGGTAAGCCGGATGACGACTATCGTGCTGGGCGCCAAAATCCTCACCTTCTTTATGACCTTCGGCGGCCTGATGTGGCACGTGGAGCCCGCGATTCTGTTTAACCGCGCGGAGGTCAATGCGTCCTATCTGCCCTACGTCCTGATGACGCTGCCGTTCTGCCTGGCCTCCTTTGGCTATCACGGCAACGTCCCCAGTCTGATGAAGTACTACGGTAAAGATCCGCTTATCATTCGCCGCTGCCTGCTGCTCGGCACGCTGATGGCGCTGGTGCTGTATATCATCTGGCTGGTCGGCACAATGGGCAATATTCCGCGCCCGGCGTTTATCGCTATCGCCGAAAAAGGCGGCAACATCGACGTGCTGGTGCAGACCTTAAGCGGCCTGCTGAACAGTTCGACCCTGGACTTACTGCTGACGGTCTTTTCCAACTTCGCCGTCGCCAGCTCGTTCCTGGGCGTGACTCTTGGCCTGTTTGATTATCTGGCGGATCTGTTTAAGTTTGACGATAGCCGGCTGGGGCGGTTTAAAACCGCGCTGGTGACCTTTCTGCCGCCGATCGCCGGCGGGCTGCTGTGGCCTAACGGTTTTATCTACGCCATTGGTTTCGCCGGCCTCGCCGCCACCGTCTGGGCCGCTATCGTTCCCGCCCTGCTGGCGCGCGCCTCGCGCAGGCGTTTCGGCAGCCCGAACTATCGGGTCTGGGGCGGCAATGCCATGATTGTCCTGATTTTGTGCTTCGGCGGCGCCAACGCAATAATTCATATTTTATCCAGCTTTAACCTGCTGCCGGTTTATCGCTGAATAAAAAAGGGCTTTTACTGCCGCGGCTTTTCGTGGCAGGATAAAAAGATGAACAGAAACGTTGTCATCTCTCACCTCCGCCGTTGGTGGCTGCCTGCATAACAGGCGGCAAGATTTGACGTTTCCTCTATTCAAAGCCGCCGGAAGGCGGCTTTGTTGTTTCTGAGTGTCGCCCTTCGGCCTGATAGCATCCTAAGGAGTCACTCATGAACACCAGCCAAACGATCCTGACCGGCGACCGTCCTACCGGCCAGCTGCACCTCGGCCACTACGTCGGTTCCCTGCGCCAGCGCGTGCTGCTCCAGCACGACCACCAGCAGTTTATCCTCGTCGCAGATCTCCAGGGACTGACCGACAACGGCAGCAACCCGCAAAAAATCAGCAGCAATATCCTTGAGGTGATGGCCGATTATCTCGCCGTCGGCATCGATCCGCAGAAGACCACCATTTGCCTGCAATCCGCCCTGCCGGCGCTGGCCGAACTCAGCGCGCTGTATATGAATATCGTCACCGTCGCCAGGGTTGAACGTAATCCGACGGTGAAAAATGAAATCGCCCAGAAGGGATTTTCCCGCTCGCTGCCGGTGGGATTTTTAGCCTATCCCATAAGCCAGGCCGCCGATATCACCGCCTTTAAGGCCGAACTGGTGCCGGTCGGCGACGATCAGCTACCGATGATTGAACAGACCAATGAGATCGTGCACAAAATGAATAGCCTGACGACGACGCCGATCTTACGGCACTGCAAAGCGCTGCTCAGCGACGTCAGCCGCCTGCCGGGCATCGATGGCAACGCCAAAATGTCGAAATCGCTGGGAAACACGCTCACCCTTTCGGCCAGCGAAGAGGAGATCCATCGTGCGGTCAGCGCCATGTATACCGACCCGAATCACCTGCGGGTCGCCGACCCGGGTCAGACAGAAGGCAACGTGGTATTCACTTATCTCGACGCCTTTCATGCTGATAAGACCTTCGTTGCCGAGATGAAAGCCCATTATCGGCGCGGAGGGCTGGGCGACAGGCAGTGCAAAAACGCGCTGGAGACCTGCTTACAGGAGCTGCTGGCGCCGATACGCGAACGCCGGGCGACCTATATTCAGGATAAAGGCATGCTGCTGGCGCTGCTGCGCCGGGGAAGCAAGCGGGCGCACGAACTGACGCAACGGACGCTGCATGAAGTAAAACGCGGCCTGGGGCTGCCGGTGCTGTTTTGAGGCGCGGCGATCTCTCCGCACTGAAATCCGCTGCCACATCTCTCCCGGGGGCGGCGCCTGACGCGCCTTGCCCGGGCTACAGGTTCATTGCCGTCTGCGGTGCGGTAGCCCGGACAGATGCGCAGCATCGCCTCCGGGATTTACCGACCTGCTACAGCTCTCTTATTCGATAACGCAAGCTGAATCGACAGCACGCTGAACAGCACAATCACCAGCCCCACCAGCGCCAGCCCCTCGATCTTTTGCCCGAGGAAAACCCAGCCTAATAGCACCGCCGTCACCGGACTCAGCAGGCTCATCGCCGACACCGCCACCGGGGAAAGTCGGCTGATACCGCGAAACCACAGGCCGTATGCCAGCATAGCCCCGGCAACGCACAGCCACAGATAGCCCGCCGCCTGAGTCGGCGTCACCTGATGCAGCGGCGGATCGACCAGTAACGCAATTGGTGCCAGTACGATACCGCCAATCAGCAGCTGCCAGCCGGTCAGTGCGATAACCGGCAAAGCGATAGCCCAGCGACGCGACAGCCAGGTTCCCAGCGCCATGCTCATCGCCCCCAGAAACGCCGCGGCGATCCCCAGCGGTTCGAGCGTGGTTTGCGGCGACAGCAGCAGCATCGCCATTCCCGCGATCCCCATAAATGCCGAGAGCACCGCCAGCCAGGGCGATCGCTGACGATCGACGCACCAGGCCAACAGCATCACCAGCAGCGGCTGGATCGCCCCTATCACCGCCGCCAGGCCGCCCGGCAGCCGATAGGCGGCAATAAACAGCAGCGCCTGAAACGCGCCGATATTCAGGATCCCGGTAACGATCAGCTTCCACCACTCGGCGCGCAGCGGGAAACGGCGGCTCCAGATCAGCAGAGCGATCCCGGCCGGCAGCACCCGCAGCAGCGCGGCGATAAACGGCCGATCCGGCGGCAGAAACTGCGAGGTCACAATATAGGTGCTGCCCCAGATGGCGGGGGCCAGCGCGGTTAAAAACAGAT
>ERZ1106931.1422-NODE-1422-length-10012-cov-2.902280_pt1 | contig 10012 bp, 9 predicted proteins | sample MGYA00403664_ERZ1106931 | MGnify/ENA primary metagenome ERZ1106931 (study PRJEB35170, sample SAMEA104062435) | human gut metagenome | biome: human gut; feature: human-associated habitat; material: faeces | place: Denmark | collected 2012-06-29 ... | reverse complement strand
GGCGGCGGGGTATCAAAAGCCGGGGAGATTCTTCTTGAATATGTAGAAAAGCCATTTCAGGAGAATGCGTTCTTTGCAAATAAAGATGTAAGATTTGCCCTTGCAACACTTGGTAACGATGCAGGAATCTGTGGTGCGGCAAAACTGGTTCTGGATGATTTTGCAGAGTAGAAAAACAATCATTTGACAGGAAATAAAAACGTACAGATGGCAGGAGTGGAAGAAAATCTGCAATCTGTACGTTTTTTCGTTTATGAAAAAACTTAAAAAACATGAGGAGAAAACAAAAAGGATTGAAAGTCAAAACCTTCAATCCTTTTTAAACAAGCTGGAAATCGGATTTGAACCGACGACCCCTTCATTACGAGTGAAGTGCTCTACCGACTGAGCTATTCCAGCAAGTGTTCGTCCTGATTAAACGAACCTCAATTATTATAGCGCTTTTGTAATAGAAATTCAACTCTTTTTTGTAAAAAAATTGCTGCTTTTGGGTTCTGTTCCCTGAAAACCTTGCCAATGCGCAGTATTTGATTTAAAATAAATTTCATAATGAAAACGTCGGGGATGCGAATCAACAGGAAAAGGGGGCAGGGATATGAGCGTAGATTTAACGGATGGATCTGTGACGAAAAAAATGATGTTATTTTCTCTGCCTCTGATTGCCGGAAATCTTCTGCAGCAGACATATAATATTGCAGACACTGTGATTGTAGGAAGGTTTCTCGGAGCAGATGCTCTGGCGGCAGTGGGATCGTCATATACACTGATGACGTTTTTGACTTCGATTCTGCTGGGGCTTTGTATGGGAAGCAGTGCATTATTTTCCATCCGGTATGGAGAAAAGAATGAAGAAAAATTAAAAGAGAGCATCGGAGCTTCATTTCTGATGATCGCTGCAGTGGCAATATTGCTGAATGTACTGGTCTGCCGGAACACAGAATGGATACTGGAGTTCTTACAGGTGCCGCAGCAGGTATATGAAGGGATGAGAACATACCTGGAAGTAGTATTTACCGGAATTCTTGCAACATTTTTATATAATTATTTTGCCTCTCTTTTGAGAGCGGCAGGAGAATCTTTGATTCCGTTGATTTTTCTGGCAGTCTGTGCCGGCCTGAATATTGTTCTGGATCTGTGGTTTGTGATCGGACTGGATGCAGGAATTGCCGGAGCGGCAGTTGCGACTGTACTCTCTCAGTGGATTTCCGGAATCGGAATTGCAGTCTACACCTGGGGGAGATGTCCGCAGTTTCGTCTGAGAAGGAGAGATTTCAGAATTACAAAAGATACGTTTGGCGAGATTTTCCAGTTTTCGTTTTTGACCTGTGTTCAGCAGTCTGTTATGAATCTGGGAATTTTGATGGTGCAGGGGCTGGTAAACAGCTTCGGACCGATTGTAATGGCGGCATTTGCCGCAGCTGTGAAGATTGATTCATTTGCTTATATGCCGGCGCAGGAATTTGCAAATGCATTTTCTATCTTCATTTCCCAGAACCGGGGAGCCGGAAAGGAAAAAAGAGTACAGAAAGGTGTCCGTAGTGCAGTAATGGTATCAGCGGCATTCTGTATCTGTGTGTCGGTGCTGATCTACTTTGGAGCCAGATATCTGATGCTGGCATTTATCGACGGCAGTGAGCATGAGATCATCCGCGTCGGGATACAATATCTGCATATCGAAGGTGCATTTTACTGTGGAATCGGTATTCTGTTCTTGTGGTATGGGTATTACAGAGCGGTCGGAAGACCGGAGATGTCGGTGGTGCTGACGGTGATCTCGCTTGGAACGAGAGTGCTGCTTTCTTATACACTGGCACCGATAAAGTCGATTGGAGTGATTGCAATCTGGTGGTCAATTCCGATTGGATGGTTCCTGGCAGACGTGACAGGATATGTCTATTTGCAATATATGAATAAGAAGGCAAAAATGTGCAGGAATTAATCCTGCACATTTTTTATATTCGATATATCAGAATCGATGACGAGTGAATAGTTTGTATAGTAAACGACGAATCCCGGTTTTGCACCGTTTGGTTTCTTAACGTGTTTTTTCTGAATGTAGTCGATCTCTACTTTGTCAGCACCACGATTCTTAGAATAGTAAGCGGCCAGACGACCTGCTTCTTCAAAGGTACGGTCCGGAAGTTCATCCCCGCCGCTTTTGACGATAACGTGAGATCCCGGAGCACCCTTTGCATGGAACCACCAGTCATTGCCATTGGCAAAAGAAAAAGTAAGTTCTTCATTTTGCAGGTTGTTCTTTCCAACGTACATATCATAACCATCACTGGAAATGTAATGCATTGGTTTGCTGGTCAGTTTAACTTTTTTCTTCGTATGTTTTCTGCGGATATAGCCGCTCTGCATCAGTTCCTCTTTAATCTGGGCAAGATCCGCTTCGCTCAGAGCAATGTCAAGTGCGTTGCTGATAGATTCCAGATACTGGATATCATCGGCAGTTTCCTGGATCAGCTCCGTCAATGCTTCAAATGTACGCTTCTGTTTGTTGTATTTTGCAAAATAACGTTGCGCATTCTCGCCCGGAGTCTGTGTCGGATCAAGCGGGATAGTAATCTCTTCGTTGGTATAATAATTCAGGGCAGTCAGTTCTTTTGATCCCGGTTCCAGATTATAGCCGTAAGTATTGATCAGTTCTCCGTAAACTTTATATTTGTCACGCTTTTCCGTTCCCTTTAACTGCTTGGACTGAAGATCGTATTTTTTGCGGTTCCGTTCCAGTGCTGTCTGGACAACGTGCCGGAGATCTGCACTTTTCTGATGGATTCTGGTCAGTGTGTTACGTGTGGAATAATACGTATAGAGGACTTCCGAGATGGAAAAGAATTCTTTTTTGGTATATTCGTTAAAATGTGTGACCGGAAGGGCACTGAATTCCTTTGGTGCATTTCCATTATAATAAATAGAAGGATGGAAATTTCCCTGTCTTACGTCCTCCATATAATAGGTAAACTGACGGTACAGATGTGTCAGTACATCTTCGGAAAGATCATGCGCCGTCATGGAAGAGTCCACACCTGCAAGATAACAGATCTCTTCGGCAATGACCGGGCTGATACCTGTCATGCTGGAATAGATTGCTTTGGATACCGGCATCGGTTTTGCAAGGATTGCCGAAATGAATTCTTCCTGCGTAGCCGTCATCGGATTCTTTTTCGACATCGTATCCGGAATAAAGTAATCGCGTCCCGGCAATACTTCACGTACCGAACTCATCTGTGCAGAGACGTGCTTGATACTGTCAATGATGCGTCCGTTCAGATCACAGAAAATAATGTTGCTGTGTTTTCCCATGATCTCGATGATCAGTTTTTTCCTGCACAAGTCACCCATCTCATCCAGATGCTCAATATCCAGGTGGATGATACGCTCGAGTGACGGCTGGGAGACTGCGGTGATCCGTCCGCCTCCGATATGCTTGCGCAGAAGCATGCAGAATCCAGGAGCCGTCATCGGACTTGGTTTGTTCTCGTTGGTTAAATAGATAAGTGGAAGAGAAGCACTGGCAGAGATATAGAGCCTTTTTTGTCCTTCATTTCCTTTTATTGTTAAAAGCAGCTCGTCATTTTCTGGCTGGGCGATCTTGGAGATACGTCCGCCGACCAGAGTATGTTCTAATTCCTGAACGACTGCTGCGACTGTGATTCCGTCAAAAGCCATAAAAAGACCTTCCTTTCCTTACAGAATTTCATATTTGTCTAGTATAGCATAGTTGACGAACTTTGCCAAATGTCTTATAATAAATGCTGGTTTATTTTAAATAATGAATAAGAAGAGGATCATATCATGATTAAGAGTATGACAGGATTCGGACGCTGCGAAGCGGCTGATGAGGAACGTAAATTCACGGTTGAGATGAAGGGAGTGAATCATCGTTATCTGGATGCCAATATCCGTATGCCGAAGAAGCTTAATTTTTTTGAAAGTGCCATTCGAAGCCTTTTAAAGGAAAGTGTTCATCGTGGAAAGGTGGACATCTTTATTACATATGAAGACTTTTCAGAGAGTCAGGTCTCTTTAAAATACAATGAGACACTGGCAGCAGAATATCTGGAAAAGTTTAAAATGATGGAAGAAAAATTCTCACTGGAGAATGACATCCGTGTATCCACATTGTCCCGTTATCCGGAAGTCCTCACAATGGAAGAGAAGATGGATGATGAAGAAGAACTGTGGAAAGGACTTAAGAAAGCACTGGATGGTGCGATCGCACAGTTCGTACAGACTAGAACCGTAGAGGGAGAGAATCTGAAGAAGGATCTGATCGCGAAGCTGGACGGTATGCTTGAACTGGTCGGACAGATTGAAGAACGTGCACCGAAGATCATTGCGGAGTACAGAGAAAAGCTAGAAGGAAAAGTAAAAGAACTTCTGGAGGACACACAGATCGATGAGGGACGGATCGCATCAGAGATCGTGATCTTTGCGGACAAGATCTGTACCGATGAAGAAGTGGTACGTCTGAGAAGTCATGTGGAACATATGAAGGCAACCCTTCAGTCTGATGACAGTGGAATCGGACGTAAGCTTGATTTCATTGCACAGGAGATGAACCGTGAAGCGAATACGATTCTTTCGAAGGCGAATGATCTGGAGACTTCCAATATCGGAATCGAACTTAAGACAGAGATTGAGAAAGTCAGAGAGCAGATACAGAATATTGAATAAATCAGATTGTTAAGAAGATTAAAAGAGGGTATCGAAATGAGAGAAAAAGGGATTCTGATCGTTGTATCAGGTTTTTCAGGTTCCGGTAAGGGAACCATTATGAAAGAGCTGTTAAAACAGTATGATAATTATGCATTATCTATTTCCGCCACCACCAGAAATCCGCGTCCGGGAGAAGAAGACGGACGGGAATATTTCTTCAAAACTGTAGAAGATTTTGAAAAAATGATTGCGAAAGAAGAACTGATAGAGTATGCTAGGTACGTGGATAATTACTATGGAACGCCGCGTGCATATGTAGAGGAGCAGTTAGAGGCAGGAAAAGATGTGATTCTTGAGATAGAAATTCAGGGAGCGTTGAAAGTAAAAGAAAAATTCCCGGATACACTGCTTTTGTTTGTAACACCGCCGAGTGCAGAGGAACTTAAGAGCCGTCTGGTGGGCCGTGGAACAGAGACAATGGACGTGATCGAATTCCGCATGAACCGTGCGAAAGAAGAAGCACTGGAGATGGATCAATATGATTATCTGATCATAAATGATGACTTGCAGGAATGCGTAGAAGAGATGCATCAGATCATCCAGGGTGAGCACAGAAGAAGTTTCCGTAACGCTGAATTTATAGAGCATATGAAAGAAGAATTGAAAGGAGAATAAGTGTATGTTACATCCATCTTACACAGACTTAATGAAAGTAGTAAATAAAGACGTTGAAGAGGGCGAAACAAAGGTAGTTAACAGCCGTTATTCCATCGTTATGGCTACAGCAAAGAGAGCAAGAGAGATTATTGACGGATCTATGCCGCTCGTTGATGCAAAGGTTGGCGAAAAGCCGCTTTCTATTGCAATTGATGAGATGAATCAGGGAAAGATGACGATTATTGCACAGGATGAAGAGGAAGAAGAATAAAATCTGACACCTTAAGGATCCGTTGCAGACGGATTCTTTCAGACACATTGCTGACTGAGATACAAAAGGCAGATGCCGCAAGGTGTCTGCCTTTCTTGAACTGGATATAGCAAGATAGCAAAGATGTGTGTCGAATAGAATGCATACTGTAAAAATCAGAAATAAATAAAAAGGAGAACCGAATGAATATATTTTTCGTATCACTTGGCTGTGATAAGAACCTGGTAGATTCAGAGGTCATGCTTGGACTTCTGGATGCGAAAGGATACCAGATTGTTGATGATGAGACACTGGCAGATGTTATGGTGATTAATACCTGTTGTTTTATTCATGACGCAAAAGAAGAAAGTATCCAGACGATTCTGGATATGGCAAGATATAAAGAAGAAGGAAGATTAAAGGCATTGGTTGTAACCGGATGTCTGGCACAGAGATATAAGCAGGAGATTATTGATGAGATCCCGGAAGTTGATGTAGTGCTTGGAACGACTTCGTATGATAAGATTGTAGAAGCAGTAGAAGAAGCACTGGAAGGTAAATCAGAAGTAGAACTTGCCGATATCAATGCGCTGCCGCTTCCGGAGACAAAGAGACTTGTGACGACCGGAGGTCACTATGCATATCTGAAGATTGCAGAAGGCTGTGACAAACACTGTACATACTGTATTATCCCGAAAGTCCGTGGAAATTACCGCAGTGTACCGATGGAGCGTCTGATCAAAGAAGCACAGGAACTGGCTGACCAGGGCGTAAAAGAACTGATCCTGGTTGCACAGGAGACAACGGTATATGGACAGGATATTTACGGTGAAAAATCCCTGCATAAGCTTCTGAAAGAGTTATGTCAGATCAAAGGAATCCGCTGGATCCGCCTTCTGTACTGTTATCCGGAAGAGATTGATGACAATCTGATACAGGTAATGAAAGAAGAACCGAAGATCTGCCATTATCTGGATCTCCCAATCCAGCATGCAAGCGATGCGATCTTAAAGAGAATGGGAAGAAGAACTTCCAAGCAGCAGCTGATCGATACGATCACAAAACTGAGAAAAGAGATTCCGGACATCGCACTTCGTACAACGTTGATCACCGGTTTCCCAGGGGAGACACAGGAGCAGCATGAAGAAGTAATGGAATTCGTAGATGAGATGGAATTTGAAAGACTGGGCGTATTTACTTATTCGCCGGAAGAAGATACTCCGGCGGCGACCATGCCGGATCAGATCGACGAAGAAGTAAAAGAAGACCGTCAGGCAGATATTATGGAGCTGCAGCAGGAGATTGTATTCGATCAGGCAGAAGATATGATCGGAAAAGAAGTACTGGTTATGATCGAAGGAAAAGTTGCCGATGAGAATGCATATGTCGGAAGAACTTACCGCGATGCACCGAATGTAGACGGACTGATTTTTGTAAATACCGATGAAGAACTGATGACTGGTGATTTCGCAAAAGTGAAAGTTACCGGAGCAGCAGAATATGATTTGATAGGAGAGTTGATATAATGAATTTACCAAATAAGTTAACTGTTTTAAGAGTAATCATGGTTCCGTTTTTTGTATTTTTCATGCTGACAGGCGTGGGCGGAGCTGCAAACAAATGGATCGCATTGATTATTTTCTGCGTGGCAAGTCTTACAGATATGCTGGACGGAAAGATCGCCAGAGCCAGAAATCTTGTAACCAATTTCGGAAAGTTTATGGATCCGCTGGCAGATAAACTGCTTGTATGTTCGGCTATGATCTGCATGATCCCGCTTGGAAAACTGCAGGCATGGTTTGTAATCGTAATTATTGCAAGAGAATTTATCATCAGCGGATTCCGTCTGGTAGCAGCAGACAACGATATTGTGATCGCTGCAAGCTACTGGGGAAAATTCAAAACGGTATCCCAGATGTTCATGCTGATCCTTCTGATCGCAGATCTTGGCGGTGCATTTAACATGATCGCACAGGTACTGATCTGGGTATCTCTGGTACTTACAATCGTATCTTTGATCGATTATATTGCAAAGAATGTACAGGTACTGACACAGGGCGGTATGTAGGCTCAGAAGAAATTTGTAAAAAAGGCAGATAAGGATTCTTTTGAAAGAAAACAGGTCGAAAGAGATATGAGAAGGTTCTTCTTCGGGAATGGTATTTCCCAGAGAAGAACCTTTTGCAAATTGTGCCAAAAAAAGAGAAAATTCCATATAAAAATGTAGAGAAAAATCAATTGACGAATGTCGAAATATATGAGAAAATAAATACAAGTATGGATGTTAAAGAGATAACAAACCTTACGATAAGCAAACTTACATAGTTGAAAGGAGTTTTAAAATGATTTATTCACAGGAAGTAGAAATGATGTGTCCGGTAGCTCAGGGTGCAAACCACGGACCAGCTCCGATTCCGGAAGAAGCAAAATGGGTTCAGGCTAAGGAAATTAAAGATATCTCTGGTTTTACACATGGTGTAGGCTGGTGTGCTCCTCAGCAGGGTGCCTGTAAATTAACACTGAATGTTAAAGACGGTATCATCCAGGAGGCTCTCGTTGAGACTATCGGATGTTCAGGAATGACACATTCAGCAGCTATGGCTTCTGAGATTCTTCCAGGAAAAACTATTTTAGAGGCATTAAACACAGACCTTGTTTGTGACGCTATCAATACAGCAATGCGTGAGTTATTCCTGCAGATCGTATACGGAAGAACTCAGAGTGCATTCTCTGAAGACGGACTTGCTATCGGAGCCGGACTGGAAGACCTCGGAAAAGGACTTCGTTCACAGGTTGGTACAATGTACGGAACATTAGCGAAAGGTCCTCGTTACCTTGAAATGGCAGAAGGATATGTAACAGGTATCGCTCTTGATGAGAACGATGAGATCATCGGATATCAGTTCGTAAGCCTTGGAAAATTTACAGACTTCGTAAAAGCTGGAGACACTCCAAACGAAGCTTGGGAGAAAGCAAAAGGACAGTACGGACGTGTTGCAGATGCAGTTAAGATCATCGACCCACGTAAGGAGTAATCTCAATATTTTAAGGTAATTTAATCAGGAGGATAAATTAATGGCTTTATTTGAATCATATGAAAGAAGAATTGATAAAATCAATGAAGTATTGGCTGGTTATGGTATTTCTTCTATCGAAGAAGCACAGCAGATCACAAAGGATGCCGGACTTGATGTATACAATCAGATCAAAGGTATTCAGCCAATCTGTTTTGAAAATGCATGCTGGGCATACATCGTAGGTGCAGCAATCGCAATCAAAAAAGGATGTAAGACAGCAGCAGAAGCTGCAGCAGCAATCGGAGAAGGACTTCAGGCTTTCTGTATTCCTGGATCAGTTGCTGATCAGAGAAAAGTAGGTCTTGGACATGGTAACTTAGGAAAGATGCTTCTGGAAGAAGATACAGAGTGTTTCGCATTCCTGGCTGGTCATGAATCATTCGCAGCTGCTGAGGGTGCTATCGGTATCGCAGAGAAGGCTAACAAAGTTCGTAAGAAACCTCTTCGTGTTATCCTGAACGGTCTTGGAAAAGATGCTGCAAAGATCATCTCAAGAATTAACGGATTCACATATGTTCAGACAGAATATGATTACTACACAGGAGAACTGAAAGAAGTACAGAGAATCTCTTACTCTGACGGACTCCGTTCTAAAGTTAACTGCTACGGTGCTAACGACGTACGTGAGGGTGTTGCAATCATGCACAAAGAAGGCGTAGACGTATCTATCACAGGTAACTCTACAAACCCGACACGTTTCCAGCATCCAGTTGCAGGTACATATAAGAAAGAATGTATCGAGCAGGGCAAGAAGTACTTCTCAGTAGCATCAGGCGGTGGTACAGGACGTACACTTCACCCAGATAACATGGCTGCAGGTCCAGCTTCTTACGGTATGACAGATACTCTTGGACGTATGCACTCAGATGCACAGTTCGCAGGATCTTCATCAGTACCAGCTCACGTAGAAATGATGGGACTGATCGGAGCAGGAAACAACCCGATGGTTGGTATGACTGTTGCAGTTGCTGTATCCGTAGAGGAAGCAGCAGACGCTGGCAAGTTCTAAGAAATATAGTATTTATGCGGGTTACAGGAATTGTAGGAAAGTGTGAAAAAGCCGAAAATAGAGTAGGTAACTAACACGAAACTAACAGGTAACTAACACGCGTAACTAACAAACAGGGGACACACTTTAGACGGTGCGCCCCCTGTTTTTCTATTCTATGATTTTCTCTATTTCCCGGCGCAGTTCTTCAATTACCCGGTGCGTATATGTCTTTTCTGTTACGTCGTTAATGGCATGTCCCACAATCATTTTTAATATATAGTCGTCCATTTGATAATACTTACCCTTCGTTATGAAGGTGTGGCGGGTATCATGCGGCTTATGGTTCTGGTTTACCCGCTTCATAACTTTCTT
>ERZ1106931.1415-NODE-1415-length-10053-cov-9.576515_pt1 | contig 10053 bp, 10 predicted proteins | sample MGYA00403664_ERZ1106931 | MGnify/ENA primary metagenome ERZ1106931 (study PRJEB35170, sample SAMEA104062435) | human gut metagenome | biome: human gut; feature: human-associated habitat; material: faeces | place: Denmark | collected 2012-06-29 ... | reverse complement strand
GGTTCGTGGCCAGTATGCCGTGCATCGGCGGCTTTATTGGCGCGATTGGCGGCGGGTGGATTTCAGATAAAGTCCTGGGCCGCCGACGTAAACCCACCATGATGTTTACTGCCGTGTCAACGGTGGTCATGATGTTAATTATGCTGAATATCCCGGCAAGCACCCTGGCGGTCTGTATTGGATTATTTTTTGTCGGCTTTTGTTTAAATATCGGCTGGCCAGCCTTTACCGCGTACGGTATGGCCGTTTCGGATAGCAAAACCTATCCAATCGCCTCTTCCATAATTAATAGCGGCGGCAACCTCGGTGGATTTGTCGCGCCGATGGCGGCTGGTTTCTTGCTTGATAAAACCGGGAGTTTTAATTCTGTATTTACCTATTTTGGTATCTGCGCCGCCATTGGTTTGGTGGTGATTCTTTTCCTCGATGAACCACAATAACGGAAATATATCCTGTTAATTAATATGACGTAATGTCATGGAGTGAAACTATGTTATTAAAAGATAAAGTCGCCATTATTACTGGCGCGGCCTCCGCACGCGGTTTGGGCTTCGCGACTGCGAAATTATTCGCCGAAAACGGCGCGAAAGTGGTCATTATCGACCTCAATGGCGAAGCCAGTAAAACCGCCGCGGCGGCATTAGGCGAAGGCCATCTCGGCCTGGCGGCCAACGTCGCTGATGAAGTGCAGGTGCAGGCGGCCATCGAACAGATCCTGGCGAAATACGGTCGGGTTGATGTACTGGTCAATAACGCCGGGATTACCCAGCCGCTGAAGCTGATGGATATCAAGCGCGCCAACTATGACGCGGTGCTTGATGTTAGCCTGCGCGGCACGCTGCTGATGTCGCAGGCGGTTATCCCCACCATGCGGGCGCAAAAATCCGGCAGCATCGTCTGCATCTCGTCCGTCTCCGCCCAGCGCGGCGGCGGTATTTTCGGCGGACCGCACTACAGCGCGGCAAAAGCCGGGGTGCTGGGTCTGGCGCGGGCGATGGCGCGCGAGCTTGGCCCGGATAACGTCCGCGTTAACTGCATCACCCCGGGGCTGATTCAGACCGACATTACCGCCGGCAAGCTGACTGATGACATGACGGCCAACATTCTTGCCGGCATTCCGATGAACCGCCTTGGCGACGCGATAGACATCGCGCGCGCCGCGCTGTTCCTCGGCAGCGATCTTTCCTCCTATTCCACCGGCATCACCCTGGACGTTAACGGCGGCATGTTAATTCACTAAGCGAGGCAAACAGATGAAGATGACCGAATCACAAAAAGTCGCCGCGGCGGCGTGGCGTATTCGCCGTTACGCCCTGCAAATGGGGGAAGTGCAGGGGCAGGGCTATATCGGCCAGGCGCTGGGCTATGCCGATGTGCTCGCCACCGCCTTCAGCCATGCCATGACCTATCGCCCGGAAGATCCCGAGTGGGAGGGGCGCGATCGCTTCCTGCTCTCTCATGGCCATTACGCTATCGCTTATTATGCCGCGCTGCTGGAGGCGGGCATTATCCCGGAAGCCGAACTGGAAACCTACGGCTCCGACGACAGCCGCCTGCCGATGTCCGGCATGGCGACCTACACCCCGGGGATGGAGATGTCCGGCGGCTCGCTGGGGCAGGGGCTGTCCATTGCCGTCGGCATGGCGCTTGGGCTGCGGCAGAAACAGAGCAAGGCCTGGGTCTACAACTCCATGTCCGATGGGGAGCTGGACGAAGGGTCGACCTGGGAGGCGGCGATGTCGGCGGCTCACTATGGCCTGAGCAACCTGATTAACCTTGTCGATGTCAACAAACAGCAGGCTGACGGCGATTCACGCAAAATCCTCGGCTTTGAGCCGCTGCAGGATAAATGGGCCGCCTTCGGCTGGTACGTACAGCGCGTGGACGGTAACGATCTGCCGGCGGTGATGGCCGCCTTTGACAACGCGAAAAGTTATTCCGGCAATCAGCCGCGGGTCATTTTATGCGACACGCTGATGGGCAAAGGGGTGCCGTTCCTCGAAACCCGCGATAAAAACCATTTTATTCGCGTCGATGCCGACGAATGGCAAAAAGCGATCGCGGTGCTGGACGCTAACAAACCGGAAGGAGTGCTGTAATGAGCCAGAGTCAACCCCGTTTAAAAACGTCGGCGATGATCGCCTCGATTGCCGATGAAGGCCAGGCGACCGTCCCTGCGCCCTTCGGCGTCGCGCTGTCAAAACTGGCGGCGCAGCGCCCGGAAATCGTCGGCATGACCGCGGATCTGTCAAAATATACCGACCTGCATATTTTCGCCCAGGCCTTCCCGGATCGCTTTTTCCAGATGGGCATGGCCGAACAGCTGCTGATGGCGGCGGCAGGGGGGATGGCGAAGGAGGGATTTATTCCTTTCGCCACCACCTATGCCGCCTTTGCAACCCGTCGCGCCTATGATTTTATTCACCAGGTCATCGCCGAAGAGCATCTGAACGTGAAGATTTGCGCGGCGCTGCCGGGCCTGACGACCGGCTATGGCCCCAGCCATCAGGCCACCGAAGATCTGGCGATCATGCGCGGTATCCCCGGGATGGTTATCGTCGATCCTTGCGATGCGCTGGAGATAGAGCAGGCGGTACCGGCCATTGCCGATCACCAGGGGCCGGTGTATATGCGTCTGCTGCGCGGTAAGGTGCCGCTGGTGCTGGATAAATATGACTATCAGTTCGAACTGGGTAAGGCGAAGCTGCTGGAGGACGGCAACGATGTGCTGATTATCTCCTCCGGGCTGATGACCATGCGCGCGCTGGAGGCGGCTGAAAAGCTGCGGGCCGATAATATCGGCGTGGCGGTCCTGCACGTGCCGACCATCAAACCGCTGGATGAGAAAGCGATTATTGAACAGGCGTCGAAGCCGGGCCGCCTGGTGGTAACTTCGGAGAACCACACCGCGGTCGGCGGCCTGGGGGAAGCGGTGGCCGCGCTGCTGATGCGTAAGGGCGTACGCTGTGAGCTGGATAGCGTGGGGCTGCCCGACGCGTTCCTGTTAGCCGGCGCCCTGCCGACCCTCCACGATCGCTACGGCATCTCCACCGCGAAGATTGTCGAAAAAATTAAGTATCGTCTGCGTTAACCGCGCTGCTATGGCCCACTGGCCGCTGAGCGCGCTCAGCGGCCTTCTCATGCCCGCCAGCCAGGCGCGGTATTCTTTTGCAGATTTTATGCGGCCTGTCACAAAATCTGCTAGACTGCGCCCCTTCATGGCATTGTGGTTTTTGCCATCTCTTATCGCAATAATCTCCCTGAAAACTACGCCCTTCACCGGGCCGGGGCGGTTCGGAGTTGTTATGTCTTTTGATTCCCTTGGCCTGAATCCCGATATCCTGCGCGCTGTCGCTGAGCAGGGCTACGTTGAGCCGACCCCTATCCAGCAGCAGGCGATCCCGGCGGTACTGCAGGGCCGTGACCTGATGGCTAGCGCCCAGACCGGCACCGGTAAAACGGCGGGCTTTACCCTGCCGCTGCTGCAGCGCCTGATCCAGAATGAGCCGCACGCAAAGGGCCGTCGTCCGGTGCGCGCGCTGATCCTGACCCCGACCCGTGAGCTGGCGGCGCAGGTGGGCGAGAACGTCCGCGATTACAGTAAATACCTGAATATTCGCTCGCTGGTGGTCTTCGGCGGCGTGAGTATCAACCCGCAGATGATGAAGCTGCGCGGCGGCGTCGACATCCTCGTCGCCACCCCGGGCCGTCTGCTGGACCTCGAACATCAGAACGCCGTCAGTCTTGATAAAGTTGAAATCCTCGTGCTGGACGAAGCGGACCGTATGCTGGATATGGGCTTTATCCATGACATCCGTCGCGTACTGGCCAAACTGCCGGCGCGTCGACAGAATCTGCTGTTCTCGGCGACCTTCTCCGACGAGATCAAGGGGCTGGCCGAGAAACTGCTGCACAACCCGCTGGAAGTGGAAGTGGCGCGTCGTAACACCGCGTCCGAGCAGATCACCCAGCACGTCCATTTCGTTGACAAGAACCGCAAGCGTGAACTGCTGTCGCAGCTTATCGGCGAAGGCAACTGGCAGCAGGTGCTGGTGTTTACCCGTACCAAGCATGGCGCCAACCACCTCGCGGAACAGCTCAACAAAGACGGCATCCGCAGCGCGGCGATCCATGGCAACAAGAGCCAGGGAGCGCGTACCCGCGCGCTGGCCGACTTTAAATCCGGCGGCATTCGCGTGCTGGTGGCGACCGATATCGCCGCCCGCGGTCTGGATATCGAAGAGCTGCCGCACGTGGTGAACTACGAGCTGCCGAACGTACCGGAAGATTACGTCCACCGTATCGGCCGTACCGGTCGCGCGGCGGCCACCGGCGAAGCCTTATCGCTGGTGTGCGTGGATGAGCATAAGCTGCTGCGCGATATCGAGCGCCTGCTGAAAAAAGAGATCCCGCGCATCGCGATTGCCGGCTATGAGCCGGATCCGTCCATTAAAGCCGAACCTATCCAGAACGGTCGCCAGCAGCGCGGCGGCGGTCGTGGGCAAGGTCAGGGACGCGGCGGCCAGGGTCAGGGACGCAGCGGACAGCCGCGCAGCCAGAATAATGCCCCGCGCCGTCAGGACGGCGAGGCGCCGAAAGCGCGCACTCAGGACGGCAAACCGCCGCGCCGCCGTCGCCCGCGTAAACCGGCTGGCGAATAACACGCTGATGTCCGGGCCGCGATAACGCGCCCCGGCTCAGGCCCGTCTGTCCGCTACGCGGCGGCGGGCCTTTTTCTTTCCATTACACTATTTGTCGAGCAGGCTTCCACACTCCGCAGAAAGCAATACCTCCGGGCGGGCAAAAATGGCACAATAGTGGCTGTTTATACAGTATTCAGGTTTTCTCATGGCTTTGACCGCTGCGCTGAAAGCGCAAATCGCCGCCTGGTATAAGGCGCTTCAGGAACAGATCCCGGACTTTATTCCGCGTCCCCCGCAGCGGCAGATGATCGCCGATGTGGCGAAAACCCTTGCCGGGGAAGAGGGCAGGCATCTGGCTATCGAAGCGCCGACCGGTGTCGGCAAAACGCTGTCATATCTGATCCCGGGCATCGCCATCGCCCGCGAGGAACAAAAAACGCTGGTGGTCAGCACCGCCAACGTCGCCCTGCAGGATCAAATCTACAGTAAGGACCTGCCGCTGCTGCGTAAAATCATTCCCGACCTGCGCTTCACCGCCGCCTTTGGCCGCGGACGCTACGTCTGTCCGCGCAACCTGACGGCGCTGGCCAGCACCGAGCCGTCGCAGCAGGATCTGCTGGCCTTCCTCGATGACGATCTCACCCCGAATAATCAGGCGGAGCAGAAGCTGTGCGCGACCCTGAAGCAGGATCTCGACAGCTACCGCTGGGACGGCCTGCGCGACCATACCGACAAAGCCATCGACGATGGGCTATGGAGCCGGCTGAGCACCGATAAGGCCAGCTGCCTGAACCGCAACTGCCACTACTATCGTGAGTGCCCGTTCTTTGTGGCGCGGCGGGAAATTCAGGAGGCGGAAGTGGTGGTGGCCAACCATGCGCTGGTGATGGCGGCGATGGAGAGCGAAGCGGTGCTGCCGGAACCGAAAAACCTGCTGCTGGTCCTCGATGAAGGCCATCATCTGCCGGACGTCGCCCGCGACGCGCTGGAGATGAGCGCCGAGATCACCGCCCCCTGGTTTCGCCTGCAGCTGGATCTGTTCTGCAAGCTGGTGGCCACCTGCATGGAGCAGTTTCGTCCGAAAACCACGCCGCCGCTGGCCAATCCGGAGCGGCTCACCGCTCATTGCGAAGAGCTTTTCGAGCTGATTGCTTCGTTGAATAATATTCTCAATCTCTATATGCCCGCCGGTCAGGAAGCGGAGCATCGCTTCCCGATGGGCGAACTGCCGCAGGAGGTGATGGAGATCTGCCAGCGGCTGGCGAAGCTCACCGAGTTGCTGCGCGGCCTGGCGGAGCTGTTCCTGAACGATCTCAGCGAAAAGACCGGCAGCCATGACGTGGTGCGCCTGCATCGGGTGCTGCTGCAGATGAACCGCGCCCTTGGCATGTTTGAAAGCCAAAGCAAGCTGTGGCGCCTGGCGTCGCTGGCGCAGTCCTCAGGCGCGCCGGTAACCAAATGGGCGACGCGGGTGGTGCGCGACGGCCAGATCCACGTCTGGTTCCACTGCGTCGGGATCCGCGTCAGCGATCAGCTTGAACGGCTGCTGTGGCGCAGCGTGCCGCATATCGTGGTGACGTCAGCGACGCTGCGCTCGCTAAACAGCTTCTCGCGCCTGCAGGAGATGAGCGGTCTGAAGGAGAAAGCGGGGGACCGCTTCGTGGCGCTGGATTCGCCGTTCAACCACGTGGAGCAGGGGAAAATTATTATTCCTCAAATGCGTTATGAACCGCTGATGGATAACGAAGAGCAGCACATTGCCGAGATGGCGGCCTATTTTCGCCAGCAGGTGGAGAGCAAAAAACATCTCGGGATGCTGGTGCTGTTTGCCAGCGGGCGGGCGATGAACCGCTTCCTCGAGCATGTGACCGATCTGCGCCTGATGCTGTTGGTGCAGGGCGACCAGCCGCGCTACCGGCTGGTGGAGCTGCATCGCAAACGGGTGGAAAGCGGCGAGCGCAGCGTGCTGGTGGGTCTGCAGTCCTTTGCCGAAGGTCTCGATTTAAAAGGCGATCTGCTAAGCCAGGTGCATATCCATAAAATCGCCTTTCCGCCCATCGACAGCCCGGTAGTGATCACCGAAGGCGAATGGCTGAAAAGCCTCAATCGTTATCCCTTCGAGGTACAGAGTTTGCCCAGCGCCTCCTTTAATCTTATTCAGCAGGTGGGGCGTTTGATCCGTAGCCATAACTGCTGGGGAGAGGTGGTGATTTACGATAAGCGTCTGTTGACCAAAAACTACGGCGCGCGTCTACTGAACGCGTTACCTGTTTTTCCCATAGAGCAGCCGGGCGTTCCGGAGGTTATAGTAAAACGGAAAGCAAAACAGACAGCAAAACAGACGGGCCGCAAACGTCGCTGACGCCGGCGCGTGATGCACCAGGGGGAGCCATGGAGTACAGCAAAATTATAAAAGAGGTGGGTCGCGGTAAGAATCATGCCCGCGATCTCGATGAAGAGACCGCCCGTGCGCTCTACGCGCGGATGCTGAACGGCGAGGTGCCGGAGCTGGAGCTGGGGGGAATATTAATCGCCCTGCGCATTAAAGGCGAAGGCGAAGCGGAGATGAAAGGTTTTTACGCCGCGATGCAGCAGCATACGCTGCGCCTGACCCCGCCGGCCGGCAAGCCGATGCCGATCGTTATCCCCAGCTACAACGGCGCGCGCAAGCAGGCGAACCTCACGCCGCTGCTGGCGATGCTCCTGCACAAGCTGGGATTTCCGGTGGTGGTTCACGGCGTCAGTCACGATCCCACCCGGGTGCTGACCGAAACCATTTTTACCCTGCTGGACATTCCGGCCACCCTGCACGCCGGACAGGCTCAGGCGCAGCTGGAGGGCCATGAACCGGTGTATATCCCGGTGGGGGCCTTCTGTCCGCCGCTGGAGAAACAGCTGGCGATGCGCTGGCGGATGGGCGTACGCAACAGCGCCCATACCCTGGCCAAGCTGGCCACGCCGTTTGGCGAAGGGGAGGCATTGCGTCTCTCCAGCGTGTCGCATCCGGAATATGTTCCCCGGGTGGCGAACTTCTTTCGCGAGACCGGTGGCCGCGCGCTGCTGATGCATGGTACCGAGGGCGAAGTGTACGCCAACCCGCAGCGCTGTCCGCAGATCAGCCTGATTGATGAGCAGGGCGTGCGGGTGCTGTACGAACGCCAGACTGAGATGGCAGCGGAGGCGGTGGTCCTGCCGACCTCGAAAGACCCTGAGGTCACCGCGCGCTGGATTGAACGCTGCGTCGCTGGCGTCGAACCGGTGCCCAACTCGTTGAAGATCCAGCTTGCCTGCTGTCTGCTGGCCTGCGGGGAAGTCACCTCGCTGGAGCAGGGCCTCAGCCGCGTCAACGACTGTTGGTGATCGGATCTGCAGGATAAAAAAAAGCCCGTCCGGTGGCTCGGACGGGCAAGGCAAGGGTATTAAAGGTCTTTTCAGGGTTAATTCAGTGGCTTACAGATGGGTGCAGCGATTATTTATAGATAACCGCAGTACCGCTCAGTTTGTTGTTGGTGTTAGCGGAAGTAATGCTGTAGCCGGTCGCGCCAGCGGCTTCGGCTTTAGCAGCCAGTTTTGCTTCCAGACCATCTAAAGTGGTTGCGCCTTGCGCAGACACCACGCCGATCTTATTCATGCTTTCAGCCTGAGCGGGGGTAACCGGTTCGGCGGCAAAGGCGCCGAAGGAAAGAGCGGTCAGAGCGATGGCAGCGGCAGCATATTTGATGTTTTTCATAGTTAATCTCTCGCAGGTTGTTCTGTTCAGGGGACGATGTTCCGTCGATGTGATAAGTATCACGCTTTTCTGCGGGAGATAAAATCGAAGGAAATTCACAGTCTTAATCGAATTTTTTGAATGATTAATAATTTACTGATTATTAATAAATTATTTCTCATTCTTTTCGTCACGAAGCGTAGCGAGGAAGACCGACGCGCTTAAGGGCACATATTGCGACTTTTTCCGCCAAAAAATGTGCGCGAAAAGATAATGCGAAAGGCTGTCATAAACGGTAAAGGAAAGTCAGCGTAGCTGGCTATCCTTGGAACCGCGACGATTATATCCTGAAAATGTATTGTTATGTAAATCTTTCTCCTGCTGGCACTTCACGCAGTATCTGACCCCTGGGATGGCCTGTCGCCGGGCCTCCGGAATCGGCTCTCCGCATTCATCACAAAATTTGTTGCTTTCGCCACGTGGAAGCTCGCGGCGGGCGCGAGCCACCGCATCGTCAATAGTGCTGTCGATCTGATCCTGTACGGCGCCGTCGCCTGCCCAACCTGATGCCATCGTCTGCCTCCTGTAAAAGGTTATTGATAAATTATAGCTGAACCGTACAGCCGGTTACCGCTGCTGGCGGCATTGATCCGCCAGGCTATCGCCCCATGACGGTGGGCCTTATCCGCAAGGGCGGCCGCCAGGTCGTCCAGGGTGCTGGCGCCGAAGGCGGAGACGGTGCCGACAGGGCGGAGCGGCCCGTTATAGGGCAGTACGGGTGGCGGTGGCAGGGGAGAGGCCGCGGTGGCATGAGCGGTGAGCGCCGCGGCGAACAGCAGCGAGACCAATTTCATCAGCATATCCTCATAAACCGCATGGGACATAGCTTAAGTGTAGGTCTTTCCAGACCGCGCGACAGGGAATGTTTAATGCAAAACAGTGCGTTTTGCATGCTACCGGCGCAGGGGAGCGCTACTCTGGCCGGTAGATTATTTAGCGGGCGTCAGGGCGGATCATGTCAAAGCGCAGGCTGTCATCAATACCGTAATAGGCGCTCGGGCCACCGGCGCGCAGGATCGGCTGGGCGCGGGCGGTTTGATAGATACCGTTGTCCAGCAGTGATTCATCGATATGCACGGCGACCACTTCACCGAGCACCAGCCACGTATCGACAGGGTTGCCGTCGGCGGTGGTGAGTTGAATACACTGCGACAGACGGCACTCAAAGTTCACCGGACTCTCCGCGACCCGTGGAGCGCTGACCAGGCGGCTGGCGGCGGCGGTGAGGCCGGCGCGCACGAATTCGTCCTCATGGTGCGGAATCGAGGCTGACGTTTCATTCATCGCCATGGCCAGCGGTCGCGTCGCCAGGTTCCAGACGAACTCCTTTGTTTCGACGATATTTCGCACGCTGTCTTTCCAGCCGCTGCTGGCGAAACCAATGATCGGCGGCCGATAGTTAAAGCAGTTAAAAAAGCTGTATGGCGCCAGATTACGCTGGCCCTCGGCGTCCTGGGAGGCGATCCAGCCTATCGGGCGAGGCCCGATTATCGCGTTCAGCGGGTCATGCGGCAGGCCGTGGCCCTGCGAAGGTTGATAAAAGTACATGCTGCACCTGTCACGGATAATGGAGATATCCAGACTCCCTTATTTACCGCGCCGCCGTCAACGGGTATCTTACGCGGCTGTTCAAAGGAGATT
>ERZ1106931.1400-NODE-1400-length-10154-cov-2.622141_pt1 | contig 10154 bp, 10 predicted proteins | sample MGYA00403664_ERZ1106931 | MGnify/ENA primary metagenome ERZ1106931 (study PRJEB35170, sample SAMEA104062435) | human gut metagenome | biome: human gut; feature: human-associated habitat; material: faeces | place: Denmark | collected 2012-06-29 ... | reverse complement strand
TGTCTGAACTGTTCCTGTACTTTATGAAAGCTCTGCTATTCTTGACACGCCAACATAAATTTCCGATATCTTATACCATGTTTTATAATCTATCTCTCCTGTTACCGGAAGACCGAATATAGATTGAAATTTCCGGACAGCCGCTTCTGTTTCAGGTCCATAGATTCCATCTTCCGTCAATTTGGGAATCTCCGGATATGCCCCCGCAATCACATTCAGTTCTTCCTGTATCTGACGCACTTTGGGGCCTTGTGAACCTTGTTCCAGTGTATATCCCGGCCAGGAAGACGGGATTCCGGAAATTTCTTCCGCTGTATTGATATACATATCACTTCCGTAAAAATAACGCAGAATCTCAATCGGAGTATATCCCTGATCTCCCAGCTCCTTTGACCCCCATTGTGTCATCCAGTCGGGACAGCTCACCCTGGTACCATCACAATACTGCGTCAGAATCGGCTGCCGTACATTCGGACGGGACAGATAGTTTGCAAAAATCTCATCCACTACCGCCGAAATCGTATCGTACACATTTCGTTCCGGAATCCACTTGTGATCAAATGCTGTAGACGATGTGATCGTAAAATCATACCCTTTATTCCGATACCATTCTGTGTATACCCTGTTCAATGTAAATGACATAATCGCCAGCACATTTGCGCGGATCGTACTGTCCGGCCAGGTTGCATAAATCTCACTGGACGCCACATTTTTGATGTAATCCCGATATCTCACATAGTAATTTTTTGCCGTGGAGTCCCTCGGAGAACCATCGTGGACAACCACAAATTCCGGAATCACTACCCGGCTGAGCACGATCTCTCCGGACTCTGTGACCGGCTTGATCTCATCCTCCGCAATTTTCGCCGGATATTCCCCGTAGAGCGTATGTGCAGGAATCACGAACACTTCTCCCAGCTCTTCCTGTGTAACCTGAGGACGCATAGAAATATTTTGAATTGCCGTCACATCTGCCAGAATCTCCGCCCCTGAGATACTCACCGGTTCAAATCCTTCCGCCTCCACATTCAGTGTATATTCGGAATAGGGCTGCTGATCCGATTCCGGGTTCAGGCTGTACTCGATGGGCGGTGCCGCCAGTTCGATTTCTTCTGTCTGCCCGGATGAATCTGTCTGCAGCTTTTCCAGAGTATTTTCCGGAACTCCGGTATAAGAAATGGAAACCTGCGCATTCTGGATGGGAAAAGCCGTCACTTGTGATGTAATCTGGGTCTGGAGTTTTCCCTTGTCTATGTGCTCCTGCTGCATTCGGATGGCCTGTGAGTTCCTCCTTTGATTTCTACTGTAATCCATATCCATTTTCCTTTTTCACAGTTTCTTCTAACTATATGCAAAGTATTCATAAAAAATAACGGACACTGGATGATCGAAAAAAAACGCTCCTGCTTTCGCAGAAACGTTTTTTTATACTGTATTCTTTTTGATCAAAACAACCGCATAATATCGTTATACATCACAAACACCATCAGTGCCATCAATGCTGCAAATCCAATAAAATGCACCATACCTTCTTTCTCCGGAGCGATCCGTTTTCTTCTCACCGCCTCGATCAGAAGAAATACCAGACGCCCTCCATCCAGTGCTGGGATTGGAAGCAGGTTCATGACACCTAAGTTGGCTGAGATCAGAATTCCCAGGTTCATCATACTTAAGATGACTGCCGACCAGCCGGACGGTGCTGCCGCATCATAGGTATCATTGACTACCTCAACAATTCCTACCGGACCGGACAACTGATTCACACCTACTTCACCCGTCAGGAGCATCTTCAGGCACTCCAGCGTGTACTCTACCCAGTATTTTGCCGTGTATGCCCCATACTGGATACTTTTGAAAAATCCCGGTTTCTCCACCTCTGCAGAATAGGTAAATCCCATTCTCTTTGTGGTCTCATCCCCAAACTGTCGTTTTTCCATCTGGATCGTATGTTCTTTTCCATCGCGCTCAAAGGTCAGCTCTGCCGTGTCAGATGTACTGTGTGTCAGATTGTACAGCTGGAACTCTTCATAAATATGAATTTTCTTTCCATTGATCTCTGTGATCACATCCCCTTTTTTCAATCCCTGCTCACTTCCTGAGGAACCGGATTCGACTTCCTGTATCACAGGAACCGCATAGCCGGCTGCTCCCACCAGAATCGCTGACATCAGAAGCGCCAGGATAAAGTTAAACAAAGGTCCTGCCGCGATCACTGAAATTCTCGCCCACACGGACTTGCTGTTAAAGCTCCCCTCGGAAGTATCGTCTGCATCATCTTCTCCCATCATGCAGGCACCGCCCAGAGGGAGAAGTTTTAAGCTGAATTTGGTTCCTTTAAACTCCTTGCCAAACAGAGTCGGCCCCATTCCCAATGAAAATTCATCTACACGGATCCCGTTTAACTTTGCCAGCGTAAAATGTCCCAGTTCATGGATGATGATGATCAAACTGAACAGAAGAATTGCTAAAATAATACCCATATACTACCACCTGTTTTTGATATATTCATAAGTTTCCTGCTCTGTCTGAAGAATCTCTTCTACGGTTGGATCTGCAATCACTTTGTGCATCTCCATACAGCCGGCAATAATCTCCGGAATCTGCAGATAGCCAATCTCCCGATCCAGAAACATAGCAACCGCACGCTCGTTGGCTGCATTGAATACCGTTGGAAGAGAGCCGCCTGTTCTTCCGGCTTCATATGCCAGCTTCAATCCATAGAACGTCTCCATATCCGGGCGCTCAAACGTAATCTGGGAAAGTGTCTCAAAATCCAGCCTGTCTCCCGGAAGATACCGTCTCTTGGGATAATACAAAGCATACTGGATCGGAAGTTTCATATCCGGTGTTCCAAGCTGTGCGATCACCGCGCCGTCCACATATTCAACCATGGAATGAATGATACTCTGTGGCTGCACGACAACCTGGATCTGATCCACAGACACATCAAACAGCCATTTTGCCTCGATCACTTCCAGACCTTTATTGACCATGGTGGAGGAATCGATCGTGATCTTGCGCCCCATCTCCCAGTTTGGATGCTTCAGCGCATCTTCCACCTGAATATTAAGAAGCTCTTCCCGCTTTTTCCCGCGGAACGGTCCACCGGACGCTGTGAGCAGGATCTTATGCAGCGCCTTGTGCTGCCCTCCCTGCAAAGACTGGAAAATGGCACTGTGCTCACTGTCTACCGGAAGAATGGAAACTCCGTACTCCTTTGCCAGCGGCATAATGATGTGTCCTGCTGTCACCAGTGTCTCTTTATTCGCCAGTGCGATATCCTTTCCTGCCTTGATTCCCTCGATCGTCGGCAGGATTCCGATCATTCCTACGATCGCTGTCACCAGGATTTCTGCATCCTGCTGTACTGCCACTTCTATGAGTCCGTCCATTCCGGATACTACCTTCACATCCAGATCTTTGACATTCTCTCTGAGTTCTTTGGCTTTTGCCTCGTCCCACACCGCTGCCAGCACCGGATGAAACTTACGGATCTGCGCTTCCAGAAGCCCGATATTACTTCCGGCCGCCAGCGCCGTGACCTCGATATCCCGATTTTCTCTTACGACTTCCAGTGTCTGGGTTCCGATAGAGCCGGTCGAACCAAGTATTGCTATTTTTTTCATATCTGTTTTCCTTCTTTCTTAGAGAAGCACGGAAAGATAAAAAATGATCGGTGCCGTGAAAATAATACTGTCAAATCTGTCCAGAATCCCACCGTGTCCCGGTATCAACTTTCCGTAATCTTTGATGTCATGATTTCTCTTGATCGCGGATGCCGCCAGATCTCCGATCTGGGAAATCGCACCGCCTGCTGCACCGATTATTGCAAAGCTGGCCACACTGACTCCTGCATTGCCCCAGTGGTTGATCGCAAGTGCATAGAGAACTGCGATCAGCGCTGCTCCCGCGATTCCGCCGATTCCGCCTTCCACAGACTTCTTCGGACTCAGCTTCGGTGCCATTTTATGCTTGCCGATCAGCATCCCCACACAATATGCGCAGGTATCACATCCCCAGGCACAGATAAATACCAGCCATACCTGAAAGACACCGCCCGGCAGAATTCTTGTCTGATAAATATAAGACAACATCACTGCCACATAAAATACTCCGAAAAACGCTGCCAACATCTGCTCTGTCCGATATTTTGGATAAGAAAATACCAACACTGCCATCAGACAGATCACAAATGCCATAAATAACAGCATGAACCAATCCGTTGTATCTGGAAGCAGCGGTTTGGCATACAACAGACCATAGTATCCTGCTGCAAACAAAAATCCGCAGATCCCAACTGCTTTATTTTCAATCTCAAACACTCTGTACAACTCATAGACTCCGATCATACTGATCAAAAACAAAGTTGCAAACAGTACATTTCCTCCTGTGATCACTGTGATCAGAGCGATCACCACCAGGAGAATCCCACTTAAAAGACGTGTCTTAAACATCTTCTTCCTCCTTCACACCGCCGTATCTTCTGTCTCTTTTATTATACTGCGCAATTGCCTTTTCTAATTCCTCTTTTGTAAAATCCGGCCATGGAATCTCTGTAAAATAAAATTCCGTATATGCCAGCTGCCACAATAAATAATTGGAAAGCCGCAGTTCCCCACTGGTACGGATCAAAAGATCGGGATCCGGTATCCCATGGGTATCCAGATAAGACTCAAACACTGTCTCATCGATCGTTTCCGGCACAACCTTTCCATCTGCGCAGTCTCTTGCAAGGCGGCGCACAGCGCGGATCATCCCGGCTTCCATAATTCAGCGCGATCTGAAAGTTTAAGCCACCGTTATCCTTTGTGGCTTCTTCCAGTTCCAAAATTCTGGTCCGGATATCCTCATCCAGCGCCTCAATGTCTCCCAGCACACGCACTTTCATATCATTTTTCGCCGCGGTCTTCAGACAGGTCTTCATATAATTGCGCAGCAGTTTCATCAGCGCGCTGACTTCACTTTCCGGCCGGTTCCAATTCTCTGTGGAAAACGCATACACGGTCAGATATTTAATCCCCATTCTCCAGGCTTCTTCGCAGATCCGCTCTACATTCTTACTGCCCTGTGCATGCCCGTAATTTCTCGGCATTCCCTTGGCTTTTGCCCATCTCCCGTTTCCGTCCAGGATGATGGCAATATGCTGCGGTACGTTCATTGTATTTCCTCCTTCTTGCAGGTCTTTCCATCCAGAAGATGGAAAAGAGAGGCTTCTTCACATCTGCCCCTCCTGCTGTTTCGTAATATTGGCCTGTCACACAGGCTGTATCCTAAACTGTCAGTACTTCTTTGGATTTTGCTTCCACCGCTTTATCGACTTCTGCAATGTATTTGTCTGTCAGTTTCTGAAGTGAATCTTCCAAGTCTTTGATCCCGTCTTCTGAAATCTCTGTTCCTTTCAGTTTTTTGAATGCATCGTTTCCGTCACGACGGATATTGCGGATTGCAACTTTTGCTGCCTCTCCTTTTTTCTTCACATCTTTTACCAGTTCTTTTCTTCGCTCTTCTGTCAGTTCCGGGAACATCAGGCGTACCACCGTTCCATCGTTTGTAGGATTGATTCCGATATCAGACATCAGGATTGCTTTTTCGATTTCTTTTAACATGCTCTTTTCCCATGGCTGTATCTGGATCATGCGTGCTTCCGGTACGGATATGTTCGCTGCCTGCTGGATCGGAGTCGGCACTCCATAGTAATCCACTGTCAGCTTATCCAATACATGTGGATTGGCACGTCCTGCGCGGATGGCTGCAAGCTCACTTCCCAGATTGTTGATTGTTTTTGTCATCTTGTCATCATATACTTTTAATTTTTCATCCATGTTTTTGTCCTCCTTATACTGTCACTTTTGTTCCGGTAAATGTACCGCTCATGGTCTCTACAATACTGTTTTCTTCATTCAGTCCAAATACCAGCATCGGCATCTTATTCTCAAGGCAGAGAATGGATGCTGTCAGATCCACTGCTGCCAGCTTCTGATTGATCACTTCCTGAATGGAGATCTCATCATATTTTTTCGCCTCCGGATTTACTTTCGGATCGCTGTCATAAATTCCGTCAATTGCTTTTGCAAGAAGCATCGCATCTGCCTCGATTTCGATCGCACGCAGAACAGCTCCTGTATCCGTTGAAAAATATGGGTGTCCGGTTCCTCCTGCAAAAAAGATCACTTTTCCTTCTTCCAGCGCTTCCACTGCTGCATCCTTGGAAAACAACGATGTAAACGCTCCACATACAAATGGAGTAAACACTTCTGTCTTCATCCCCACATGGCGGAAAATGTCAGACACGTAAATACAGTTCATCACCGTTGCAAGCATTCCGATCTGATCTGCTTTTGTACGGTCGATCGTCTCACTGGTACGGCCTCTCCAGAAATTTCCGCCGCCTGTCACGATCGCAACCTGAATTCCCTGATCTACAAGCTGCTTCACCTGATTTGCAACTCCTATGCAGGTTGCCTCATCAAATCCTGTCTTTTTATCTCCGGCAAGTGCTTCGCCGCTCAGTTTTAACAATACTCTTTTCATCTGTCTGGCTCCTTCAAATCTCTTTGGTATCCGGCATCTCTGCCACATACGCATATTCTAAAATGAAGTATACCATAAGTTGTTTCATTTGTCATGCACTATAGTATCCGCTTTGAGAATTCTCTTCAAAAGACTGTCATAAATCGGCTCTGAGCGCATCAGCGTTGCCACAATATATGCCGTTACCGACACGATCGACAGGGAAAGCATCTGACTGATACTTCCGGACATTTCAAATAACAGGATAATCCCCGTCAGCGGTGCTCTTACAATCGCTGTAAAGAATCCGGTCATCCCAAGCAGTACAAAATTGTTGACATACACCGGAGCCAAGCCAAAAAATTCGACCCCCGCCATGGCAAATACTGCTCCGATCAAAGCGCCTAATATCAAAAGCGGAAAGAAAATTCCTCCCGGCGCTCCGGAGCCAAAGCTGACTGCGGAAAATAAAAACTTCATAACCAGCGTCAGCACAACCATCCCCAATACCATTTCACCCTGTGTCAGGCTGACGATCAAGCCCGAACCACTTCCCAATACCCACGGCATCACAATCCCCAATACTCCCGCAGTCAGAAAGGCGATCAACAGACGGCCTGTTTCTTTCATAAACGGAATTTTGCGATACAATTCCTGGGCCTTTAACATCCCCCAATTATAAAACACACCGGATACACCTACCAAAATTCCCAAAAGGATCAAAAGCCAGTAATAGTTTTGCGGCAGATATTTCGTGATCTGAAATCGAAATACCGGATCTAGGCCAAGAATGTGGGAAGCAATATAATCAGCCGTCACCGAAGCTGTCATGACCGGAAGAAGAATCGGGATTGAAAATGTTTTATGGATCTCTTCTACCGCAAACATCATACCTGCCAGCGGTGCATGGAAAGCAGCAGAAAGTCCCGCACTCGCCCCGCAAGTCATCAAAAACTTCTCTTCTCTTTTTCCCCGTCCCAAAGCTCTGGATATCCCCTGTCCTGCCATGGCTCCAAGTTGGATCGACGGACCTTCTCTTCCAAGAGAAAGACCACCCAGCATACACAAAAAGCCTCCTGCAAATTTTGCCGGCAGCACGCGTTTCCAGTTTTGGGAAAGCCTCCCTGCTATCTCCCCTTCCACCTGAGGGATCCCGCTTCCTGAGATCATCGGTTCCCACTTCACCAGTTTTCCCACAATCCATGCAAGCGCTGCCAAAATCAAAAACCACACCACACATCGAAATGGATTTCCTTTCATATAAGAAAGAATCTTTACAAGCCAGTCTCCCGCAAAAGTCAGCGCCACTCGGTAAAGCAGCACGACAAATCCGCCGACAAGACCGACGCAGAGCCCTTCTGTGATCAGCATAACAGGTATTCTACGTGCGCGTTTCCACACATCATTCGTTTTCATAACGTCCCTTCTCTCATTCTTTTTTTCTCATTCACGTTTTTATTCTACCACGTTTTCTGCCATTCCCAAAATAAAATCGAAAATTCCCCGGAAAACATTGACAATCCACCCTGATTGTTTTATGATATTTTTAGTTTCACACTTTAAACAACTAAAATTTTACAGTATTAATTCAAATAACTGGAGGATCGATTTATGATTATCGTATTAAAGCCAAATACCTCTGACAAAGATATTGCCAGAGTTGAACATCAGATCAAACGAAACGGTCTGGATACTCACATTGTCCGTGGACAGGAGATGACTATCATCGGGTGTATCGGAGATACGACCCGCCTAGATGCACGTCTTTTTGAAGTAGACGCTTCCGTTGACAAAGTCATGCATGTACAGGAACCTTATAAGCTTTCCAACCGCGCCTTTCATCCGGAGGATTCTATTATTGATGTATCCGGTGTCAAAGTCGGCGGAGACAATCTGGCACTGATTGCAGGTCCGTGTTCTGTAGAATCCTACGAGCAGGTTCTTGGAATCGCAAAATCTGTCAAAGCTGCCGGAGCCAATATGCTGCGCGGCGGCGCTTTCAAACCGAGAACAAGCCCATATTCTTTCCAGGGACTCGGACTGGAAGGACTTGACATTCTCTGTGCAGTCAAAGAGGAGACCGGACTTCCGATCGTAACAGAACTGATGTCTCCGGATCACCTGGATGTCTTCAACGAAAAAGTCGACCTGATCCAGATCGGAGCCCGCAATATGCAGAACTTTGACCTGCTCAAACAGCTTGGACAGCTGGATCGTCCAATTCTTTTAAAACGAGGCCTGAACGCGACCTATGAAGAGTGGATCATGTCCGCAGAGTACATCATGGCAGCCGGAAACGAGAATGTCATCCTCTGCGAACGCGGAATCCGTACTTTTGAAACTTATACCAGAAACACACTGGATCTGCAGAGCATCCCTGTTCTGAAGAAGAAAACACACCTTCCGGTCATCATCGACCCAAGCCATGCCGGCGGAAAATGGTGGCTGGTAGAACCAATGGCAAAAGCATCTGTAGCAGCAGGCGCTGACGGACTGATGATCGAAGTCCACAACGATCCGGAGTGCGCACTCTGTGACGGCGCCCAGTCTCTGAAACCGGAAAAATATGCGGCTCTTCTGGCACAGATCGGACAGATCGCCCGGGTTGTCGGAAAACAGGTTTAACTTGATATACGGGAGGGATATTTTTGAAACTGACAGTAAATTTAGGAAAAAACAGCTATCCGATTTATATTGAAAACAACATTCTGGACAAGGCAGGTTCTTATATTTCCTCCTGCTTTTCCGGAAAAAAGATTATGATCATCTCTGATGACAATGTATTCCCACTTTACGGAGAGAAGTTGAAAACTTCCCTCGGTGACTATGAGGTACACGAGCTGGTCCTTCCACACGGAGAACCTACCAAAGCCTTTGAGACACTCCCCGCGCTTTACAATGCACTGCTAAAGCAGAAGTTTTCCCGCAGTGATCTGGTGATTGCTCTGGGCGGAGGTGTGATCGGAGATCTCGCGGGTTTTGCCGCATCCAGTTATTTAAGAGGGATCCGTTTCGTGCAGATTCCGACTTCCCTGCTTGCACAGGTGGATTCTTCCGTTGGCGGAAAGGTTGCGGTAGATCTCCCGCAGGGAAAAAACCTGGTAGGAGCTTTTTATCACCCAAAACTGGTACTGATCGATCCTCAGGTTCTTCGCACTCTTCCTGAACACTTTATTATGGATGGAATGGGCGAGGTCATCAAATACGGCTGTATCAGAGACGCTGCCCTGTTTGAGACATTAAAAGAACGTGGTTCTTTTGAAAACCTGCAGGACATTCTTCCTGAAATCATTTTCCGCTGTGTGGACATCAAACGTCAGGTTGTGGAAAACGATCAGTTCGATACCGGGGAGCGGATGCTTTTAAATTTCGGTCACACGCTTGCACACACGATCGAACAGTATTTCCACTATGAGCGGGAAAGCCATGGGGAAGCCGTCGGCATCGGTATGTATCAGATCAGTAAGCTCGCCGAAGAAAAAAACTTGTGCCAGCCAGGTACTGCCCAAAAGATCCGGCTGATTTTGAATGCCTACGGTCTTCCGGATACCTGCCATCTGCCGATGAGTGATCTTATGGACGCCATCTCACTGGATAAGAAAAATCTGAACAATCACTTAAATCTGGTGCTCCTTCACCAGATC
>ERZ1106931.1389-NODE-1389-length-10233-cov-15.474356_pt1 | contig 10233 bp, 6 predicted proteins | sample MGYA00403664_ERZ1106931 | MGnify/ENA primary metagenome ERZ1106931 (study PRJEB35170, sample SAMEA104062435) | human gut metagenome | biome: human gut; feature: human-associated habitat; material: faeces | place: Denmark | collected 2012-06-29 ... | reverse complement strand
CACCTTTGCCAAGGCCGATAACCAATGGGTTTTCTTTTTTAGTACAAATGATTTTGTCTGGCTCATCAGCACAGATGATTTCAAGAGCATACGCACCGTCAACACGAGCGAGCATGCGGCGTACAGTACTTACAAAATCGCCATCGTACATATCCTCTAATAAATGAGCTACTACTTCTGTATCAGTTTCAGATTTGAAATGGTACCCTTTTTCGATGAGCTCTTCTTTTAAAGGCATGTAGTTTTCAATGATACCGTTGTGAACAACAGCAAATTTACCATCTTCAGATGCATGAGGATGGGCATTCATATCGGATGGACGACCATGAGTAGCCCAACGAGTATGACCAATACCTACAGTCCCTTCATTAGGATCTGCTTTTACAATAGCCTCAAGATTAGCTAGACGGCCAACCTTTTTTTGAATTTTAATTACATTTTCAGGGCCGATAACAGCAATACCTGCAGAGTCATAACCACGGTATTCTAATTTCGCCATACCGTCCAATAAGAAATCAGATGCTTGATTAAAGCCAATGTATCCTACGATACCGCACATAAGTATATCCTCCTATAACTGGGGGCATTCTAGCCCCAGCCAACAACTAAGGCTAATTAATGTTCTAGATTAATGTTCTAGATTAATGTTCTAGATTAATGTTTCAATTATGTATTAATTATTACTTTAATACAATTCATTCAGATACACTTTGTCTCCATTGTTACCAATGGTCTTTTTAGTATCTGTTACGACATGAATATGCCGGAAGAGCATCCGCTGATTATTCGATCACTCTTCACCTCGTCTACCCTAACGACTGCCTTCGCGGGTACTTGCGCTATTCGCCTTTACGAATTTGGAATTCCTTTCTATGATATACGGCAGAATTAGTACAAATATGAATTATGTACTGAGCTATATTATACTAAAAAAATCGATGAGATGTAAACCTCCGAACCTAATTCAAAGGCAAGAAAAAAGATTTTTTCTATACTTCACGGTATTTTCATTGTAAGAAATTATACTGCTATCAATCTATATTTTATACAATTAGATTTTACTATATTTTCGAAATATATTTATAACATTTTGGAGATACTGATTATGAATAAAACAACCATAAAAAAGAAACATAAAACACATAAAAATAACATACAATACAGAAAATTACGTCGTTGGGTCCTACCTGCCGTATTAGGTGCCGCCTTATCTACATTGGCTTTCATTCCAACCTTTGCAGCAGAAACACAAGCGAATACTAACGTATCTGTTGTAACCACTACAGAACAAGCTCCAACTGTACCATCTGCTCAAGGTAGCACACCACCAAATGGTGCCCCACATGGCAAACCACCTGCAGGTCAACCGCCAGTAGGTGTTCCTAATGGAGCACCTCCAAGTGGAAGTCAAAACGGGGCACCTCCAACAGATATGCAAAACGGAGCCCCTACTGGCATGGCACTACAAGCCGAAGTAGATCCTAGTACTTTCACAGGTACGTCTATAATAACAGAAAACAAATCTATCGCTCATGAGTTAATTACTAATACAACATCTGACCAGAATGCTTTCATAGGCAAAAATAAAGCAGTCGTAACTATCGAAAACAGCGTTTTCGATAAAACTGGTAATACTACAAGCGATGACAACAGTAATTTCCGAGGTCAAAATGCGGTAATTCTTGGTATTGATGGCAGCCAAATCAACATTAAGGGTAGCAATATTACATCTAACTCCAATGGTTCCAATGCAGTCTTTGCTACCGGTGAAGGCTCTGTTATCAACGTAGAGAACACTAATATTCACACAAAAAGCGATTCTTCTCGTGGTCTAGATGCTACGTATAAAGGCACAGTAAATGGTAAAAATCTAACGATCACTACTGAAGGTGCTCACTCTGCTACCCTTGCTACTGACCGTGGCGAAGGTACGATTACTGCGGAAGCCGCTAAACTAACAACTTCTGGCGCAGGCAGTCCTGTTATCTACTCAACTGGTAATATTACGGCTAATAACATCAACGGCGTGGCCAATAAGAGTGAAATTGGTGTCGTAGAAGGTAAAAACTCTATTACCCTTACGAACTCCAATGTAACTGGCTACAAAGACAATGGATTCATGCTCTACCAAAGCTTCTCCGGTGATGCTGAAAGCGGTATTGCACGCCTCAAAGCTGAAAATAATACGCTCACAACCCACTCCACAGGTGCGTTCATCTATGTAAACAACACCACTGCTGAAGCAGACCTTACAGGCAACACAATCTTAATGCCAAATACTACAACACTGGTGAAAGCAGCGGCAGACTCCCGCTGGGGCAAAGACGGTGAAAACGGCGGACACCTCACACTCCGCGCATCTAACCAAGAACTTAGCGGTAACATCGTAGCCGACTCCATCAGCACCATCGCGCTAGACATGGCAAATGGATCTAGCCTCGTTGGCGCTATCAATACAGACAACACAGCTAAAGAAGTTACACTGAAACTCAGCAAAGACTCTACATGGACACTCACTGGCGACAGCTATGTAAAAACCTTAACTAACGAAGACACAACAAATAGTAACATTCACTTGAATGGATATAAACTAGTTGTAGCTGATAAATAATGGCAAAAGCACTACACTGAATTATTACAATTCAACGTAGTGCTTTCTTCTTTTTTATTCAAATCTCATAGCAGTTCAAATACAGATATCCTTTTTGATTTATCACACAAAAATAAGAGTATCAAAAGTTATGAAATAAACAGTCTATTAAGTAGCATCCATATATAGGATATAATTTTAATTCAACTACAGGCTTGTAGTTTTCATGTTTAATCTTATGTACCACAGTGCTTAAAGCTTCTAAATCATCTTCCCAGCTTTGAATATAACTTTGCTTTTCCTCTTCACTATCAAAGTCTTCAACCGCTTTTACGTCTTCGATACATTCTAGTAGTTCTGTTCGTTGTTTATCTACTTCACGGTGGAACAAGTCATGTTGATTCGTAGTCCAAAGACCAAAGTAATAAGGCCCCCCACTCAAATCACAGTCCTCTTCAGCTTTTTCACATTCCTCTAAGAATAGTTCGTATTCATCTAAAACATAATAGGCATTAAAGACTTCAAAATCATAAATCTCATCGTTACTTAAATAATATGCTACATCTGAGCCCAGCTTAATTTTCTTTAACCGATCAAGAGCTTGCTTTTTATTTCCTAAATACACATCACAATAAGCTATCCCCAGTAATAATCGCATTCTATTTGGGTATTTTAATAACAACTGCTCAAAAATTGTCTTTGCTTTCTCATATTTTTTAAGCTCAAACAAACACACTGCATAGCCATAGCTTATTTCATAATCATTAGATACACTTATTCCCTTTTCAAAGGCCTGTAAGCTTTTAGTTAACGCCTCTATCGATCCATTATCTTCGTAAGATGAGAAATGATATAATGCCAAACCTCTATAGGTCTCTATATAGGGAGAGTTGAGCTTTACAGCGACCGATAGATAATCATATTCTTTTATATGTCTCTCATCGTTATAATAAAAAGCTAGATTAGTGTAAACTCTTGCTTTATCCGTATCACCCAGTTCACCACTATACGTTTCGAGGAAATCTTCTAATAGTTGAATTGAGTTTTCATCATGCCGCAACACCTGTTCAACAGTTGCTAAAGCACATACCACATCTACATCAAGGGGATGCTCCTGCATCAAACCACGTAAGTAAGATCCAAAACGCTCTGCATATTGCATTAATACATTATAATCACTGAATATGGACACCTTATAAGCAGTTTCATATTCTGTTTTAAGATTTTCCCAATACTCTTTTATAACAAGCTTCATATTATACCTTTACTATCGAACATAATTTAGACTATATATTTATAATAACATAAGTTACTTCTTATATACGTATGTACCTATACTAACGCCGCTCATATAAATTCAAACTATACCAAAAGACTTGCTTTAGCCTCTAGCTAATTCTAATTACATAAAAATAACCCTCTATTAGATATTCTAAAAATGAATAAAAATATCTAATAGAGGGTTATGTTACTTAAACAAAAATAAAACCTAACTATATTATGCTCCATCAATAGAAATCAACGCCGCATTTTTTGCATGTATCAATGTAGTATCAAATAACGGTATATCCGTATCATCCTGTTTAACAAGTAGTCCGATTTCAGTACAGCCTAAAATAACACCTTGTACACCAGATTTTACCAAATCACCAATAATATCTAAGTATTGTTGTTTAGATTCATTAGAAATAACACCTAAACACAATTCATTGTATATAATATCATTTACAAGTTCAACTTGATCTTCGTTAGGGATAACAACATGAATTCCCCGATTTTCCAAGATGCATTTATAAAAATCTTGTTGCATCGTGTACTTGGTACCAAGTAGACCTACCTTTGTAATACCTGATTTTTCTAACTCTACTGCAGTCATTTCCGCAATATGAAGGAGAGGGATGTGAATATGTCTTTCTATTTCATCCGCAACTTTATGCATTGTATTCGTGCATATAACAATATAATCAGCACCGGCCTTTTCAAGAGATTGAGCCGCATCGGATAAAATTTCAGCGCTTCTATTCCAATCACCATTTGCCTGGCACTTTTCTATTTCTTCAAAATCAACGCTATATAGAATACATTTTGCCGAATGTAAGCCGCCCAAAACTTGCTTAATAGTTTCATTCAAAACTTGGTAATACGTAATCGTACTTTCCCAGCTCATTCCCCCAATTAAACCTATTGTTTTAATAATGTTACCCCCTTAGATTAAAATATCCCAAAGCCAAAAGATAATTCATTAAGATTATTCTAATTGATATATCACTCATATCTAAGCCTCCTATATATGTTCCTGCAGCGACTTTACGTAGGACGGAGTAAAGGGACATATATAGGAGGGCCATCTTTTATATGGGATTATAGAATTTTAATACTCACAAGAACAGTAGGTTTAAGCTTAATATAACCAGTTCCTCGCTGTGGATTTCGCTTTCCGAAATCTTACGCTCGGAACAAAGTGATGTGTGGGCTTCATCGTCGCAAGCTCCTCTGCCACCTCACACCCTACTTTTCCGCAAGTCCTTGTTCTCTACCGATAATATCGGCGATTTCTTGGCATAGTGCTTGTAGTTCTTCTTGGTTAGGACCTTCTGCCATTACGCGAATGAGTGGTTCTGTACCAGATGCACGAACTAGAACGCGACCTTCTGCGCCAAGTTCACCTTCCGCTGTTACGATGGCAGCTTTAATAAGATCATTATCTTCCCAACCTGTTTTTGTAGCAACACGAACGTTGATAAGAACTTGAGGATATTTAGTCATAATGCCAGCCAACTCAGAAAGTGGTTGGTTTTTCTCTTTCATAAGAGCCGCTACTTGTACAGCTGTCAACATACCGTCACCAGTTGTATTGTGATCCAAGAAGATTACATGACCAGATTGCTCACCGCCAACGGAGAGATTATGTTCACGCATATATTCCAATACATAACGGTCACCAACAGCAGTAGCAAAGGTTTTCATGCCTAATTCTTTAGCTGCTTTATGGAAGCCAATATTACTCATAACAGTACCAACTACAGTATCATCTTTGAGTTTGCCTTCTTCTTTCAATTTAAGAGCACACAATAGCATGATTTGGTCACCATCGAGAACTTGACCTTTTTCGTCTACCAATAAGCAACGGTCCGCATCACCATCGTTAGCGATACCAAGATCTGCATTGTGTTGTTGTACAGCCACTTGCAAGCCTTCGATATGTGTAGAACCACAGTGATCATTGATATTCAAGCCATCTGGATTTACGTTGATGTTGATTACTTTAGCGCCAAGACCAGATAAAATTTCAGGACCTACGCTAGATGCAGCACCGTTCGCACCATCATATACGATAGTCAAACCGTCTAAAGATGTATCAATTGTGTGGCGAACAAAGTGAGCGTAGAGATGAGCTAAATTGCTATTGTACTCAATGGTACCAATGCCATCACCCGTAGGACGTGGTAATTCATTATCTGCACTTTGACGAACATATTGTTCTAATTGATCTTCTACTTCATCTGGCAATTTATAGCCATTGCCATCAAAGAATTTAATACCATTATCTGGATATGGATTGTGAGATGCAGAAATAACAGCACCTGCATCAAAGCCTTGTTGACGTACAAGGTAAGCTACTGCTGGAGTTGGAATAACACCGGCAATTACAACATTGCCGCCAACAGAGCAAATACCGGATGCTAACGCACTTTCAAGCATAGAGCCAGAAATACGCGTATCACGACCAATCAAGAATGTAGGATGGTCTTTTTCTTTACCAAAATATGTAGCCGCTGCACGGCCTAAATGATAGGCTAATTCAGGTGTTAAAAATTCATTAACAACACCACGTACACCATCTGTACCAAATAAACGAGCCATAATTATCCTCCTCTAGGGATTGTGAAAATCACAAGTCCTTATATATTCACTGTTGTGTATTATATCACATTATATACACCACATATATATACTATATAGATATACTATTTTACAGTACCAAAATGAACCTATACTGTAGTTTACTTTACAATACATTCTACTACTAACTAGTTAGGTTTTGCATATTTTGCCATGCATATAATGGCAGTTTCTGCCCCATCAAGGGCTGCACTCATAATACCGCCAGCATAGCCTGCACCTTCCCCCATAGGATAAAATCCACCTACAGTTGGAGAAATACGTTCTTCATTACGCCCCATGCGGAGTGGTGCAGAGGTGCGTGTTTCAACACCAGTCATACATACCGCAGGATCATCAAATCCATGAATACGTCGTCCCCAATACGGTAACGCCCGTTCCAATACAGACGTTACAAATGGTGGCAAGCAATTATGTAAATCGCAATTTACTACACCTGGTTCATAGCTATATGTGCTATCTTGTACACCTGTTGCTTGTGAAAGCCCCAAAAACTGACCTACGGTCTGAGCTGGTGCATGGAAGTTAGAGCCACCTAATTCATAAGCTTTACGCTCCCATTCACGTTGGAAGGCTACACCATCGAGTGGATGATTACCAAAGTCATCAGGCCCTACATTAACTACGATAGCACTATTCGCAACACCGCTATCACGAGCATACAAACTCATGCCATTTACAACAACGCCACCATTTTCGGACGCAGATGCTACAACTTGACCACCTGGGCACATACAGAAGCTATACGCTGTACGGCCTGTTTCTTTATCATGGTACACAAGAGAATATTCTGCGGCCCCAAGACCCAAGCTAGATGGTTCTACACCATATTGAGACTCGTCAATGACAGCCTGATCATGTTCAATACGAACACCGATAGCAAATGGTTTTGCCGTCATTTCTACATTACGTTTATGTAACATTTCGTACGTATCGCGTGCACTATGACCTACGCCAGAAAGGACAACCGTCGTATCAATGCGTTCGTTACCGTTAACTTCAACACCTACGATATGGTCATTTTCAATAAATAAATCGGTAATCTTAGCACCAAAGCGAACTTCACCACCCCATTCGTTGATGCGTTCACGCATAGCTTTTACCATGGTACGCAACTTATCTGTACCTACGTGAGGTTTATGTTTATATAAGATTTCTTCAGGTGCTCCAAATTCAACAAAGTATTTGGAGATTTCGTGCAATCTAGGATGAGTAACGCGAGTTGTCAATTTACCATCCGAGAAGGTACCTGCCCCGCCTTCGCCAAATTGTACATTGGATTCGGGCTTAAATACGCCTTCTTTCCAAAATGTTTCTACATCTTGGCTACGAGTATCAACGTCTTGACCTCGTTCAAGAACGATTGGACGGTACCCTTCACGAGCTAAATAAAAGGCAGCTAGCATCCCAGCTGGACCAAAGCCCATCACTACAGGGCGATGTGCTAAAGGCACATTACCATAAACAATAGGTTCTGGATCCTCTGGAGTAAATACAGATACATCCTTTTGTTTACCTAGTTTTTTCATGATTTGAGCTTCCTTATGAACCTCAACAAACAAGGTATACACAAATACAATATTCGGTTTTTTACGAGCATCTACAGCGCGTCGTACAACGTGAATCGTTTCAATGGCGCCTCGCAATTGAGGATATTTCTTTTCTACAATATCCTTTATATCCAACTTGACCGTAACAGCCACGCGGAGATTTATTATTCTAATCATATCTTTCCTTATGTAAGCTATCCTTTTAGGTTAGCAAATTTCTTTCTTATTTGACCTAAATCCTTCAAATTTAACCTACTAGAAATTGGTCATACAATACTATTATACAATATTACTGTAAAAGCTAATACATAATAAACAGAGTATCCCCATAAAGCATTAAAATAGACCCTAATAGAGTTTAATCTTATCCTCTATTAGGGTCTTATTTTTAATTTAGGTTTTTAGTAATAACATTTTAGAAATTACTATTACATCTTTAATCTCATGAACTACGTAGTTTTCTTTTGTATATCTACCTTAACATGTACTGTAGTAACATTACTATTCACACCACTCGGTAATACTAAGTTGTAATTACCTTGAATGCCCTTCGTCGCACCGGTAAGATCAATTGGTTCTGTTTGAATTTCTGAAACAGAATCAATCATTTCTTCTCGACCAGTCACAGTTAATTGAGTTGGTGTAACGGATATAGACTTAACTTCATACCCATCAGCTGCCGTCCCCGCAGTTGGTACTGTAATAGGAACCGCTTTATCTTTACGCAATAAGTTTAGTTCATATTGCGCTTGACCTTGGCTAGGATTGATGTGTACATCTAATACATTACCAGATATATCCCAGGCTTCTAACGTACTAACAGCACTAAAGTTCTTGGTTTGACCAGAGATATTAACCTTCATAACAACCTTATTTACAGCGTTAACAAGCTGTTTACGTCCAGATACAGTTACCTCTTTCGGTACAATAGTGACTGACTTGAGAGCAACATCGTCGGAGAACTTGCCAATTGGAACAATTTCAACCGGTATTTTCCGCTCTGCATATTCGTCTACATTAATTGTTACAGTATCAGGCTTAACCTCCACAAGGCTCATCCCCGCTGGAGGGGTAAATCCAATGGTTACATTATTTTGACCTGGTTTTACACCAGATGCATCAATATATGCACGAAGATTATCTGCCTTTATAGCCATAATCGTATCGCGAGGGCCCGAAAGGACAATGCGTGCTACATCAGGTGCATCTTCTATAATATAATGGGAATCAAGATTTTGGACTTGAACAGGTACTGTATAGGTTACCTCCATCACAGGGTTCTGATCTCGCATGATAAAGAACCACATGACGATAGCCGCTAGCAATGATAACAACTTAGCTGGCCAATTGCGTTTCAAATGTATCATCATTTTTTTGCCCCCCATTTCCACATACCAGTAATGGTTTGACGAGGGCGTTCCATAAATGTACGCAACGCTTCTTTAATTTGATCTTCCGGTAAATGGCGATAAATATGGCCGCCATAGGTATAGGAAATTGTCCCCGTTTCCTCACTGACCACAACAACGACAGCATCAGTTTGTTCAGACAAACCGATGGCTGCACGGTGACGTGTACCAAGTTCAGTACTCAATGTACGATCCTCAGTTAGTGGCAATAAACAACCAGCTGCACGAATGCGACCATCGCGGATGATTAGCGCCCCATCATGAAGTGGTGTACTAGGAACGAAAATATTTTTAATTAGTTCACGGCTCAACACAGCATCAATTAAAATGCCTGTATCAACGAAGTCATTGAGGCCCACTTCACGTTCAAAAACGATAAGTGCCCCAGTATGCTCACGAGACATAACGCGAGCCGCCGCCATCACTTCATTGATAGCCATATCCATTTCCTCTTCGTTGACATTCTGTGCCTTACTGAAAATTCGACCACGGCCCAATTGTTCTAAAGCACGACGCAATTCCGGTTGGAATACTACAGGTAATGCGAAGAGAAGAACGGTCATACTTTGTTGCAAAATCCAATTGATAACATATAGATTTAACAAATGACTCAATAAATTTAGAATTGCTAACATAACAAGGCCCTTTAAAAGAGAAACGGCCCGTGTATCTTTAAGCAATTTATATAAGTAATAAATACCTACGGCAACGATTAAGATATCAGCAATATCAAGAAGCCTAAAGGTATGTATAAGTGCGTCAATATGCATAAAAATAGCTC
>ERZ1106931.1363-NODE-1363-length-10368-cov-2.830408_pt1 | contig 10368 bp, 9 predicted proteins | sample MGYA00403664_ERZ1106931 | MGnify/ENA primary metagenome ERZ1106931 (study PRJEB35170, sample SAMEA104062435) | human gut metagenome | biome: human gut; feature: human-associated habitat; material: faeces | place: Denmark | collected 2012-06-29 ... | reverse complement strand
CGTATCATGCACGATTCCAAGATAAAGTGCTTCCGCTACATCTTTAGAAATCTTCTCTTCATCCAGCAGTCCGTATACCAGCTCTGATGTTGAACTTGCTTCCGGAACGATATGATTTACATCTGCAAAGCCGATGTTACTGATATGGTGATCCACACAGAACGTATGCTTTGCTTTATTAAATAACGTTTTAGAATACTCCAGTCTGTCTGTATCCCCGCAGTCCAGGGAAATGAAGAGATCATATACTTTCTCTTCATCATCCACAGACTCCAGGATTGTCTCTGTCCCTTTTAAAAAATGAAACGATTCCGGGATATCTTTCAGATAAATATCCACGGTTTTATCACTGTAGTTTTCACGGATATACTGTCCGAGTCCCACACAGGACCCCACACAGTCTCCATCCGGACGCACATGTCCGCCGATCGCGATCGTGGACACATTCTCCAATACTTTATTCAGCATCTTCCTCAACACCTTCCGTTTTCAGGTCTTTGGTTACTTCATCAATCTTCTTTGACATATTCACACCATACTCAATGGACTGATCCAGTACAAACTTGATCTCAGGTGTATTACGCAGATTCAGTGTTCTGGCCAGTTCACGACGGATATAGCCTTCTGCACTCTGCAGCCCCTTAATTGTCTGCTCCTGCTCATAAGCATCTCCAAGTACACTGATATATGCCTTACACGTCTTAAGATCCGGTGCAACTTCTGCAGCCACGACCGAAGTCCACGGTGCAACACGCGGGTCTTTTAATCCCCCGCGGATGATGTTCGATAACTCATGCTGCACTTCTGTATTTACTCTTGTATTCTTAATGCTTCTTTTTCTCATTTATATCAACTCCTAGCGTGGAATCTCTACCATCTTGAATGCCTCTACGAGGTCTCCTTCTTTGATGTCATTGAAGTTTGCAAATACGAATCCACATTCGTAACCTGCTTTTACTTCTTTTACATCATCTTTGAATCTCTTCAGAGATGCCAGAGGTCCTTCAAATATTACAATACCGTCACGTGTCAGGCGGACAGAGCAGTCTCTTTCAAATACACCATCCAGAACATAAGATCCTGCAATTGTTCCGACTCCGGAAGCCTTGAATGTCTGACGTACTTCTGCGTGTCCGAGTACCTTCTCCTCAAATACAGGATCCAGCATACCCTTCATAGCTGCTTCTACATCTTCGATTGCATTGTAGATGACACGGTACAGACGGATATCTACACCTTCACGGTCTGCTGTTTCTTTTGCTGTTGCATCCGGACGAACGTTGAATCCGATGATGATCGCATTTGATGCAGAAGCCAGACTTACGTCAGATTCATTGATTGCACCAACGCCGCCGTGAATGATCTTAACGACTACTTCATCATTAGACAGCTTCAGTAAGCTCTGTTTGATTGCTTCTACAGATCCCTGTACATCTGCCTTTACTACGATACCAAGTTCTTTTAAGTTGCCTTCCTGAATCTGTGTAAACAGGTCATCCAGAGAAAGTTTAGATTTTGTCTCTTCCAGAAGTTTTACCTTGCTCTGTGAAATGAATGTCTCTGCAAAGTTTCTTGCTTCTTTTTCATTTCCACATCCGACGATAACTTCTCCGGCATTCGGTACATCGTTAAGTCCAAGGATCTCTACCGGTGTAGACGGACCTGCTTCTTTGACTCTTCTTCCCTTGTCATCCATCATGGCTCTTACTTTACCAAATGCAGAACCTGCTGCGATTGGATCTCCGACACGGAGTGTTCCCTTCTGAACCAGGATATTTGCAACGGAACCTCTTCCCTTATCCAGTTTTGCTTCCAGTACAAGACCTCTTGCACGGCGGTTTGGATTGGCTTTTAATTCCATTACTTCTGCTGTTAAAGCGATCATTTCCATCAGATCTTCCAGACCTTCTCCTGTCTTGGCAGATACCGGAACGAAGATTGTGCTTCCACCCCAGTCTTCCGGAATCAGTTCGTATTCTGTCAGTTCCTGTTTTACACGGTCAATGTTGGCACTTGGTTTATCCATCTTGTTGACAGCTACGATGATCTCTACACCTGCAGCTTTTGCATGGTTAATCGCTTCTACTGTCTGCGGCATAACACCATCGTCTGCTGCTACTACGAGAACTGCGATATCTGTAGAGCTTGCTCCACGCATACGCATTGCTGTGAACGCCTCATGTCCCGGAGTATCCAGGAATGTGATCTTCTCTCCGTTGATCTCTACAACATAAGCACCGATGTGCTGTGTGATACCGCCGGCCTCACGGTCGATGACATTTGTATGACGGATTGCATCCAGAAGGGAAGTTTTACCGTGGTCAACGTGACCCATAACGCAGACTACAGGCGGACGTTTCTTCATCTTCTTTTCGTCCTCTTCTTCTTCTTTTAGAAGTTCTTCGATCACGTCTACAACTTCTTCTTTCTCGCAGAGAACGTCGAATTCCAGCGCGATCTCTTCTGCTGTCTCATAATCGATCTCCTGGTTCACCGTAGCAACTTTTCCCTGCATAAAGAGCTTTTTGATAATTACAGACGGAACAATCTTCATCTTATCAGCCAGTTCTTTGATTGTCAGAACCTCTGGGATTGTGATCTGTTTGATCTCTTCCTCTACCTTCTGCTCTTTCTGCTGTGGTTTCTGAAGCTGCTGTTTTGGCTCGTTTTTCTTCTTGCCCTTTGGCATTCTTTCTTCATCATCACGACGATAATCTTTCTTCTTGTGATCGTCTTTTCCCTTGGCATTCTTTCTCTGTGGTTTCTGTCCTTCGATTGCAGGAGCCGGAATGCTTGGGTTGTTCTTTCTGTCATTTCTTCTGTTGTCGTTTCTGTCTCCGAATTTACGTCCCTGTCTGTCATCGCCACGGTTATTGTCTCGTCTGTTATCACGGTCTCCCTGGTTTCTGTCGGAACGTCCGTTCTGCGGGCGGTCTCCTCTCTGGAATCTCTGTCCGCCTCTTCCTTCCTGGCGGTCACCGTTACGTCCGTCTCTTCCGCCACGTCTTTCACCACCACGGTTATTTCTGTTATCGGATCTTTCATTTCTTTCAGATCTCTCCGGTCTTTCACTTCTTTCCGGACGTCTGTTCTGTGTTCTTTCTGCTGCCGGCTTCTCTGTCCTCTTTGGAGCCTGTGCTTCTTCTGCAGACGCATTCTGTGCTGCGGAACGGTCAGAACGTCTTGCCGGACGGCCGTTATTTACCTGCATCGGTTTTCCCTGTCCGGAATTCTGACGATTTCCTCCGGATCTTCTTCCTTTGTTACCACCGTTCTGTGCATTCTGCGGACGTATTACATGCACGATATTCTTTTTCTTTGGTGTTTCTGATTTTTGTGTATTTTCGTTTGTATTTGTTTCTATATCTTTATTATTTGACATATAATCTGCCTCCTCTATGCAATTGTCTGATTCTCTGTGTCTATATGCTTCCGGATTCCTTTTGCAAATCCCTCATCCAGGATAACCAAAGATGCACGGAACTCTTTTCCCATTGCATGCCCCAATGTATCTTTATCTTTGTAAAAATAGATCGGGACCTGATAAAAGTCACACATGTTCTGAAATTTCTTCTTGGTATTATCGGATGCATCGTCTGCAACGATCACAAGATATGCCCTTCCGGATTTTACTTCTTTCTCCGTACAGAACTCCCCGCTTGCAACCTTGCCGGCTTTCGTGGCAAGACCGATCATAGATAATGCTTTATTCTGACTCAAGTACTTCCATCTCCTTTTCCAGTGCTTCATACACTTCTTTCGGGATAGCCTGCTTAAAGGATCTCTCCAGGCCCTTATTCTTCACTGCTTTTGCAAGGCAGTCACCATTCGGGCAGAGATAAGCACCGCGTCCGTTCTTTCTTCCTGTTGCATCCAGTAGAAATTCTCCCTCCGATGTGCGGATGACACGAATCATCTCTTTTTTACTCTTCATTTCCTGACATCCTACGCATTTACGCATAGGAACTTTTTTATTTGCTCCCACGAATTATCACCTATTCCTCTGTATCCTCTACTTCATCGAATGTGATCTCTGCGTCGTCATCATCATATTCAGCATCTGCTGTGTTCTCTACATCGAATTCTTCTGCATCGTCATCGTACTCTTCTTCGTATACGCCTTCGCTTAATTCCATGTAGTTCTCCGGAAGTTCACCGGATTCGATTGCCTGTGTCTCATTCTTGATGTCGATCTTATATCCTGTCAGTCTTGCTGCCAGTCTTGCATTCTGACCTTCTTTACCGATAGCCAGTGATAACTGATAATCCGGAACGATAACGCTTGCTGTCTTTTCATCCGGATCAGCCATTACAGAAATAACCTTTGCAGGGCTTAATGCATTCTCGATCAGGATTGCCGGATTGTCACTCCAGTTGATGATGTCGATCTTCTCGCCGCGCAGTTCATTGACGATCGCATTGACTCTGGCTCCGTTCATACCAACGCATGCACCGACCGGGTCTACATCAGGATCATTAGACCATACAGCGATCTTTGTTCTGCTTCCTGCTTCTCTTGCGATACTCTTGATCTCTACGATACCGTCCTTTACTTCTGTAACTTCTGATTCAAACAGACGTTTTACAAGTTCCGGATGTGTACGGGATACCAGGATCTTAGGTCCCTTTGTCGTATTCTTTACTTCTACGATATATAATTTGATACGTTCTGTCGGTTTGAAGACCTCACCTTTTACCTGCTCATTCTCTGTCAGCATAGCATCTGCTTTACCAAGGTTGATGCTGACATTCTTTCCAACATAACGCTGTACGATACCTGTCACGATATCTTTTTCTTTTTCAAAATACTGATCGTATACAACCTTACGCTCTTCTTCACGGATCTTCTGTAAGATCAGGTTCTTTGCATTCTGTGTTGCAATACGTCCGAATGATTTGGACTCGATCGGAATATGCACGATATCACCAAGCTCGAACTTGCTGTCGATCTCTTTTGCATCTTCCAGACTGATCTGCTCCAGTTTGTCTTCCACTTCTTCTACAACCGTTTTCTCAGCGTATAACTGATACTCACATGTCTCCTTGTTCATGATCAGTTTGATGTTGTCTGTCTTACCGAAATGGTTCTTACAGGCATTCATCAGTGAATTTTCAATGGCGTCTAACAGTGTCTCTTTACTGATATCTTTCTCTTTCTCCAGTATATTTAACGCTTCTAATAATTCTGTATTCATGGTCTGTTCCTCCTTACTTATCCATGCCGTTTAAAAATCAAATGCTAATCGGATCAGTGCGATTTCGCTTTTTTCAAATGTTTTCTCAGTCTCATCTTCCATCTCGATCGTAACCGTTGTCTCATCGTAATCCTTTAAGATTCCGGTGAATTCCTTCTTTCTGTCGATCATACGGTAGGTTCTGATCTCAACTTCTTCTCCAAGGCTTCTCTTGAAGTCCTTTTCCTTCTTCAGTGGTCTGCCAAGTCCCGGTGAGCTGACTTCCAGAATATACGAATCTTCGATATAATCTTTCTCGTCCAGAATATCGGAAAGTCTGCGGCTTACAACCTCACAGTCATTCACTCCGATTCCACCCGGTTTATCAATATATGCGCGAAGGTACCAGTTACTTCCTTCTTTTACATATTCGACATCCACCAGTTCAAATCCATACTCTTCCACGATTGGAAGCAGGATCTCTTCTGTTTTCTGTTCATACATTTCTCTTTTTGACAATCTAAAATCCTCCTTATGCAGACCTTACTTATCTATGTTTCTATATCAGTCGGCACACTCTTATCTGCACATACTTTGATATGCAGCAAAGAAGAGTGAACAATATGTCCACTCTTCTGCCGATTGATTTATGTAACTAAATTAACTATAGCACTGTTCTTTTGTAAAATCAAGGGATTTTGCGTATTTTTTACACTTTTCCGTGTTTGAACGCCATCATCATCTCGTTTGTCAGGCTTAAGTCTTCTGCCTCTACCGGCATCTTATCCCGTTCAAACCACTCCGCCATGGCAAGTTCATCGGTATCCAGTGTGATACCGTCCTCCCCGTCCAGTTCACAGAAGAATCCCATCAGCAGCGTATCGGTAAATGACCACGGCTGGCTCTTATAATACCGCAGGTTCTTCACCTTCAGTCCGACCTCTTCCATGACCTCACGCCTTACCGTCTCTTCAATGGATTCGCCTGTTTCATTAAATCCTGCAAGCAGTGCATACTTTTTGTATTCTCTTCCCGCATACTTTGACATCAGAATCTTATCCCCATGTGTGACAGCTATGATCACCGCCGGACAGATCTTCGGGAATTCCATCATACCGCAGTCCGGGCAGCGCATCATACGCTCTTTGTCGTCATGCACCATCGGCTGTCCGCAGTGACCGCAGAACTTCCGCGACTGATACCAGCGGTAAAGCTGCCATCCCGTCACTGCCGCAAACTGTCTGTATTTCGGTCTTGCCTCGCGGAAATACTGATTGTCCTTCAGTTCGAATCCTGGGAAATTCTCCGGATCAATTCCTTCTGCCAGATAATATCCCTGTCCGTCAATTGAAAAGAGATACGTATACTCTTCATATACATCCGGATTGTAAACTGCCGCCTCTTTAAATGTAAGGAACGAGATCTCCTGATCCTCAATCTTTACCAGGATCTTTCTTCCTTCATAATATAAGATCACGCTGTCTTCCTTTGGCGGCTCCGGTACATATTCATTTCTATATACATGCGGTTCTATGTTCTGTATCATATCGTTTACCCTCTGTATTTGGTTCCTGTTCCGTCTCGTTTTGCAAGTTTCAGGCGGTTCAGGGTAACTTCTTTTTCATGGTATGAAATCTTACACTCGGTTCCTTCTTCAAACAGATACACATCTGTCAGTGCATCGTCTTTCTTCAGACGGATGCCGCGCACTCCGATCGCACCTTTCTTCTTCTCCGTCACTTCTGCTGCCGGGAAGCGCAAGAAGAATCCGTCCGTTGTCTGCAGTACGATATGCTGGTTCTCCGTCACAACCTGGATCTTCACGACCTCATCTTCCGGCTGAAGCTTAGTTGCTGTAATGGTACGCTTTGTTACCTGGAATTCCGTTCCTTCGACCTTCTTGATCATCCCCTGCTTTGTGGCAAATAAAAGCTTCGCATACCGCATCTGTTCGGAGTCGCAGATGTACACGATCTCTTCCTGCGTGCTGTCATAATTACTGATATTGTCGATTGGCTGTCCCTTGTCACGGAATTTTCCATATGGGATATCCATCACTTTCACCTGATGCATCTTTCCATCTTTTGTGAAAATGCAGATCTTGCCGGTATTCATGCAGTGCAGGATGTATTTATTCTCATTATCTGCCGCTTCTTTATTACGCTCATAAGTACTTACATCTACCGTCTTCGCATATCCGAAACGGTCCATTAAGAACACAACTTCCTGTTCTTCGACTTTCTTCTCTTCAAATACAGCTTCTTCTGCATTCTCTACAACCGTACGTCTCTTTCTTGCGAATTCCTTCTTGATACGGTCCAGATCTTCCATGATAACTGCTGCCATCGAATCGTAATTATTCAGGATATCTTCATATTTTTCAATCTTAGCCAGCGTCTCTTCATGTTCTTTCTGAAGTGCTTCGATTTCCAGACCGATCAGCTTGTACAGACGCATCTCCAGGATCGCTGTTGCCTGACGCTCTGTAAATCTTAACATTCCCGCCATCTTTTTGGAAATGGAGGACTTGAACTTAATGTTCTCTGTCTCCCCGTTCATCAGACATGCCTTTGCGTCTTTTACATTCTGGCTTCCTCTTAAGATCTCGATGATCAGATCGATCACGTCACAGGCTTTGATCAGACCTTCCTGGATCTCTTTTTTATCCTGCTCTTTCTTAAGTAATGTCTTATATTTTCTCGTCGCCATATCGAACTGGAAGTCTACATGTGCCTCGATGATACGTTTCAGGCCCATGGTCTCCGGTCTTCCGTCCGCAACTGCCAGCATATTAACTCCAAAGGTATCTTCCAGTCGGGTCTTCTTATAGAGCATATTGGTCAGATTCTCTACGTCCGCACCTTTCTTCAGGTCAATGACGATACGGATTCCTTCTTTGGACGACTGATTGGAAATATCCACGATGTCTGTTGTCTTCTTGGTCTCTACCAGATTGCAGACATCATTTAAGAATTTCCCGATTCCCGCACCGATCATGGTATAAGGAATCTCTGTGATGACCAGACGTTTCTTCTACTTCAACTTTTCCACGGATCTTGATCTTTCCGGTTCCTGTCTCGTAGATCTCCGGCAGGTCGTCTTTGTTGACCACGATTCCACCTGTCGGGAAATCCGGCCCTTTGATATATTTCATCAGCTGTCTGGTCGTGATCTCCTCATTTTTCATATAGGCTTTGACACCGTCTACAACCTCTCCCAGATTGTGTGTCGGGATACTGGTTGCCATACCGACCGCGATACCTTCCGCACCGTTCACCAGAAGGTTCGGGATACGCACCGGAAGTACGACCGGTTCCTTCTCCGTCTCGTCAAAGTTCGGCATGAAGTCTACAATATCCTTGTCCAGATCAGCCAGATACGCTTCCTGTGTGATCTTCGCAAGTCTCGCCTCAGTATAACGCATTGCAGCTGCACCGTCTCCTTCGATCGAACCGAAGTTACCGTGTCCGTCTACAAGGATCATTCCTTTTTTAAATTCCTGTGCCATGACCACCAGTGCGTCATAGATGGAACTGTCTCCGTGCGGGTGATATTTACCCATGGTATCTCCGACGATACGCGCACATTTACGGTACGGTTTGTCATACCGGATCCCCAGTTCGTGCATATCGTAAAGTGTACGTCTCTGTACTGGTTTCAGTCCGTCTCTTACATCCGGCAGGGCTCTGGCAATGATTACGCTCATTGCATAATCGATATATGATTTTTTCATCACGTCCGAATATTCGGTTCTGATGATCTGTGAATCCTGCATTGTATTTCTCCTATCCTATATATCTCTATATATCAAGTTCCGCTTCTGTCGCATTTTCATAAATAAATGAACGTCTTGGCGGTACTTCTGATCCCATCAGCATCTCGGTTACGCTGGATGCCATTCTTGCGTCTTCAATCTCTACCAGTTTCAGAAGTCTGGTTTCCGGGTTGAGGGTTGTCTCCCACAACTGTTCTGCATCCATCTCTCCCAGACCTTTGTATCTCTGTAAGGTAAATGGACCGTCATGCGTCTTTCTGTATTTTTCCAGTGCTTTATCATCATACAGATATTCTTCCTCGCCTTTCTTCGGCATCGCCTTATAAAGAGGCGGCATCGCAATATAGACATGTCCTTCGAAAATCAGTTCCGGCATAAAGCGGTAGAACAACGTCAAAAGCAGTGTCGAGATATGGGCACCGTCCACGTCGGCATCGGCCATGATGATGATCTTGTCATACCGCAGCTTGCTGATATCAAAGTCATTTCCATATCCTTCGGAAAATCCGCAGCCAAATGCATTGATCATCGTCTTGATCTCTGCATTCGCCAGCACTTTATCGATACTTGCTTTTTCCACGTTCAGGATCTTACCACGGATTGGAAGGATTGCCTGGAACATACGGTCTCTGGCTGTCTTCGCAGACCCCCCGGCAGAGTCTCCCTCTACGATGAAGATCTCACATTTTGATGCATCACGGCTTTCGCAGTTCGCAAGCTTTCCGTTACTGTCAAAAGAATATTTCTGCTTGGTCAGAAGATTCGTCTTCGCACGCTCTTCCGTCTTACGGATCTTTGCCGCCTTCTCCGCACAGCCAATGACTTTCTTAAGCGTCTCCAGATTACGGTCAAAGAAACGGATGATCTCATCGTTCGTGACCTTACTGCAGGCCTTTGCCGCGTCCGGATTGTCAAGCTTGGTCTTCGTCTGACCTTCAAATCTCGGATCCGGGTGCTTGATCGATACGATTGCCGTCATACCGTTACGGATATCGGCTCCGGTAAAGTTTGCATCCTTTTCTTTCAGAATACCAAGTTCTCTTGCATACTGGTTGATCGCCGTTGTAAATGTCGTCTTGAATCCGGTCAGATGCGTTCCTCCTTCTGCATTGTAGATATTGTTACAGAAGCCAAGTACATTTTCATGGAACTCGTTGACGTACTGGAAGGCCACTTCTACTTCGATGCCTTCTGCTTCCCCTTTGAAATACACCGGATCGTGTACGACTTCTTTTTTATGATTCAGTTCACGGATGAATCCAAGGATTCCGTCCGGCTCATGATAAATGATCTGTTCCGGTTCTGCTCCCCTTTTATCTTCAAATACGATCTTCAGATCCGGATTCAGATAAGCAGTCTCATGAAGACGGCTCTTTACCTCTTCTGCTTTGAACTTTGTCTTTTCAAATATCGTATCAT
>ERZ1106931.1361-NODE-1361-length-10382-cov-7.162777_pt1 | contig 10382 bp, 5 predicted proteins | sample MGYA00403664_ERZ1106931 | MGnify/ENA primary metagenome ERZ1106931 (study PRJEB35170, sample SAMEA104062435) | human gut metagenome | biome: human gut; feature: human-associated habitat; material: faeces | place: Denmark | collected 2012-06-29 ... | reverse complement strand
CAGAACGTATTAATAACTATACTGAATCAGATTGGATGATGGCTGATGAAATCCAAAAGACTACGCCTACATTAGATCGTTTCTCCATTGCTATGCTCATTGAAGTATTAGAAGGTGAGGATACTTTGAACCAAGCAGAAAATGCGGGTCGTCGTTTAACGGATGCAGAAATGAAGGCTATTCGTAAACATCAGGATGAACAGTAATGAAACATAATACATATAATTACGAAGGGGGCCAACCATTTAAAGTGGAGGCGCCCTTTACGCCTACAGGGGACCAACCAACTGCGATTCAGTCTTTAACGGAAGGCATTGAACGCGGTGAATGGGCCCAAGTTTTGCTCGGTGCCACTGGTACAGGTAAAACCTTCACAATGGCTAAGGTTATAGAGGCCGTTCAAAAGCCGACCTTGATTATTGCCCATAATAAAACCTTAGCTGCGCAGCTATGTAGTGAGTTTAAAAGCTTCTTCCCTAATAATGCGGTAGAATACTTTGTGTCTTACTATGATTTCTATCAGCCAGAAGCGTACATTCCTTCTAGCGATACGTACATCGAGAAGGATGCGTCTATCAATGATGAAATCGATAAACTGCGACATAGCGCTACGATGAGCCTATTTGAGCGCCGCGATGTCATTATTGTTGCCTCTGTTAGCTGTATTTACGGCTTAGGTGACCCTGAGGACTACTCTGAACTCGTGTTGTCCTTGCGCTTAGGTCAGACGAAATCTCGCGATGAAATTCTATCTAAACTCGTAGATATTCAATATACGAGAAATGATATGAACTTTATACGCGGTACATTCCGTGTACAAGGTGACACTATCGAGATTTTCCCCGCCGCCTATAGTGAAAGAGCCATTCGTGTGGAACTCTTTGGCGATGAAATCGATCGCCTTGTAGAGGTAGATGCTTTAACAGGTGAAGTGATTGCTGAACGCAAGCACGTTGCGGTCTATCCAGCATCTCACTATGTAACAACGAAAGATAAGATGCGTATTGCTGTAGAGCGTATTGAAGCTGAATTAGACGAACAATTAGCTAAGTTGAAAGCTGCTGACCGGCTATTGGAGGCTCAACGTCTTGAACAGCGTACCCGTTATGATATAGAAATGATGCAAGAAATGGGCTATTGCTCCGGCATCGAAAACTATTCCCGCCACATGTCTGAACGTAAGGCTGGAGAGGCACCATATACATTGATAGACTATTTCCCAGATGACTTCCTCATCATGGTGGACGAGTCTCATGTAACCATTCCTCAAGTGCGTGCCATGTACAATGGTGACCGTGCGCGTAAAGAATCACTCATCGAATATGGCTTCCGTCTACCGTCTGCGCTTGATAATAGACCGCTTCAATTTGATGAGTTCGTGGAGCGTATCAATCAAATCGTTTATGTATCGGCAACGCCTGGTCCATACGAAATGGAAGTACAAACGAATGTGGCAGAGCAAATTATTCGTCCTACCGGTCTACTTGATCCATCCATTGAGATTCGTCCTATTAAGGGGCAAATGGATGACTTGCTCGGTGAAATTCATAAGCGTGCTGCTAAGAATGAGCGTGTTCTCGTTACGACCTTAACGAAAAAAATGGCTGAGGACTTAACCGAGTTCTTGAAGGAAATGGGCGTCCGTGTTCGTTATCTTCATTCGGATATCGTTACCATTGAGCGTGCCGAAATTATTCGTGACTTACGGGCTGGCGTATTCGATGTACTGGTTGGTATCAACTTGCTTCGCGAAGGCCTCGATATGCCAGAGGTTTCTTTGGTGGCGATTTTAGATGCAGACAAGGAAGGTTTCTTACGTTCTGATACAGCTATGATCCAAACTATCGGCCGTGCCGCACGTAATGTGAATGGTCACGTTATCATGTATGCGGACCGTATAACAGGATCTATGCAACGAGCTATCGATGAAACCGACCGTCGCCGTGCCGTACAAGAGGCTTATAACATTGAACATAATATTACGCCTAAGTCTATCTCTAAAGATGTAAAAGAGCTTATTGAGTTGACGAAAATTGAAGAAGATATGGTCACCGATGGAAAGGATTTTTCACCGAAGAAGGGGAAAAAGAAATCCTCTACAACGGGAATGGACCATGGACACGAACCATATGCACAAGATATATCTAGTCCTAAGGTGGCAGATATAACGCCGGAAGAGTTATTCAATAAAATTGAAGAACTAGACCGTCAAATGAAGGCCGCTGCAAAGCAGCTTGAATTTGAAAAGGCTGCAAAACTTCGTGATCAATTAGGGGAACTACGTCAACAATGGTCCGATATGCATAGTGCAGGAGATAGTAAGTTAAAAAAGCCTATATCTAGCAAGAGTAAAAAACGTACAAGTTCAAAGAGTAAATCTTAAGTATCAGTAACATACATTCATATATCGTAAAAATATTGCCTGAATGTAATAAATCGAATCTATATAGATTGTAATAAAACACATAGATTATATAGACTATATGTGCGATAATATAGATATATTATTTCATGTTAGTAAACAGAGAGATGATGCCGATTGGTATCATCTCTTTAAATAGGGAACATAATGAAAGATCAATTGATAGTAAAAGGTGCGCGTCAGCATAACCTTAAAAATATAAATATATCCTTACCACGGGACCAGTTCATCGTGTTGACAGGCCTCAGTGGTTCTGGCAAATCGTCCTTGGCATTCGATACGATTTATGCAGAAGGGCAACGACGCTATGTAGAGTCTTTATCTGCTTATGCACGTCAATTCTTGGGACAAATGGATAAACCCGATGTAGACTATATTGAAGGTTTATCTCCAGCTATTTCTATCGACCAAAAGACCACAAGCCGTAATCCTCGTTCTACAGTTGGTACTGTAACGGAGATTTACGATTACTTGCGTCTATTATTTGCTCGCGTAGGTCATGCTCATTGTCCTGAATGTGGTAAGCCTATTACACAGCAAACAATACAACAAATGACAGACGATGTAATGAACTTCCCAGAAGGTACTAAGATTTTAGTATTAGCCCCTATGATTCAAGGAAAAAAAGGAGAGCATAAATCCGTCTTTGATCAACTTCGAAAAGAAGGTTTTGTTCGTGCCCGTGTAGATGGCGCTGTACGTACATTAGATGAAGATATTGTATTAGAAAAAAATAAAAAACACTCTATCGATATCGTAGTAGACCGTCTCGTTGTAAAAGAAGGTATTGAATCTCGCTTAGCAGACTCTATGGAGACCGCATCAAAATGGGCAGAAGGCATCGTAGTTATCCAAGAGGTAGATGGACCTGAACACATGTATAGCCAACACTTTGCATGTCCAGATTGCCATATATCCTTACCGAAAATTGAGCCACGTATGTTCTCCTTTAACAGTCCATTTGGTGCCTGCCCAGCTTGTTTGGGAATTGGCTCTACCATGGAAGTAGACGAAGAACGCGTTATTCCAGATGGATCTATTACCTTTGCCGATGGTTGTGTACAAGCGTTGAGCTCTAACCCTAATGCATGGTTTATGCGCCAAGTAGAAGGCCTATTAAAAGCTAATGGATACTCTTTAGATTCTACCTATGATGAATTGCCAAAAGCCTTGCAAAAAAAGGTAATGTACGGTACGACAGATAAGGTTGCTTTCACGTACGAAAATATGCGCGGTGAAGTGAAGGAATTCTTTACTGAGTACGAAGGTATTTTACCGATGGTAAAACGCCGTCATAGTGAAGCCTCTACAGATTCTATGCGTGAAGAGTTTGAAAAATTTATGTCCATTAAGCCTTGTACTACATGCCATGGAGCTCGTCTTAAACCTGAAGTATTAGCTATAACCGTAGGGGATAAGAACATCAATGAAGTGACCCAATTGACTATTAAAGAAGCACTCGATTTCTTTGGTAAGTTACAGTTAACAGAGCGGGAACAAGTGATTGGGGCTCAAATTTTGAAGGAAATCAATGCTCGTCTTGGATTCCTCAATAATGTAGGCCTTGATTACCTTACTATGAACCGTAGTGCAGGTACTTTGTCTGGTGGTGAAGCGCAACGTATTCGTCTAGCTACGCAAATCGGCTCTGGTTTGGTAGGTGTATTGTACATCCTAGACGAACCGTCCATAGGTCTACATCAACGAGATAATGATCGACTCATCGATACCTTAAAAGGATTGCGGGACTTAGGTAATACCTTGCTCGTTGTAGAACACGACGAAGATACGATGCGTGCGGCTGACTATCTCGTGGACATTGGTCCAGGTGCAGGTGAGCATGGCGGTCAAATTATTGCCGCTGGTTCTGTTGAGGAAGTTATGAAGGTAAAAGACTCTATTACTGGTCAATATTTGAGTGGGAAGAAAAAGATAGATGTTCCTAAGGTAAGAAGAAAAGGAAATGGCAATAAGATTACCATTAAAGGAGCAAAAGAAAATAATTTAAAAAATGTAAATGTAAAAATTCCTTTAGGAACATTAACTATGGTAACTGGAGTATCAGGTTCTGGAAAAAGTACATTAGTTAATGAAATATTATATAAGGGATTAAATAGGTTAGTTAATAGAAGTAAAACTCCTGTAGGAAATCATAGAGAAATAATTGGATATGAAAATATTGATAAAATTATTGATATAGACCAAAGCCCTATAGGAAGGACTCCAAGGTCAAACCCTGCTACATATACAGGAACTTTTGATATAATAAGAGAATTGTTTGCTAATACTACTGAAGCAAAAATGAGAGGGTATAAGCCTGGTAGATTTTCTTTCAATGTAAAAGGGGGAAGATGTGAAGCTTGTTCAGGTGATGGAATAATAAAAATAGAAATGCAGTTCTTATCAGATGTATATGTTCCTTGTGAAGTATGTAAAGGTAAGAGGTATAATAGAGAAACTTTAGAAGTAAAATATAAAGGTAAGAATATTGATGATATATTAAATATGACAGTAGAAGAAGGATTAGAGTTTTTTGAAAATTTACCAAGGATAAAGAATAAGTTACAAACATTATATGATGTAGGACTAGGGTATGTAAGATTGGGTCAACCATCTACCCAATTATCTGGAGGAGAAGCACAAAGAATAAAGTTAGCATATGAATTATCTAAAAGAAGTACAGGAAAAACATTATATATACTAGATGAACCTACAACAGGTTTACATATAGATGATGTAAGCCGATTAGTTGAAATATTACAAAGATTAGTAGATGCAGGCAATACAGTTGTGGTTATAGAACATAATTTAGATATGATTAAGTGTGCAGATTATATTATTGATTTAGGACCAGAGGGTGGAGATAAGGGAGGTACTTTAATTGTTCAAGGTACTCCAGAAAAGGTTGCTAAGTGTGAAGAATCCTATACAGGTAAATATCTAAAGAGGATGATATAAATCTTAAATTATTCTTAGTTAAGTATAAATATTATGGTTTTATATAACTTTTGTTGTATAATCTACTTATATATGAAAAGTTTTCGAGGTGAAGTTATGAATTTTACGAAATTATCTGCCATAGTATTTGGAATCTTTTTTATAATTTTATTATATTCTTTAATATACTCAGCCTTAAAGATAATGTATAAAGATGTTAAAGGTGGCGGAAGAAGAAGACCTTCAGAATCTAGGAAAAATCATGGGTTGGAAGTAATAGAAATTAGTGAAGAAGGAAACTTAAAGAAGGGTTCAGTAATTCCAGTTAAAGGTATTATAACTATAGGGAGAAAAGAGGATAATTCTATTATATTGCAAGATTTACATGTATCAGGTAATCATGCAAAGCTAATTGTTAAGAACAATGTGTTGTTAATTGAAGATTTAAATAGTACAAATGGAACTTTCGTTAATGATAAGAAAATTAATGGAAGGGTCAAATTATTTAGCAAAGATATAGTTACAATAGGAACAACTAAGCTTAAGGTATTAGGTTAACTGGAAGAGTTAGAGGTGATTATATGAAAATGCGAAAGGATGAAAGAAAGTTACTTATACTTACTTATATTTTATGTATAGGCCTTTTTAGTAATTTAGCTATATTATCTGATCCTATAGATAAAAAAGCGCTTATAATTGGTGGAGCATTGTGTTTAGTTATAGGATATTCACATTTTGTTATAAGAAGATTTTATCCAGATGGAGATAAATTTTTATTGATTTTTGCAGGAATTTTGTCTGTAATCGGAATAGCCATGTTATATAGACTAGAAACATCACTGGCTATAAAACAAATAGTTTGGTTTATAGTTGGTATTATTGTGTATATTTTGACAGTTGTAATTGTACCTAATATTAGGAGCTTTGCAAAATATAAAAATATATACTTAGTAGCAACTCTTATTTTTGCACCTATGGCCTTATTATTGGGAACAGAATTAAATGGAGCAAAGAACTGGGTATACTTGGGGGGATTTGGGTTTCAGCCTTCAGAATTTGGGAAGATATTCTTAGTAATATATCTGGCATCAGTTTTAAAGGATTTTGATAATACGAAAAAGGGATTTGAACATATTAAGCAGCTTATTCAGCCTGCTATAGTAGTAATGATTTTCTTAGGATGTTTAGTTTTACAAAGAGACTTAGGGTCAGCCTTAATATTCTTTGGAATATCAGTATCAGTATTGTATATTGCTACATCAAAGAAAAAGTATGCTTTTACTTGTCTTGGTCTTTTTGCAGTAGGGGCAAGTATAGCATATAAGCTATTCCCACATGTAAGAACAAGAGTTGATATATGGAGAAATCCTTGGGCAGATCCTAATGGATATGGATATTATCAAGTAACTCAAGGATTATATTCAATATCTTCTGGAGGTATGCTTGGTTCTGGCTTAGGACAAGGATATCCAGGATTTGTTCCTGTAAAGGAAAGTGATTATATCTTTGCATCAATATGTGAGGAGTTTGGAATAATATTTGGAATAGGAATATTGATAATATTTTTCTTGCTGTTTTATAGAGCGATAAGAATAGCATTTGTAACGGATGATAAATTTTCCCAATTAGTTGCTGTTGGATTTAGTATAATGATTGCATGTCAAGCTTTAGTAATTGTAGGCGGTATATTTGCAGTTATTCCTTTAACAGGTATAACATTACCTTTTGTAAGTTATGGTGGTAGTTCTATGGTAACTATGTTCTTTACCTTAGGTTTATTACAGAAGGTTTCAGAGGAGGGCTAAAGATGAATGATTTTAAAGATAGTGTAAAAAAGGTAATGATAATATTTTTATTCTTCTTTGTAGCTCTAATATCATATATAGCGTATTTTCAAACATTTAAGGCGCCTGATATAGCAGCTGATGCTGGAAATAAAAGATTATGGGCAAAGAGAAATGAAGTTGTTAGAGGAACTATATACGATAGAGATAAAAATGCACTAACTAAGAGTGAAAGAACAGGGACTTTAACTCAATCTAGAGAATATGTATATGGAGATTTATATGTACACGCATTGGGTTATGCCAGCCAAAAGTATGATTTATCAGGTTTAGAAAAAACTTTTGATACAGAGCTAACTACATATAGTAGTGTGCAAGTTGGATTAAGAAATTTCTTTAAGGATTTAAGTTTTGAATCATTAAAAGAAGCATTTAAAGATAGAAGTAAAGAGGAAAATAAAGTAGGTAATGGAGTTATAACAACATTAGATTATGACATTCAAAAGGCTGCTTATGATGCGTTAGGAAATAGAAGAGGGGCTGTAGTTGCTTTGGATCCTAATACCGGAGAAGTACTAGCAATGGTATCAAAACCAACATATAATCCTAACGATTTAGAAACAGTAATGAATAAAATTAATGCTGGAGAGGATTTAGGAAGTCCACTTATAAATAGGGCTACTTCAGGTAAATATCCACCTGGATCTACTTTTAAGGTTATAACAACAGCTAGTGCCCTTGAAAATATTGATGGAATAACAAAAAGAATTTTTGAAGATAAAGGAAAGATAGAGCTTGGTGGTGGTCAATCTTTATCTAACAGTCAAAATAAAGTTTATGGAAATATTGATTTAAAAAAAGCTTTCCAAGTTTCTAGTAATGTAGTGTTTGGTACTTTGGCACAAGAGTTAGGAAATAAAACTCTAAAACAAACAGCAGAAGATTTTGGCTTTAATAAAGATATTCCTTCTACAGGGTTCTCAATTTCAAAAAGTGAATTCCCTACTCTAGAAAATTATGAAGTAGGTATGATAGCTCAATCAGGTATTGGTCAAAGTAGTATTGTTTCAACTCCAATACAGATGGCTTTAGTAGCAAGCACTATAGCTAATGATGGGGTAATGATGGAACCCAAGCTTGTTAATCAAGTAGTAGACTTAAATATGAATGTAGTAAAGAAGTATGGAGATAAAAAGTATGGTCAGGTACTTCCTACTAGTGATGCAAGGACAATAAAAGACTATATGGTTAATATGGTTAAAAATAACTTTGGAAATAGATCATATTTTAGTGGTATTAATGCAGCAGGTAAAACTGGAACAGCTGATCAAAGAGATAGCAATGGTAACTTACAAAAGCCTCATGCTTGGTTTATAGGTTTTGCACCAGCAGATAATCCTAAGATAGCAGTAGCTGTTATAGTTGAAAATGGAGGATATGGTTCAGAAGCAGCAGCTCCAATTGCAGGAGCAGTAATGAAAGCGGCATTAAAATAGTAATTAGAGAAGAAGATTATAGGATTAATCTTCTTCTTTTTTGTAGAACACTAATATAAAAAGAGTTAGAATAAATTTAGGAGGTGGTTAAAATATTTGATTTTGAATATCAACTAAAAGTTTTACCTGATAAGCCAGGTGTATATTTAATGAAAAATAGTTTAGGAGAAGTTATATATGTTGGTAAGGCTAAGATACTTAAAAATAGGGTAAGACAATACTTTCAAAATTCAAAAAATCACTCAGAAAAAGTTAGATCTATGGTAAAAAACATAGCTGAGTTTGAATATATAGTAACAGATACAGAGATGGAAGCGTTAATATTAGAGTGTAACTTAATAAAGAAATATAGTCCTAAATATAACATAGCACTTAAGGATGACAAGTTTTATCCATTTATAAAGATTACAACTAATGAAGACTTTCCTAGGGTGTTTGTTACAAGAAACTTTGTGAGAGATGGAAATAAATATTTTGGGCCGTATACAAATGTAACTGCAGTATATGAGACCATTAACTTAATTAGAAAAATTTTCCCTATAAGAACATGTAAGAAGAATATTGTTGAAGGAGAGGCTCCTACAAGGCCTTGTTTGAATTATCACATAAAAAGATGTATGTCACCATGTGGTGGTTATATATCAAAAGAAGACTATACTAAAATAATTGATGAAGTTTTAGATATTTTAAATGGTAAAGATAAAAGTATACTTAAGAAGTTAAAAGATGAAATGCAAGAAGCATCTATGGAGCTGAAGTTTGAGAAGGCTGCATATCTTAGAGATAAAATTTTAGCTATTGAAAATTTAGTTGAAAAGCAAAAAATGTTTAGAGTTACTGAAGGCGATGAAGATTTCATTAATTTATATAAAGATGAAAAAGACACATGTGTTCAAGTATTCTTCCTTAGAGATGGTAAGATAACTGGAAGAGAACATTTTATGTTAGAAAATACAGCTGATGAAAGTGATGAGACAATAATAAGTCAGTTTATAATTAATTTTTATTCTGGAGCAGGAAAAATTGCTAAAAATATTTATGTCCCTGTAGTAGAGGATTTAGAGCTATTAGAAGAATTTTTAACTATAAAAAGAGAATCTAAGGTTTGGATAAAGGTGCCACAAAAAGGTGAAAAGAAAGACTTATTACAAATGGTTAAGGATAATGCGAAATTAACCTTAGAACAATTCAAGGATAAAATATTAAAAGAGAAAGAAATTAATAGAGTTTCTGTAGGGGAACTACAAGAAGTTTTAAATTTAGAAGAACCTCCTTTTAGAATTGAAGCATATGATATATCAAATATACAAGGTGTAGATTCTGTAGGAACTATGATAGTATTTGAAGAAGGTAAAGCAAAAAGTAGTGATTATAGAAAATTTAGAATAAAAACTGTAAAAGGTGCTAATGATTATAACAGTATGAGGGAAATATTAACAAGGAGGTTTGAGCATGGTTTAAGGGAGATAAGGGAAATTCAAGAAAGAAATTTGGATTTTTCTAAGGGAAAGTTTTCTAGTTTTCCAGATTTGATTATGATGGATGGTGGAAAAGGCCAGGTTAATGTTGCTTTAGAAGTATTAAATGAATTAAATATTGATATAAATGTTTGTGGTTTAGTTAAAGATGATAAACATCAAACAAGAGGTATTATTTATAATAATAAGGAAGTTATAATAAATAGAAATTCTAATTTGATGCAATTAATTATACCAAGAACCGTTACAATTTTACCGTTTCAGG
>ERZ1106931.1352-NODE-1352-length-10415-cov-2.376448_pt1 | contig 10415 bp, 13 predicted proteins | sample MGYA00403664_ERZ1106931 | MGnify/ENA primary metagenome ERZ1106931 (study PRJEB35170, sample SAMEA104062435) | human gut metagenome | biome: human gut; feature: human-associated habitat; material: faeces | place: Denmark | collected 2012-06-29 ... | reverse complement strand
TCCAGTCACCGCTCGGGTGGTACAGAACAACAAGGATACCCGCCGGACCGCTAACGACACATGTGCCATATGCCGTTAATCAACAGCATCGCTGTTACCTTAAAGGTAATAATTGCAACCAATAAAGTCAATATACTACGCGAAATAATTCATATGTGGTTAAATTGGTAATAATTTAAACGCGTATGGAGTATCGATATGTGCATTGGCAGCAAGCCATCAGTACCTGCAGCACCAGAAGTTCAGGCGGCACCGCAGGAACAGGATCAGGCTGTGGTCGATTCCCGCGATGAAGAAACCCGCCGCCGCCGCGCGGCCGCCGGTCGTAGCTCTACGCTGCTGACCAGTGCGCAGGGGGACACCTCCACCGCCAATACCAGCGGTAAAACGCTGCTCGGTCAGTAACAGGAGCGCGGGATATGGCGGAAACCATTAAAGAGCAACTGCTGAAGCAGGTGGCTTTGCTCAATAACGATCGTTCTTCGTTCGAGCCACACTGGCGCGAACTGAGCGACTTTATCAACCCGCGCGGATCCCGATTCCTGGTCACTGACGTCAATCGCAATGACCGCCGTAATTCAAAGACTGTTGACCCAACAGCGACGCTGGCAAACCGCACACTATCAAGCGGCATGATGTCAGGCATCACTTCGCCAGCGCGACCCTGGTTTAAGCTGGCAACGCCGGATCCGGACATGATGGACTATGGTCCGGTTAAGCTGTGGCTTGAAGCCGTCCAGCGCCGGATGAACGAGGTCTACAACAAATCGAATTTGTACCAGTCTCTGCCATTGCTCTACAGCAGCCTCGGCACTTACAGCACTGGCGCGATGGCAGTTCTTGAGGATGACGAAGACGTTATCCGCACCATGATGTTCCCAATCGGCAGTTACTACCTGGCGAACTCTGCACGCGGCAGCGTCGATACCTGCTATCGAAAATTCACCATGACCGTGCGTCAGTTGGTAATGGAATTCGGTATGAGCAACGTCAGCACCTCCGTTAAAGGGCTGTGGGAGTCCGGCTCATATGAAACGTGGATCGAAGTGATTCATGCCGTATATCCCAACATCGACCGCGATACCGGGAAGCTGGACAGCAAAAACAAGCGCGTCAAATCCGTTTATTTCGAAGTCGGCGGAGATAACGACAAGCTGCTGCGTGAGTCTGGTTTCGATGAATTTCCGATTATGGCGCCGCGCTGGGAAGTTAACGGAGAGGACGTTTACGGCTCATCCTGCCCTGGCATGATCGCTCTTGGTCAGGTTAGAGCGCTTCAGGTTGAGCAGATGCGAAAAGCCCAACTTATTGACAAAGCAACTAACCCACCAATGGTTGCCCCTACGTCTCTTAGAACTCAGCGAGTATCACTACTTCCTGGAGATGTGACGTATCTGGATGTGATGACAGGTCAGGACGGATTAAAGCCTGCCTACCTGGTAAACCCGAACACTGCTGATCTGCTCGCTGATATTCAGGACACGCGGCAGATGATTAACAGCGCCTATTTCGTCGACCTCTTCATGATGCTGCAGAACATCAACACGCGCTCTATGCCGGTTGAGGCAGTGATCGAGATGAAAGAAGAGAAGCTACTGATGCTGGGCCCTGTGCTTGAGCGTCTGAACGATGAATGCCTTAACCCGCTTATCGATCGCACCTTCTCCATTATGGCGCGCAAAAACCTTTTGCCGCCTCCGCCAGATGTACTTCAGGGCATGCCGCTGAAAATTGAATACATCTCTGTCATGGCGCAGGCGCAGAAATCAATCGGGCTATCCAGTCTGTCATCCACCGTCGGCTTTATTGGCCAGCTTGCTCAGGTCAAACCTGAAGCACTCGACAAGCTTGATACAGACCAGGCCATTGACGCTTTCGCTGAAATGTCCGGCGTATCGCCAACGGTCATTGTCCCTCAGGAACAGGTTAACCAGATTCGCCAGGATCGCGCTCAGCAGCAACAACAGCAGCAGGCAATGGCAATGGGTATGGCTGCGGCGCAAGGCGCCAAGACACTTAGTGAAGCGCAGACCGCAGATCCGAGCGTGCTTACTGCTATCTCTGGCGCCGTCGGCGCACCTGCAGGAGGTCAGCAATGACAGATATCGATGACGAAAAACTCAGGGCGGAACGTGAAATTGAGGCGCGCGAGCGTGAGCAACGCGATATCGACGATATCAAGTTTGTCATGGATAGCGAGAAAGGCCGCCGCGTCGTCTGGCAGATCCTGGTTGAAGGCCAGGTATTTGGAGCCTGCTTCAGCCAGGACCCATACGTTACAGCATTTAACGAAGGTAAGCGCAACCATGCGCTGTCGCTGTTCCAGCGCGTCATGGTGCATTGCCCTGATCAGTATCTGAAGATGGCCGCAGAGGCTAACGAAAAGGAGTAGACGCAATGACGATCAAACGAATTCTACCTATCCGGCTCGACGGTAACGCGATCATTGCTGATGTGGAGGATAGCGGTGCGGGAGATTCAGTTGCATGGGCTGACATTACTGGTAAGCCAAGCACGTTTCCTCCTTCGACTGCGACTACCTCAGCTATTGGTGGCGTCAAGATGGCTGCCACTCAGGCTAACTCCACCGCGACTGATGCGGCTGGCCTGGTAACTGATTTTAACGCTCTGCTGGCCAAGTTGAAGGCCGCGGGGATTATGGCTTAAGAGGCACTAGATGAACTTATTCGAACGTTTGATGTATCGCCGCCTTTGCAACGAGCAGCCTGCTGACGGCGGCGCTGCTCCGGCTGCGGCATCCGAAATTGCACCGGCGGCCGGTGATAATCCTGCTGGTAACCCTGCGTCGACAGAAGCCGCTTCTGACGCTCCAGAAAACGGCGCAGACCCGGAAAAGCCGGAGGAAAGCAAAGCGCCGGATGATGGCAAGCAGGAAGAAAAGAAAGATGACGGCAAGCCTGAGGGGGCGCCGGAGAAGTATGAATTCACTGCCGCCGAGGGCGTCGACCTTGATACCGAAGCGCTGAAAGATTTCGAACCGGTAGCGCGCGAGCTGAACCTGACCAATGATCAGGCGCAGAAGTTGGTCGATGCATACCCGAAGATTCTGGCAGGCGTCCAGCAGCGCCAGGCGGAAGCATGGCAGGCGCAAACTGAAGAGTGGGCGGCAACTGTGAAGGCCGATAAAGAAATCGGTGGTGACAAGTTGACGGCAAACCTCGGCGTTGCGCAGCGCGCTCTGGATACCTTCGGTACGCCGGAGTTGAAGGAATACCTGAACGGTACTGGTCTTGGCAATCATCCGGAGCTGGTGAAGGCGTTTATCAAAGTAGGTAAGGCCATGTCGGAAGACGGCATGGTGACAGGTAAAGAAAACGGTCAGCGTAGTGCGGCCGAAGTGCTTTATGGCAAATAAGAGAGGATATAACCATGGCTGTTAAAGGCATTAATGCGCTGACGCTGGCTGACTGGGGTAAGCGCATCGACCCAAACGGGAAGACTGATAAAATCACAGAGCTTCTCTCCCAGACAAACCCGATCCTGCAGGACATGCTGATCGTTGAAGGAAACCTGCCTACAGGTCATAGAACTACTGTTCGCTCAGGGCTTCCTTCTGCAACGTGGCGCCTGTTGAACTACGGCGTGCAGCCGAGCAAATCTACCACTGTTCAGGTTACAGATGCATGCGGCATGCTGGAAACCTATGCGGAAATCGATAAAACACTGGCAGACCTTAACGGTAATACCGCTGAGTTCCGCCTGTCTGAAGATCTCGCATTCATTGAAGCGATGAATCAGCAGATGGCGCAAACCCTTTTCTACGGTGATTCCAGCGTTAACCCTCAGCAGTTCATGGGCTTGTCTTCGCGTTATTCCGACCTGACGGCGACTAACGCACAGAACATTATCGACGCCGGCGGTACCGGTACCGATAACACCTCTATCTGGCTGGTGGTGTGGGGTGAAAACACCGTACACGGCATCTTCCCGAAAGGTCAGAAAGCTGGGCTCCAGATGGAAAACAAGGGCCAGGTAACTCTTGATGATCCTAATGGCGGGAAATATGAAGGCTACCGCACCCACTACAAGTGGGATAACGGCCTCTGCCTGCGTGACTGGCGCTATGTCGTGCGCATCGCGAACATCGATATTAGCGACCTGTCCGATCCGGCGGCCGCGGCGAACATCTCCAAGCTGATGGTGAAAGCGCTGCACCGCATCCCTAACCGTGGCATGGGCCGCCCGGTGTTCTACATGAACCGTACCGTAGCCCAGGCTCTTGACCTTCAGTCTCTGGAGAAATCCTCCCTGGCGATCAGCGTCAAAGAGACCGAAGGAGAATGGTGGACCAGCTTCCGCGGCGTTCCGATTCGTGAAACCGATGCGCTGCTGGAAACCGAAGCTCGCGTGGTTTAACCCCTGACTATAACCAGCCGCTCGTTACCGGGCGGCTCAATGGAGAAACAAAGATGATCCTCGACAAACTGTTGATGTTCTCCGAAGCGCAGGCGGTTACTGCCACTGCTGCTTCTACCGACGTGATTGACCTGGGGCCAATCGACGGCACCCGCCGTGATATCGGTGTTGGTTATCCGCTGGAGTTCTGGGCGATGGTTAACACCACTGCTACCGCTGCTGGCGCCGCTACCGTCAATGTGCAGTTGCAGACCAGTCCTGACAACAGCACCTGGACGACCATCTATGACAGTGGCGCGCTGGCGCTGGCTGCTCTGAAGGCCGGTAAGCGCGTGGTGTCCGCGAAGGTTCCCGCAGGGGTGATGCGCTATCTGCGCGTTAACTACACGGTTGGCACAGGCCCGCTGACCGCCGGTGCGTTCACATCCGGCATTAACCTGGACGTTGATGCGAATACCCCGTATCCGACTCGCTCTAAAGTGACCGGCTAAGGAGATATCGATGTCAGCAGAAAAAGCAAAATACCGCGTGCTGCGTTTGTCTCATATTCACAACAATCTCTGGCCGGAAGGCTCAGAAGTTGAATATGACGGCGTTCCGGGATCTGCGCTTGAGCCGCTGAACGAAGCGGCTAAGGCGGCTAAAGCTAAAGCCACTGGCAAGGCTGCAGCGGTCAATGCAGTCAAACGGTCTGAGCCGCTGAACGATGAAGGCCATGGCGATGATGATGCTCTGGATAAGCTCCGCGAAGAGTATGAACTGCTCTTTAACGAGAAGCCGCATCACAACACCAAACCAGAAACGCTCCGCGAGAAGATCGCCGAGAAGCGAAAAGATTTAGGCGTCTGAGCCTCAGTTTAAACCAAGGGGCTCAGGCCCCTTTCTTGTAGGAGCGTTCTATGGAAATGGTCAATCTCAAAACCGGTACCGACAGCTACCAGGATGAAAGCGGTGAAACGAAGACTCGCGATGAATATCCGTGGGGACTATGCATCACACTGAACAATGACACCCTGAACAAGTTGAAGGCGCAGCCGCAGAATGTTGGTACTGAGGTGATGATTACGGCTAAAGCAGTGATTAAAGGCATCTCGGCACGTGAAGGCGACGATGGCACTTTCCGTAGTGCGGATCTGCAGATCACTGATATGGCACTTGCACCAGTGTCCGGTGAAGCACCCAAGACCGCTGCTGAAACCTTATATGGTGAAGGGGGCGAGTAATGGCCTCAGTTATCGAAATCTGCAACCGCGCGCTGAGCAATATCGGCAATAACCGCAGCATTAACAGCCTGAATGAAGCCAGCAAAGAAGCCGGGCAATGTTCACTTCATTACGAATCAATTCGTGATGCTGTTCTGGCTGATTTCGACTGGAACTTTGCCACCAAAACTGTGGCTCTGGCAGATACTAACAATCCTCCTCCAAACTGGGCTTATGCATATCAATATCCTACTGACTGCTTGAGGATCACCGAAATACCACTACCCGGCGTGAGATATCCAACGGCTGAACAACGTGTTGAGTACATAACTGGTTCTAATAATGAAGGTACAGGGAAGTTGATTTATACAGATTTGCCTGGTGCCTGGCTGAAATATGTTTCCCGCATCACTGATGTGAACATGTTCGATTCAATTTTCCAGGAGGCGCTATCCTGGCGCCTGGCCGCGGCTATTAACATGGTTATCACTGGCAATGCTGACCTCGGCAATAACGCTCTCAGCATGTATAGCCGAATCATCCTCAGCGCCAGCTCTCACAGCATGAACGAATCGCAGGAGCCGCAACCTCCTGTTGATCCCTTTACTGAAGCGAGGATGTGCTGATGGCCGTTAGCTGGATACAACCGAGTTTCTCCGGCGGAGAGATTGCGCCATCGCTATACGGCCGCATTGATATGGCCAAGTACCAGGTGGCGCTGCGCAAGTGCGATAACTTTATCGTGCGCCAGTATGGCGGGGTAGAGAACCGCCCGGGCACGCAGTTTATCGCCGCGGCAAAATACCCTGATCGTAAATGTCGCCTGATACCGTTCCAGTTCTCAACGGTTCAGACCTATGCGCTGGAGTTTGGTCACAACTACATGCGCGTTATCAAAGATGGTGGCCTTGTGCTGACCACCGGCGATGTGATTTACGAACTGGCAACACCGTATGCCGATAGCGACGTTTTCGGCCTGAAGTTCACGCAAAGTGCAGACGTGATGACGATCGTTCATCCTTCATACCCGCCAAAAGAACTACGCCGCTACGCGCATGATAACTGGCAGATTGTCGACGTCGAAACAAAGAACGGCCCGTTTGAAGATATTAACGTCGATGAATCAGTAACCGTTTATGCCAGCGGCACGACCGGGACGATCACTCTCACTGCGAGCAGTGCCATTTTCGGTAGTGAGCAGGTAGGGAAGTTATTTTATCTTGAGCAGCCTGCCGTTGACTCGGTGCCGGTATGGGAAACCAGTAAGAGCACATCGATCGATGATATCCGGCGCGCCGACAGCAATTACTACCGGGCTAACACAGCAGGTAAAACCGGTACGCTGCGGCCATCACATACCGAAGGGATGGCCTGGGATGGGTGGGGCGGTACTGGTTCCGATGATACTGGTGTGCAGTGGGAATACCTGCACAGTGGTTTTGGTATTGCGCGGATCACTGCTGTCGCCGGCGACGGACTGTCTGCTACTGCCGATGTTATTTCGCGGATACCTGAAAACGCCGTAGGCTCAGACAAGGCGAGCTATAAGTGGGCACGGTATGCATGGAACAACGTCAATGGCTATCCGTCGACAGTCGTATATTACCAGCAGCGGCTGTACTTTGCGGCCTCATCAGCTTATCCGCAAACCATATGGGCAAGCCGTACTGGCGACTATAAAGACTTCGGAAAAAGTAACCCTGTTCAGGATGATGACCGGATCGTTTATACCTACGCCGGGCGACAGGTGAACGAAATCCGCCATCTTATTGATGTTGGATCACTGGTTGTTCTTACCTCCGGTGGTGAATTTGTTGCCACCGGTGATCAGAATAAAGTGCTTACGCCTTCCTCTTTCTCTCTGAGCTCTCAGGGTTCAAATGGTAGCAGCGATGTGCCGCCGATAGCGGTTTCAAACATCGCGCTGTTTATCCAGGAAAAGGGCAGCGTTGTGCGTGATCTGGCCTATTCGTTTGATGTGGATGGGTTCCAGGGTAATGACCTGACGATACTCGCCAACCACCTTTTCCAGAAGCGCAGCATCATTGACTGGTCATTCTGTATCGTGCCTTTCTCCAGCGCGTTCTGCGTGCGTGATGACGGTAAATTACTGGTCCTGACATATCTGCGTGACCAGCAGGTTTTTGCCTGGTCTCCGCAGTCCAGCGCCGGCAAATATGAAAGCACATGCGGAATCGGAGAAGGAAGCGAAGACGCCATTTACTTTGTGGTGAACAGAACCATTAACGGGCAGGTTGTTCGCTACATCGAGCGGCTGGCCAGTCGGCAGTTTACTAACGACCTTGATGCTTTCTTTGTTGACAGCGGGCTCAGTTATGACGGCCGCAACACTGCAGGCAGAACAGCAACGATAAGCGGCGGCAGCGGTAACTGGAGTTATCAGGTGCCGTACACTCTGACAATGGGCGGTGGTTCGTACTTTTCCGCCAGCGACGTCGGCGCACAGATTCAGTTCCCGTATACCGGTACGGATCCGGTTGATGGCACTGCCGTAGCCATGCAGTTGCGTTGTGACATTGTTTCAGTGGAAAGCGGCAATTCAGTAACCATAACCGCAAACCGTGATATTCCGCCAGTCCTCCAAAATGCCGCAACCACAAACTGGACAATGGCCAGGAAAACATTTTCAGGGCTTGAGCATCTGGAGGGGCAGACTGTCAACATCCTTTCCGACGCTAACGTTGAGCCGCAGAAAGTTGTCAGTGGTGGCGCAGTCTCCCTTGAAAGGCCTGGTGGTGTGGTGCATATCGGGTTGCCGATAAACGCACAATTCGAAACGCTGGACATCAATATTAACGGCCAGGAAACGCTGCTGGATAAAAAGCAATTGATCAACACCGTAACGCTGGTAGTGAATTCCAGTCGCGGTATATGGGCGTCCACGCCCGGCGGTCAGTGGTATGAATACCCACAGCGCGAGTTTGAGTTTTACGACGATCCTGTTGAGGACGCTACCGGGAAAGTAGAAGTGAAACTGGACAGCATTTGGGAAAAGAACGGACGCTTAAAGATCCGCCAGACTGACCCGCTACCGCTTTCTGTCCTGGCTGTTATACCGCGTATTACGGTGGGAGGCTTCTGATGATTAATGCTCAAATCGTCCCGGCCACGGCTGCACATATCGCTGAAATTCTCCCGTTAGTGCGCGCCGCTGACCTGCAGGAGTTTTCTGCAACCAATGGCTGGAGCGCAAAACGAGTGCTGGAATGCGGACTTAAAACATCAACGTTCTGCTGCGCCGGCCTGGTTAATGGCAAGGTGGTGACAATATTTGGTGTGGCACCGGCGTCAATGATTGGTGGAAGTGGTATCCCATGGCTGGTTGGCACTGATTCCCTTGAAAAATATCAGCGCACATTCCTGCGCCGCTGCCGGAAAGTGGTCAATGCAATGCTGACGGTTTACCCGTATCTTGAAAACTATGTTGATGCCAGAAACCACGTTGCAAAGGCGTGGCTCCACTGGCTTGGTTTTACTCTGGAAGACCCGGCGCCGTATGGCGTGCAAGGCCTGCCGTTTCATCGATTCCACATGGAGAGAAAATAATGTGCGAACCAGCAACGATAGCCGCCGGCGCGACATTAGTTATAGGTGCAATGTCAGCCTACAACCAGAACCAGCAATCAAAATATCAGTCAGCGGTAGCGAGCCAGAACGCGGATATTGCTGAAGCACAGGCACAGGATGCCGTTAACCGCGGCAACATTCAGGCGGCAGAGGTGCAGCGTCGAAACAGACAGGCAGCGGGAACCCAGGCGGCTACGATGGGCGCAACAGGCGCAGATTTAAGCACTGGTACATCACTGGACATTTTCGGTGACACTGCGCAGTTTGGCACGCTTGATGCGCTTACAACCGTGAACAACGCACAGCGTGAGGCGTATGGGTATCAGGTCCAGTCTGTTAATTATGACGCAGAGGCTAAAGGGGTTCGTAGTGCTGGCAAAGCCAATGCAACCATGACTTTGCTGTCTACACCGCTTAAAGCGTTTGGTGCATACAAAACATTCGGTGGGACGTGGGATCCTTTCAGTCAGGAAGCAGCGCCAATATCTGCGGCTGTCGGCACCAAAACCGGGCGATAAGGAGATAATTCATGCCAGTCGTACCTACAGTCACCGGCCGCCAGGTCGAAAGCCGCGGCGTATCAACCCAGGGATTTCAGGCAGTCAATCAGCCAAACATTACCGATGCATTGGGCGCAGTTGGCACTCAGGCGATCGACTTGTTTGGTCAGGCCAAACAGCGCGCTGATGTTGCAATGGCTCAGGACGCATCACTGCAACTGACGCAGGCCGCCAGTGACCTGATGACTAACCCGCAAAATGGTCTGCTTAACTTGCAGGGTAAAAACGCTCTTGGCAAAGGCCAGGAGTACACCCAGTTGTTTGACGCAAAGGCTCAGGAACTTGCGATGACTCTGCCAGAGTCTGCCCGCCAGGGGTTCCTGCAGCAGGCTCAACAGCAGCGCATTCAGTTCACATCGCAAGCCGGGCGCCATGAAATCAGCCAATTGAATGCCTACGAGCAGGGGCAGTTTCAGGCCACGCTGGCTACCGGTGCCAAAACTGCAGCAACGATGTATGGCGACAATGCAAACTACGTCCTGGCAAACCAGCAGGCTTTCCAGCAGATAGATGATTTCGGCGCGGCGCATGGCTGGAGTCCTGAACAGATCCAGGCCAAGAAAATAGAATTCAAAGAGGCAACCGCCAAAGCTACGGCAGAAAATGCGGTTGGTGCTAATTATCTGCAAGTCCGTCAGCAGAATGGGGAGTTAAGCGATACTGTCATTGGCTCGCGCCGTGCTGTCGC
>ERZ1106931.1343-NODE-1343-length-10488-cov-22.868111_pt1 | contig 10488 bp, 12 predicted proteins | sample MGYA00403664_ERZ1106931 | MGnify/ENA primary metagenome ERZ1106931 (study PRJEB35170, sample SAMEA104062435) | human gut metagenome | biome: human gut; feature: human-associated habitat; material: faeces | place: Denmark | collected 2012-06-29 ... | reverse complement strand
GGTTCCGTATTACAGGATGCTAAGACTCAGGGACAGACAATTGTAAAAATGGCAGAGAACCTTACAAGTGGTAAAGACGCTGTGGATGGAATCGAAGGTGTAGAAACGGAAGAAGAAGCAAAAGCTGTACGAGTTCCATATCAGGCAATCACCAAAGATAATCTTGATTTAGCAAAGTCAACTTATGAATAAAAAATAACTGATTTTACAGGCAGGCATTCGTTTTAAACGGATGCCTGTAATAAAAAAGAGGGAAAGGATTTTAAAATGGGAACAGAATATATATTGGAATTAAAGCATATTTCAAAATCGTTTCCTGGTGTAAAAGCACTTGACGATGTAACGTTATGTGTACGTCCTGGAACAGTGCATTCTCTTATGGGAGAAAATGGTGCAGGTAAATCCACATTAATGAAATGTCTGTTCGGTATTTATTCATTTGATGAGGGCGAAATCATTCTGGATGGCAAAAACATTAAATTTTCCAGCCCATCCGCAACTTCAGGAGCAATATAATGGACACTGCCGACAATCACTTCAGAACGTGTGACATGACTGCCGTTCTGGAAAGTCGCAATGCCAAAATCGCCAAGCTTGATTGTGCCATCGGTGGTCAAGAAGACATTTTGTGGCTTGATGTCACGATGAATGACACCATGATTGTGCGCATATAAAACTGCAGAGCAGAGCTGATACATGATATCGCAGGCTTCCATAAAAGAGAACTTGCCTCTGACATCAAGAACCTGTCTCAGGTTCTGTCCGTTGACAAATTCATTGACCATGTAAGGAAGACCATTATAAGTGCCGACATTGACGACTTTGACGATGTTCTGATGATTGAGACTGGCGGCAGCTCTCGCTTCTCTTTCAAAGCGGTTGAGATTTACCTTATCAGCAGCCGTAGCCTGTTTCAGCATCTTCAAAGCGACATCTCTGTCATTGATGAGATCGTGCGCTTTATAGACGATTGCCATACCGCCTTCGCCAAGCGATTCGATGATTTTGTATCTGTCGTCGATGATCTCGTTGATCTTTACATTCTCATACATAATCACTTCTCCAAAATGATGACGGCGACATTGTCATTTCCGCCGGCATCCAAAGCGCGTTTCACAAGCTCTTTCGACTTGGCTTCCGTATCAAGGGAAGTGTCAGAAAGCACCTGTCTCATATCGTCTTCTGAAATCATATTGTATAAACCATCAGTGCATAAAAGAAGCGAATCATAGGAATCATTATCAATAACAAACTCTTCATAATTGGAGAGATTGGCATTAAGACCAACCGCATTTGTCAATAAGTTTCTCTGCGGATGATTCTTCATATCGGCTTTTGCGATTCTTCCGGATTCAAAGAGCATACCGACATAGCTCTGGTCTTTGCTGATCTGAATAAGTCCATCTTTCTTGGAAAAAGAATAGACTCTTGAATCTCCTACTGAAAAGATGCAGGTTCCATCCTGGCAGACTAGAGCAGCAGATTCAGTCGTACCCATCTCGCGATAGTCGTCATTGGTCACAGCGCGATGGTAGATCTCTTTGTTCACCTTCTTGGAATGGTGAGCGAGGAAACGTTTTCCTCTGAACACCGTGAAAACATGTCTTGCTTCGCAGAAAGGAACTGAAAGGCTATCGACAACCATCTTGGAAGCGACTTCGCCCTTTCTATGTCCGCCCATGCCGTCGCAGACGATCAAAAAGATACCATACTGGCTCTTAGCGCAATACGCGGCATCCTCATTGTTTTTTCTTTTCTTTCCGATATCGGAAATTGCATAGATCGTCCCATTGAAATTATTCGTGTTTTCCATACTTTGCCCTCAATTGACCGCACGCCGCATCGATATCACTGCCAAATTCTTTACGAATTGTGGCTTTGACATTCTTCTGAAGAAGATACGAATGGAACAGTTCAACATTCGAATCAGGAGATCTTTCAAATCCGTTTTCCATGACAGGATTATAAGGAATCAAATTGACATAGCCAAAAGTCGGTGCGATGAGAAGATAGAGCTTCTTTGCGCACTCTATGCTGTCATTGACACCCTTGATAAGAATATATTCGAATGTGACTCTTCTTCCGCCGGAATCCTTTCCGTACTGCACGATGGCAGGAATCAGTTTATCGAGCGGATAAGCGTGATTGATCGGCATCAGCTTATCACGAAGCTCGTTAGTCGGAGCATGAAGAGAGATAGCAAGATTGACCTGAAGACCTTCTTTTCCAAAGCGAAGGATGGAAGGAACGACACCACAGGTGGAAACGGTAATATGTCTTGCTCCGATATCCATGCCAAAGGGGCAGTTGAGGATGCGGATGAAGGAAAGAACATTGTCATAATTGTCAAACGGTTCACCTGTTCCCATGACAACACAATGGGTGACATGCTTTTCAGGATCTTCTTTGCGAAGCATCTCATCGAATGCAAGAACCTGTCCTAACATTTCATCAGGCGTAAGATTTCTTTTCTTTTTTAATAAACCAGAAGCGCAGAAGGCACAGGCCATATTGCAGCCGACCTGAGAAGATACGCAGACGGAATAACCGTAGACATAGTGCATCAGAACGCCTTCGACTCTTTCTCCGTCCTTCAGTCTGAAAAGGCATTTGACCGTTCCATCAGCACTTTTTTCCATGACATCGATAGTGGGAAGAGAGAAATCAAAATTCTCCTTCAGAACATCGCGAAAGGTTTTCTTGACATCAGACATCTCATCGAATGATTTGACTCTCTTTTTATAAAGCCATGAGAAAATCTGCTTGGCACGATAATTGCTTTCGCCCATGCTTTGCATGATTTTGGATAAATCATCCAAGGAATAAGAATAAATGCTGTTCATTCTTTTGTCCTCCTAAGTATCGCATAATAGCCTAAATCCGATTCAGAAGCATCTCCAAGGACCATTCTTTCTTCTTCAAGAGAGAAATCCTTGCGCTTGGAAAGGAAATCGCTGACGACTTCTTCTGTCTCCTTCTTGAAGAAAGAAGAAGAAACAAAGAGAAGGCATCCGCTTTTTTTGACAAACATGGCGGATTCTTCCAATTCCTTCTTTTCTTTCGAAACAGATGTGAGGAATGTCCTCTTTTCAAGAGAAGGAAGGATTTCCGGTTTTCGTCTTGCCAAGCCGACTCTGCTGTCTTTTGCAAAGTAGACGACTGTCTCAAAGGAATCATAAGAAAGATAAGTCTTCAATAGATCCATCGATGAGCATAAAGGTTTCACATAGTCGAAATGATGTTGGAAGGAAAGATTGACGGCATAACGGTATTTGACGCTGTCTTCTTCGACAGGGATAAGCTGTTTCTGATAGCATTCCTTGATCTTATAGGCAAAGGGAAGATAAGATGTGACATCCTTTGTTCCGACAATCAGAACGTTGGAAGAAAGAGGAGAGACTCCTAAATGAGACATTGCCTCATTCTCGACAAAGTGAACTGAATAAAGTCCTTCCCCCTTCATTTCCGTTGTCGGAATCGGATCCTTAGACAGATAAAGGAAAGAACCGTCTGTGAGCGCCACTTTATTAAGACGTGTGTCAGACACTTCTTTATTGTCGATGCTCTTATAATAGAAGCTCGTTTTGCTTCTTAATTTGCGGCAGATCGACAACGCCTCCGTGAGAGAATAATCTTTATAAAGTTCAGCAAGGAAAAACTCAGGCATCTCCAAGACCAAAGAATTATAAAAGCAAGGAGATTTCTTCACCTCATCAGGAATAATGAAAGGTTTCTTTGCCGCTTCTAAAAGAACAGCAACATTCTTTTTCATGTCGCCGAGCATTCTCATCGACTGGAATGTCGCACAATAGGCGTTTCTTACGTCGTCTTCGCCTGCCTTCTCATTGCGAAGAACAGATAGAGCAATCAAAGAGAGAAGAAATTCATCCTGAGAGATATCATAGCATGGAAAAAGATTCCGGCATTCAAAAGACAGCGATTCCTTATGTCTCAATATGAATGAGGCTCTCGCCTTTGCACGTTCGATGCGAAGGGAGGAAACCCGCTCGTTTATTTTCAGTCTGAAGAACGCCTCATGGAAACTTCTATGCTGAAACAGAATCGATTTCAGCGTCAATAGCTCAGGATTAAAGTCAATCATAACAATGCTTCTCTTTCTATAATATTATACCGAATCAGAAGGCTTCTTTCATTATATCAATACAAACGATCGCACTCTTTTACAAGATTCTGATTCAGTTCCATCGCTTTATCGCAATAGCCCTGAAGCTCATTGATCTTGCTGACATAGACTGCAATCTCTTCTGTTGCAATCTGATTGGCGTTGTCAAGATAGAAAGCAGAGACAATATAGTCTCTTTTTTTCAGAACAAATGTGAGTTTCTGATAATCCTTCAAAGAGAGACCTTTGTTCTCTAAGAAAGAAAGAATCTCATCGCTTCCTTTGAAAGTGAACTGCTGAATCAGTTCTTTTGCTTTGTTCTCTGCAACAACAAAGCCGGCATCGCTTTGCTCCGTATAGGCATTTTCTCTGTTCTTATTATCAAGAAGGCAAATAAAACGAAACGCGTTCTTCAATGTGAACTGAGAGAGCTGGATGAAATTACCGGTCAGATAGGTGATTTTTTCCAAATATGTCATATGTCATTCTCCTTTTAGCGAAAAAAGCCCACGAAAGGTGGGCTTTTCAAATCTAACAGACAGGGGTTGAAGTTATTCAGCTTCCTTGACGTCTTTGACCTTCTTGCCGTTGTAGAAACCGCAATTAGGGCAGACATGATGAGGTCTGATCTGAGCTCCGCAGTTGCTGCACGGAACAGTATTAACAGCCTTCAAGGCGGTGTTTTGTCTCACCTGGCCCTGTTTAGCATGGCCTCTTCTTCTAGTCGGTACTGCCATATTCGTATCCTCCGTTTCTGATTATTACGCGATAAATGCTTTAAACGCATGGTTTATTATATAGCCAAGGCGCTCTAAAGTAAACAAAAATTTGGTTTTTAGGAATAGGAAATAAGAAAAGAAAACCGCTTTCCTTATTTCCAGTCGATAGAATGGTACAAAGCGAGGTATTCTTTTGCGGATTTTTTCCAGGAATAATCGCCCCTCATACCATTTTGAATCATCGAATCAAGTCTGTTCTGATGATACAGAGAACAGGCCGTATAGAAAGAATTGAGACAACCGAAGTAGTCATTGTTGGAGAACACAAAACCAGTCGCGTCCTTTCCGACAGAGACATCTTTGACAGTATCATTGAGTCCGCCGACATTGCTGACGATCGGAAGCGTTCCATAGCGCATGGAAATCATCTGGCTGGTTCCGCACGGCTCAAAATAGCTGGGCATCAAGAAGAAGTCACTTGCCGCATAAAGAAGATGGGCAAGATTCTCATCATAGCGTTTGACGAAGTAAACATTACGATAGCGAAGAGCTTTCGCTAAGAACTCATCCTCCATCTCACCTGTTCCGATGACGACAAGTCTTGCATTGTGTTCTTCCAGATGCGGGAAGAGATCAAGGATTCTTTCAACGCCTTTCTGAGAGGAAAGACGAGTGATGGCCGAGAAAAGCGGACCAGAGAAGTTCTCATCGATTCCAAGAGTGCGAAGAAGAGCTTTCTTGTTCTCTTTCTTGCCTTCACGATAATCCTCGATAGAATAATGTCTTGCTAAAAGCTTATCGGTTCTAGGATCCCATAATTCCGTATCAAGACCATTGACAATACCAGAGAAATCATAATGTCTGCACCAATCGATGATGGCACCGATTCCACCGAATCCCGTATGGTCGTTGATTAGCTCCTGAGCGTGGGTCTTGCTGACCGTATTGATCTTATCAGCAGACATGATGCCGGTTTTGAGATAGTTGAAGGAATCTCCAAGTCTCACATAGCCGGAATCATAATAGCCGGTGGAGAAATTGAAATAATCATAGAGGTCCTGTCTCGTCGCCCAGCCCTGATAGGCAGGGTTATGAATGGTCAAAACTGTCTTGATGGATTTCGGATTATAGCTTAAAAGCAGGGGAAGGACAGCGGTCTGCCAGTCGTTGCAATGGACGACATCGTATTCATTATGTCTTGTCAGGAATGTATTGACTGCCATGACAAAGCAGGCAAATCTTTCCTTGTCATCACCATAGCCGTACATATTGTCTCTGTCAAAGCGGTCCATGGCGAGGAAATAGAAGGGGACACCTTCATATTCCATTTTGAAGACTCCGCATCCCTGCGTTCTCCAGGACATCTTGAAATCAAACTGATCATAGAACCCCTGCATGACTTCCGGGAACTTGTCGCGGATTTGCTTGTACAGTGGCATGATAACAGAAACATCTTCTCCTAAGTTGTGCAAAGCTTTTGAATAAGAACAGATGAAATCACCTAAACCACCCGACTTTGCAAAAGGAAGTGATTCACTAGTGACAAGAAGGATTTTCATTAGATAATGTCTCCTTTTTTCACGTAGATAGGATCCTCTAAGGTTCCTACAAGCTCGTTGATGTGAATGACTTTTGCATCGCGATCGACAATGGCGTTTTCAATATGCGTATTCTCGCCGATGAGACAGCCGCTGGAGATGATGCTATTCTTGATGACTGCGCCTTTCTTGACAACGACATTACGTCCTAAGATAGAGTTCATGACCGTGCCCTGAACATCACAGCCGTTTGCAAGATCGGAGTTTCTGATAACTGCATCGTTTCTGTATAAGGTCGGAGGGGTATCATAGGTTCTTGTGTGAATCGGCCAGTTCTCTTTGAAGAGAGAATGGAAGACATCGTCATCAAGAAGTTCAAGAGAATACTGAAGAAGGTGACTTAAAGAATCATAGCAGCGGACATATCCTTTGACTTCGACAGCGCGGATGAGAACAGATGCAGAGAGATAGCTTAGAACATCGCTGAGGTTGAAGAAGGAAGACGTGCCGGAGGCATATTCCATCAAAGATTCCAACATCGGATAATCCAAAATGATGCTGCCTAAAGAAATATTGCCTTCATCGCTGTCGCCGCGATTAATCTCCAATCCACGGACTTTGCCGCGAGGAGAGATATCGACCTTCTTCTGATTGATGAAGGAAGTCTTCAGTCCCTTTTCGATATGAGTATAAAGAAGCGAGATACGATTGCCGGAAGCGATATGCTCTTCCAATAGCTTCTTATAGTCAACTTCATAAACCATATGCGGGGAAGCGATGATGACATAATCAGGATGCTGTGCCTTCAAAAACTCCATGTTTTCAAAAAGGCACGCAACATCAGTATTGTATCCAGGATTTGCAATATTGGGTTCATCAAAGAGAATGGAAAAATCACCAATCTTCGTATTGCTGATCCAGCTTCTTCCGTTTCCGACATGTTTGGACAAGGAACGGATATGATTCTGGCAGAGAATGCCCATCGAAGGAATTTCGGAATTGAGGAAGTTGGAAAGCGGGAAATCGACAAAGGAATATCTTCCTAAGAAAGTAGTAGAAGCAAGCGAACGGTTCTGCGTCAGAGGACCAAAACCCGGATTGTTGAAGCAATCGACTAAACCAAGTACTTTGTATGCCATAATTTTGTCTCCTATTCCTCAACGACATTGACCAAAACGACCTCTTCTCTTGTACCGATCTGGTCCTTATCAATGACAGTGTTTCCGCCAACGAGCGCATAATCAAGTGTGACGCCTTTTTTGATCACAGCGCCAGGCAAAATAACAGAGTTTTGAACATGTGTTCCCTCTTCGATGACAACATCGCCGCAGATGACGGAATGTCTGACTTCACCGCGGACGACAGCACCCTGGTTGATGACAGCATCCTTGACATCAGCACTCGAAGAGATGAACTGCGGCCTTGTGGAACAATCCGCAGAATAGATTTTGAAATCAGAAGAGAAGATATGAAGTTCACAGTTAGGATCAAGCAAGTCCATATTGGCTTCCCATAAAGAATGAACTGTTCCGACATCTTTCCAGTATCCTTTGAAAGGATAGGCAAAGAGTCTCTTTCCCTGATCCAATAAAGCAGGAAGGATGTTTTTGCCGAAGTCATGGCTGGATTTCTCATTCTTGGCATCTTTAAGAAGTGCTTTTCTCAAAAGCGGATAAGAGAAGATATAGATACCCATAGAAGCGTAATCGCTCTTTGGTTTCTTCGGCTTCTCCTGGAATTCCGTAATCTGGTTATTATTGTCAGTGACGACAATACCGAAACGCGGCGCCTCTTCCATCGGAACACGAATACAGGCGATGGTGACATCAGCGCTGTTTTCCTTGTGGAAAGCAAGCATTTCGGAATAGTCCATCTTATAGATGTGATCGCCGGAAAGAATTACGACATATTCGCATTTAGTCTTATCAAGCCAGTCGATATTCTGATAGATGGCATCAGCCGTTCCAGAATACCAATTTGCACCATTCGGTGTCTCTCTTGGAGGAAGAATAGATGCCAAAGCATTTGTACCATTCAGACCCCAATTACGACCGCTTCCGATATAATTGTTCAACGTGCTTGACTCATACTGAGTAAGAACGCCGACCGTATGGATTCCAGAATTGGCAACGTTGCTTAATGGAAAGTCGATAATCCTATACTTTCCACCAAAATAGACAGCCGGTTTTGCAATCGTGCTTGTCAATGACTTCAATCGTGTGCCTCTGCCGCCTGCAAGAATCATCGCTACCATTTCTTCGTTGTTTGGCATGTTGACCTCCCTCTGCCATTGAATAGACAATCTCTATATAAATTATAAAGTTAACTAATGATAAAATAAAGGAAATTAAGACAATTTCGACAACTCGCATATGTTTTGATGTAAACAAAACATATAATCTATTGAAGCGCTTACATCAATATGTTTTTTCAACAATCGAGTAGAAGAAAAAAACATTATAAACTATTTATTGCAATTCTCCCTCTAATACTAATGCTTATAGGAGTTGGAGCTTATATTTACTTTTCAAGGGATATAGGAGTAGTTACAGCATCTACAGAAGAAGATATGGTGTATGAAGGAAGCATAGATAAGGCTGGAGAGCTATTAAATTCTGGAGATGAAGTAATTGTTAGCTTAAAGGTAAAAAATATAACAAAAAATAAAAAAGGAAAAATAGAGGGTAAGCTAATTTGTGATGGCGAAAGTAAACCCTTAGGGAAAAGTAATTTTTCGATAGAAACCTTAGAGCCAAATGAAGAGGGAAGTGTTCAATGGAAGATAAAATGTAAAAGTGGTGGTACAAGGTTTATAGTACAAGTTAAGGAACCTAATAAAGGGGTGAAGAATATAAAGCTAGGTGGAATTACAGTTAGTGGTAAGGGATGGTTCATGGGAGATAATCATACTCATTCTAACTATTCTGATGGAAATGGAAGCGTAGCAGAAAATATATGGGCCATGAGAAGTGCTGGATTAAATTATATGACAATGACTGATCATAATAATAGCAATGGATATGAGGAGTCAAAAAGTGCTAAAGGTAATGGAGAAATAATTATAAAAGGAAATGAATATACTACATCTTCAGGTCATGCAGTTTTAATGAATGTGAAGGATAATAAAAATTATGGCTCTCTATCTAAAGATAATTTAATTAAGGAGCTTGGAAATTATAATACTTTAATTTATGCTGCTCATCCTGCTGACAGCAAATTAGGATGGAAGTTTCCTGATTATAATGGGGTAAATGGAATTGAAGTGTGGAATGGCTGTAGAGGTCCTAAAAATAAATATAATAATGATGCCTTTATTATTTGGGATAAATTAAATACAGAAGGAAAGCATCTTTATGGCGTTGCAGAAACAGATGCTCATTACCCAGTGGATATAGGAAAGGTATACCTAAAAACATATTCAGAAAGTTTTACTGAAGAAGGTATAATTGAAGCCCAAAAGAAGGGACATATGTATGGAACTAATGGACCTTCATTAGAGATTAAGGTAAATAATGCTATGATGGGGGATGACTACAAAGTAAGTTCCATGGGAGAAGTTATAAAGGTTAATTTAAAAGGTGAATATTATAATGGTATTTCTAAAGTTAGATTAATAAGAAATGGTGAAGTGATTTCTGAAAAAGATATTGATGATACTACTTTTGAAATGGTAGAAAGAGTAAGGGTAGTACCAGGAGATTTTATCAGAATGGAAGTAGAAGGAAAAGAAGAAGAAGGACAGTCTTTATTAACTGAAGTTGGAGTTAGGAATACAGCTCCATTTGCATTTTCAAATCCTATTTTTATCATTGAAAAATAAGAATATATTTATGAGAATAGGTTAACATAAATACGAAATTAGTTATATGGAGGAATGAGAAATGAATAAAAATAGTTCTATAAAATGTTCAGTACAAGAATGCAAGTATAATGCAGTAGATGAAAATTATTGTACACTTGATGAAATAAAGGTAGGAACACATGAACAACACCCTAAAGTTCCACAATGTACAGATTGTGAATCATTTGAATTAAGATAATAATTAAAAGACTAGAGAAAATACTTCTCTAGTCTTTTTAATTATTATTAGATTATAAGAATAATTCT
>ERZ1106931.1332-NODE-1332-length-10563-cov-2.467739_pt1 | contig 10563 bp, 10 predicted proteins | sample MGYA00403664_ERZ1106931 | MGnify/ENA primary metagenome ERZ1106931 (study PRJEB35170, sample SAMEA104062435) | human gut metagenome | biome: human gut; feature: human-associated habitat; material: faeces | place: Denmark | collected 2012-06-29 ... | reverse complement strand
AGTGAAGAAGATATTCTAGAATTTATAAAAGTTGCCAATGAAGGAAATAAAGGTAAAAATAATCCTAGTGCTAAATCTGTAATTTGCTTAAATAATCTTAAGATTTATGATACTATGAAAGAAGCTGAAGCTGATACTACTGCAAAAGGAGCTGAAATAAGTAACTGTTGTAGAGGTAAAAAGAAAACATCTAAAAGTTATAGTTGGATGTACTTATCTGATTATAATAAAATTAAAGATATGAATATGACAATAGATGAGCTTCATAAATGGAAGAAAAATAAATATCAAAAAAAATAAGGGAACTAACATTAACTTGTTAATTCCCTTTTGTTTCTAGTAACTAAAACCAGCAATTCTATTAGTTCTCTTATTGATACCACTTATTTCTTTTTCCATGAATTTTGCAGTTCCCTTTGCTATGGCTCTACCATCTAAAGTAATAGTATTATCTACTTGAACAGTTCTTTCTGCCATTAATACTTCTAGCATTTGTATCAATAAGCCATTTTGATTTTTCAATGCGTTAATCATTTCAACATTGTTACTTTCAGCTTTTATGCTAGATGTTGAAGCTACTGTTGATGGTTGATACATTCTTCCACCATAGACCATATCTCTAGTTAATGCTTGCATACTAGCTACACTAGCCATAGCATCCAATGGAGCTACTAGAGCTTTAGCTTCATTAGTTCTAATTGTCCTATTGATAGTAACACTACCACTAACACTTCTATTCAAAGTGCCAATGACACTATTCCAATCTGAAATTATTCTACTCCTTGCACTTGATACACTATTAGCTATATTACTAACATATGAACCTATTCTTGATTGAGCACTAGAGAAAGCTTTAACTAAATCTTGTGACTTACTTATAATTTCATCCAGTTTACTCTTTGATTGAGTTGACATTTCTGTCATAGCAGTAACTGAAGCATTTTTCATATCATCCATAGATTTAGTTATAAGTGTAGTTGATGTTTTAAGATTCTTCTCAACCTCAGGAGCTATTTTCCCTGATTCATCAATCATACTACTTGCAACACTACTCATACCACTTGAAGCATCAATAGCCATACCAGCAGTAGCATTATTGATAGCACTTTGAGCATTAGCCATATTAGTAGATACTGCTCCAGCTCCTTCACTAGTCTTAACATCCATCTGACTTCTTACTGTTTCCATAGCTGAACCAATTGAGTTTGCCATTTCCTCAGTATTTAGTCTACCTGAATTATTTATTTGTTCAAAATTAGTATTAAGTATAGGAATTATTTCATCTACACTCATTCCAGCTTTAATACCATCAAACATATATCTAGTAGTATCATTCATGTTGGTTAATGCTAATAATTGATTACTATTCATAGTAGTTAAACTATTAGCTAAAGCAGTAGAAGCTTCTTGATACTTTCCATCCATTATTAATGGTACTTGTTGCATAGCTAAATCTAATGATTGATTCATCATAGTTAACTCTGTATCTTGTAAATATCTTAACTGCGACATACCTCTAGTAGTAGATAAAGCTAACTTAGACATACCTTCCTCATAAGTCAACTCTTGTCTAGCATTAAATCTAATCCAAGCATCATTAATAGTTTGTCCACCAGCACCATCTAAAATCGCTGCGATTAGGTCACAAGCTAATAATATCCAGTTTATCATACCACCAACTGTAACTTGCCAAGCACCCGATATAAACTCACATACTCCAGATACTACAGTGCCTAGTCCACCAAACTTTTCTTGGAGGCTTAGTATAGTTGTTTCACTCTCACCTATTGTAGCCATTAAAGCTAAAAGAGCTCCTACTAATACATAAGGATTACTCATTTGTCCAGCTAAACCTGAGAAAGTACCACTCATTCCTCCCATTTTTGTTATAGCTCCACCTATAGCTCCAGTAACACCACCAAATAATCCTATAAGAGTTGAAGCCATCCCTAATAACGGAGATATACAAGCTACTGCAACTGCTCCCCATGCTATCCAATCTTGTTCACTATCTGATAAGTTACTAAACCATTCAGTAAACTTTTCAACTAATTCAGTTGCTTTTTCTAGTATTGGAACAAGAACTTTTTCTCCAAATGGTTCTAATGCAGTTTTCAGCTCATTCCAAGCTCCAAGCATTTGACCACTAACCCCATCTTCAACGTTATCTGACATTTCTTTCATAGTGCCATCAACATTTACTAATTCTGAACCATAGTCACCTAAAGTAGTAAGTAAAGTAGAACCTACATCTTCCCATTTAGTACCGAATAGTGCTACTGCATATTCATTTTGCTTAGTCTTATCTTCCATACCTGATAGAGCTTGAATCACTTTTAGAGTTGCTTTCTTAGCAGAACCTCCACCTTTATTAACTGCATCAGTAACTTCTTTAGCACTTAATCCAATTCCTTCTAAAGCTTTTGCTTGTGAATCTCCAACTTCTTGAAGGTTTATTCCAAGCTCCTTTATACCATCAGCAAGATAATCTAGTTGGAAAACACCATCTTTAGTACCCTTTTTAAGTATTGCTAAAAATTCATCAGCACTAAATCCAGCTTCTTTAAATTGAACGCCATACTCATTAAGTGTATCTAAAAATTCCCCTGAGAAATCTAATCCACTTTGAAAACCATCAGCTATTAAATCAAAAGCTTCTTCACCACTAATACCAAATTGCTTTATTAAGCTCATAGCAGTTTTAACTACTTCTTTAGTATCAGTTCCAAAGGCAGAATTTATAGTTACAATACCTTTTGTGAAATCTTCTAATTGTTGCTCATTGAAAGTATCTCCAAATGCTAACTTTAATTCTTTAAGAGTTTCTACTGAATCTTCAAAGCTGAATCCATCATTTGATATTTCTCTTGCCATATCCTTCAACTTTTCAGCTTCTTCAGTTGTAGCACCTAAAGCATTTTTAAAATGAGTTACTGCATTATCTCCTTCGATAAATGCTCCTGTCATTCCACCTACTGCAACTGCTCCAGCTCCTGAAAGTTTATCAGCACCATCTTTTATTCCATCAATTTTATCTTTTAATTTCTCAGCACTCTCACTAGCATCTTTAAAGCCTTTAGTTAGCTTATCAATGTTAAATCCTTTATCAATTTGCCTAAGCTCTTTGCTTAAAGATTCTACATCATTTTCAGTAGCAGTAATCTTATTTCCAAGAGTAGCCATTTGATTCTCTAAGCCTTTTGCTTTAGCTTCAGCATTACTCATAGACTTATTAAAATTCTTATACTTAGCTTCTAAATTCTGAAGCTTTTTAGCCTGATTTTCTAATTCTTCTGAAGTAGTATTACCACTGGCTTTCATTTCATCTAGTTTTTTCTTAGCTTCTTCTATCTTTAGTGGTAGAGAATCATACTCTTCTTTAAGCTTCTTGATATTCTCCCTTTGTTCTTTATGTGCTTCTTCCAAAGCAACCATTTTCTTATTGTAGCTTTCTATTATATCTTGTCCGGCTTTTATAGCTTTTGAATAATCTTCTATTCCTTTTTCTGATAAACTCAAAGCTTTCTTTGCCTGATTAAATGCAGTTTCCATTTGCTTTGTACTTCTATTAACTTCTTGTAAACTTTTATCAAACTGTCCAGTGTCTAAACCAAGACTTACCAATAACTCTGCTACTGTTTCTTGACTTCTAGCCATAATATCGTTCCTTTCTTAATCTTAATTTCTACTAAAAAAAAATAAGGTAGATGAAGCACATTAACACTTTCACCTACCTTACTTAGTTAAAAAATCATTTCGTCAATATATACTTCCTTGACTTTTTCTTCTTTCTTCTCTTCTAATCCATTTACTTTCTTGTAAATGTCATATTGCTCAAATAGAATCTTTGGAGTAGATTCCCAAAACAAAACTTCACTCCTGTTAAGTAAGCTAACCCAAATATACTCCATAAAGCTCCAGTTCCAATCTTCTTCTAAATCAATTACTTCTTCTTTGTTACTTTTTTTTTATTATCAGTAGGCACTGCTTCAGTAAGAAGTTGTCCTAAACTTTCAAAAGCTGAGAATAATTCCATAATAGATAATTCATCTATTACTTCTCTTTCAAAATCTTCATGTCTAACTTTTATTCCTTGATATAATATTTCACCAATTATTTCTAAGTCCATTGCTTGAACACCATTCATTACTTGTGGCATTGTCAATCCTAGTTCTTTACATATATTTTTCATAACTTTAAAATTAAAAGCCATGTTATATTCTTTTTCATTTAATAGAATCTTTTTCATAACTAAGTTCTCCTTTATTCTACATATTGTAATTTTGAAAAGTAGAAGCTCCTTCCAAAGAAGTTGCCATCTTTTAAATCCTTTTCTGATAATCTTATGAAGTTATTACTCTTCATAATCCTTTTTAGCTCTCTAATCTTTTCTCCAATTCCTATAGATTCCTCTGCATTATACCAAAGAGTTATAGCTACTCTAGTAACTTCTGCAGTAGCATCATCATCTTCATAGAAGCTATCATCTACACCAGTAGTACCAAAAATAATATAAATACTATCATTATTTTCTTCTGCTTCCATGAAATAAATTGGAACATTTAAAGGAGTAAGAGCTGATAGAATTTGTTCGTTAATCATAGTAACTACTCCTTTAATCCTTTTGCTATTGTTTCTTTAATTGCATCAAGAGAATTATCTATACCTTTTTGATAAGCTTCATCCATCCAAAACGTACCAAGTTTTCCCCTACTTCCATAATGTTGATAGTAACCATATCTTTGAACTTCTTCTGAAGCGTTCATAGTTCCTATATCAATTTTCTTAGCACCTTTTTTGGTTTTAACTTTAGATTTCCCTAAAGAATCTCTTAACTTTCCAGTGTCCTTAGGAGCTTCAGTTTTTTGAGATTTAAGCATTGCATCAGCTCCAGCTTCTAAGCTTTCTTTACTGATTTTATTTGCTACTTTCTTCTCTAGTGAATAAAGCTTCTTTTTCAATTGACTCATATCAAACTCTAAACTCATTCAACCACTTCCTCACATAATAGCTCCATACATGGATTATTAAATTCTCTTTGAATATTTCTAATGTTGTAAGCCTTATCATTAAAGAAAATATAATCTTTATCAGTTACATCTTCTTTATTTCTACAAGCTAACTTAATCAAAGTTAACTCTTTATTGCTATTAGCTAATGTCACTTCTTTTTCTCTGCTTGAACTAGTAATTAATCCAGCTTTAATAGAATATATTTTTTCATATTTAGCTACCTGTATTCCCATACTATTAGTTATCATTTTCTTTCTAAAAATATGGATAGTCTTTCTGAACTGTCCTATTTCATACTTCATTGCAATCACCTTCTTATAACAAATTTCTTCTGTGTGAGTTTAAAATAGTTGTTATAATTGGATTCTCTTTTAACTGTCCTGAAGTCATACCATTTCTGAAATCATAATTCATACTACAAAGTAATAGTAAAGCAGTAGTAATATCTTTATAGTTAGATAGTTCTTCTACTGGTATTCCAGTTCTAGTAACTGCATAGGCTATTGCAGATGGTATAACAATAGTTTCTAGATATAAATCATCTTCATCATCTTCTATTCTTAAGAATTGTTTAACAAGCTCAATATCTAATAATTGATTAGCATCAAATTCTCTTGCTTTAGTTTCTGATTGATTGTCTTTATCTACAATCTCTTTAAATGTCTTTGATAAACTCATACTATCTACCTCATTATAAAAAGGGAGATAGAAAACCCATCCCCCTAATTGATTATTTTACTTTCTTTGCTAATACCATAGCTGGAGTAAACTCAGTTTGTACTGCAGTGAACCACTTCTTAGTAAATTCTTCAGCACCTTCATCGGTTGAGTTCGCTCTAGCAGAAACTTTACCATTAGATAATAATGGCATGAATACTCCAGTTAATGTAACATTTGAAGATTCTATTGATTCTTCTTTACCTTGATAAGTTGCTTCATTTCTACTTAATACACCTTTGTATAATGTTACATATTGGAATCCACCCTTAGATAGTGGTGCTCTGAACATAATTGCATATTCTGAAGCTACTGCATCACTGCTTTGAGTGAATACACCATTTTCATAAGAGTTTCCTGAAATCATTGCTTCTATTTCGTGTGATAAGTAACCTAATTCTATAGTTACTTCCTTCCCTGAAAACGCTGGAATTACTTGCTCTACAACATCATCACTGTAGAAAGTAACATTTTCAGTATTATCTGCTATCTCAATAGATATTAATGATGGTACTTTTACTGGAGATGCATAAGTAGTACCTTCTGAGTTGTCTTGTGTTATTTTTGCTATGTGTAAATCTCTTACACCGATTATTCTACTCATAATTTTAATTACCTCACTTAAATTTTTATAATATTAAAAAAGGGGCTGTATCAGATTAAGGTTTTTTACCTTAGGCTGATATAGCCTTATTTTTATAATTTTAAATTTTATTCATAACTTTATATGTACTTATTTCCAGTTTTTTTATTTTTAAGCATAAGAAAATAAGGACAATTTTAAAATTATCCAAATTATTACTATATTGCACTAATTAAGAAGCTTGCTGCTTGTGAAGCAGCTTCCCGTTACGTTTTTGAAGAGTTTTACTATGTAATTTGTTAACATTATATCCAAAAGCCATTAATAAAAATTCCGTACGAACTTTAGGCATACCACGCATCAAAAAACGTCTAAATCCATAATCTTGTTTGATAACTCCAAATGCTCCTTCGACCTGAATAGATCGATTCATTCTCAATATTATCCCTTTTTCAGACGTGATATTTTCAAGTGATTTCTCTCTCAATCTTATAAAGTTTCTAGCCACATGTAGTTGCTTATTTCCTTTGGCTCTAGTGCATCTAGACTTATATTCACATTTAGAACAATCTTCACATTCATAAATACTCTTACTAGATTCATATCCAGATGCACTTTTTTTCTTTTGCTCTCCCTTATAAAAAAGCCTTTTCCCAGCTGAACAAATATAGTAATTATCTTCAACATTAAATATCATGTTCTCTCTTTTACTAATATCGCTTTTAAATTTCTTGGTTTTTGATTTTTCATATGTTGCAGGTTTAATATAGGCTTCTTGATTATTAGATTCCAGATGCATATAATTTTCTTCACTTTCGTATCCTGCGTCAGCAGTTACGGAATTATATTTTTTAGATAGATTCTTCTCCAACTTATCTAAAAATGGTATAAATGTAAGTTGATCGGATCTTTCATTGGAAACATCTACACCTACAATATATTCACCTTCTACCCCTATCTGAATATTATAGGCAGGCTTTAATTGACCATTTTTCATATGATCTTCTTTCATATGCATAAATGTTGCATCATGATCAGTTTTTGAAAAACTGTTACGCCCCTTAAAAATACCATTACAACTATTATAATAACTTTGTTTTTCAATAAACTTATCAAGTTCTTCAATGTATTTTTGCAACTTACTTTTTCTTCTCCCTTTTCCATGAACAAATTCAAGCTTATTATTATCTACAATAGAATAAAGTATATTCTTAAGCAAAGTGGCATCATCAACCGATATTATAGAATTATCAATAATAAAGCAAAGATGTAGATTTTGATTTATTTTTAAGAATATTTCTTTGATTTTATCTTGCAAATTAGTTTCATTTTTAGCTATACTCTTTTTCCATACAAATGTATATCTATTAGCTGATGCTTCGATTTTCGTTCCATCAATAAATATATTATCAAATTCTATTTCTTTAAGTTCACCAAGTTTTTTTATAAATTGATTAAATAAGTTTTCAATGCATCCTTTTAATCTCTTACTTCTAAATCTCGCTATAGAATTATGTCCTGGTGGTTGTTGACCTTGCAAAAGCCACTTGAAATTTATATCTCTTTTACATGCCTTTTCAAGAGCACGGCTTGAATATATTCCTTCCATATATCCATAAACTAAGATTGTAAACATGGTTTCAGGTAAGACTGCCGAATTTCTACCAATGGTAGAGTAAGTGCTTTTTAATTCTGTAAAATCTAATCCCTCCATAACTTTATATAGCACTCTTACCGAATCATCATCAGGTATAATATTTTCGAAACTTATTGGGAAACCTATTTGGTGAATAGGTATGATATTATTCTTTTGCATATTAATATTATACGAAAAGAAGAGAATTCAAATTCATGAATTCTCTTCTTTCTTTTTATCGGATTGTATCAAATTTATTTTGATACAGCTCCTTTTTAATTTATTTCTCTTTTAATTTTTGTTTAAACTCTATTGCATCCTCTTCACTCTTAAATGCATTGATAGGAACTATTAAACTAATCTCATCCTTATTCTTAAATTCAATAAATAAGCATTCTGATATTTCTGTAACATCTGCTACATCCTTAATACTTATTGTTCTACTCTTTTCTTCTATATCTACAATAATATTTTCTCCATTTAAAACGAGTTTAACATCTCCATTAGGTAGCAAATCTCTTTTATTAGCCATTCTCTTAAAAGCTCTCCTAGTCATTTTTTCAAGTAATGCTGGATAAAAGAAATAAAATATTATACCCAATAATCCAAATATAATTGAAACTGGTATTTGACCTGATAATATTGTAAATACAAAAATAACTGCACAAGCTGAAGTTAAAAATATTCTTGGTCTATCTAACTTCTTCTCATCCCTTGATTTTTTAGATGCAAAACTAGCACATTCAATCCATTGTTCTACTGTATTTCTATAAATAATTTCTATCATACACCTTTTCCCCCATGTTTTATCTATAAAATACATTATACATTATTTTTACTATATTTTGATATCAATATTTCTTATTTTTGAAAAACCATCTAAAACTTCTATGGTGCTAATAAACAAAAGTTTATCTTTATTAAAACTAGAACTTCCTATCTCATTTTGGATTGATAACATTTTTTCTTTGGTGAATGTTTCCTTGTTCTTTTTAATATATTCTATAGATTTCAATACCTTATCCTTACTTATCTCATCTTTTCTAATCCATCTATATAAATCATATATATTCATAACTAACAGATGTTGCTCTGTAAGATATTTTGATAGTTCATCGTAAGCATTATTTGAATTAATACTAGCCAATCTTTCTTCTATTAATCCTGAATATAATATAAGGTTCTTCATCTCTTCATCCATAGTTACCTCATTAATATAATCAGATACATTTTTAATCATTTTTTCTACTATATGATTATATGTATTAATTAAATTTATTGTTGAATCTTTAATACTAAATGGAAATATAAATTTATTTATTAACATTGCAATTATTACTCCAATAATTACATATAAAATTCTAACTCCACCAAGCTCTCCTACATTTCCTACTAAAGATGCAGCTCCTACTGCAGATACAGTTGTACAAATCATTTTATATTTATATTGAACAAGATAACTTGATACATATCCTGTTGCCATAATTATTAATCCTCTAACGCTAGTTTCTTTAAATACTGAAAAAAGTATTGTAATTATAATTACCCCAATAAATGTTCCTAAAATTCTATCCAAACTCTTCTTCTTAGACATCTCATACTGTGGTTGATTTATGGAATTCACAGTAAAATATATCCACCTTCCATCAACAAGTCCAAAAAAATTCACTATAAATGCACTAAAGGCTATTCCAAGCCCTAATCTAAAGCCATATGTAAATCTTAATGAATCTCTTGATATTTCACGTCTATATCTCCATGCTCTTTTGTAATTTTCCGGGATTTCTTCCCTTCTCTTAACCAAATTATAGTCTTTCTTTTCTAATTTAATTAAACTATATAAATCATCTTCTATTAATTCAATAATATTTATTATCTTTAATGATATATAATCTGTTATTTCCTCTTCTATAATTATCTCATTAAAAATAGAATCTAATTTTTTTAAATTACCCTTGTCTTCTAAACAAATTTTGATATTTTCAATAAGAGGAATAACCTTCTTTTCTAGTATATCTATCTTTTCACTATTTTTCACCTCATTTAATATAAGGTTTATTCTTGAAAGTGCAACTAATATATCTAGTTTAATTCTACTTTCCTCAGGTAAGTAGAACTCTCTTTCTCTTTTATCATATATAACCTTTCTAAACTTACTAATTCCATCTTTTATTCTATTATCTATTTCTTCTGTATTCTCTTTTCTTTCAATTAATCTTATTTTCTCATTTAAATTAACACATATACTTGTTAATAACTTATTTCCAGCTTTTGAGAGCTTATCCCTATTTATTATAAGTTGTGCTCCCATAATTACTAAGGCTCCAAATATAAGTGAACCAATTCTATTTGGTAACTTCTCTAAAGATATAGGTGATGATAACATAAAAATATATTGAAGTGAAAAGGGAAGATAAGTAGGGGATTTTAAGTTATGACATAAGGTAAATCCAATAATAAACATTACTGCAAAGTTAATTAAAACTCCTAAATACATATTGCTAGTAGCTAAATATGACATTATTCCTAAAAATACATTAAATCCAATAAGAACTAATGCATTTCTTGCAGCATTTAAAGTTAAATCATTCTCTAAAAACATTAAGGCCCCTGTT
>ERZ1106931.1324-NODE-1324-length-10592-cov-3.950840_pt1 | contig 10592 bp, 5 predicted proteins | sample MGYA00403664_ERZ1106931 | MGnify/ENA primary metagenome ERZ1106931 (study PRJEB35170, sample SAMEA104062435) | human gut metagenome | biome: human gut; feature: human-associated habitat; material: faeces | place: Denmark | collected 2012-06-29 ... | reverse complement strand
TTTGGCAGGATAGCTTCCCGGAAGATAAGCCGATGGAAAGCCTGCTGGATATCCTGAAGCTGGGGTTCCGTGGATATCGTCACCTGGCGGAGTTTTCTCCGCCGTCGGTGAAGGTTATTTTCCGCTCGCTCACCATGCTGGTGGCCTGGTTTGTCTCGTTTATTCCGCGCCGTCCGGAACGCGCAGCGGCGACACTCTCGGCAGAACCGGCGATGGCTCAACAATGATGATAATGCGATGAACAGAAAACTCTCTTTGATTTGTGCAGTAGCGGTGGGTATTAGCGGATGGTCTCCCTTCGCTTCGTATGCGGAACCGACGGCGGCGGCGACTCAGGCCGCGCCGACGACGGTGCCCGGTATCGCTGGTACGGTGGCGGACAGCCAGCCCACGGCGACGCTTGCCGATCCGGCAGCGCCGGTGGTGGTGCTGGATAACGCTCCGACCCGCGACGTGAAGCTGACCTTCGCCAAAATCGCCCCGCCTCCGGGCAGCATGGTGCTGCGCGGCGCGCGCCCTGAGGGGTCGGTAGAGTTCGGTATGCGCAGCGATGAAGTGGTGGCAAAAGCGCTACTGAATCTCGACTACACGCCCTCTCCGTCGCTGCTGCCGGTGCAGTCGCAGCTGAAGGTGTATCTTAACGATGAGCTGATGGGCGTGCTGCCGGTCACCAAAGAGCAGTTGGGTAAAAAAGTCAGCGCGCAGATCCCTATCGATCCGCTCTATATCACCGACTTTAACCGCGTGCGCCTTGAGTTTGTCGGCCACTATCGCGATGTCTGTGAAAACCCGGCCAGCAGCACCTTGTGGCTGGACGTCGGTCGCGAAAGCTATCTGGATTTAACCTACCAGTCGCTGAACGTGCGCAACGATCTTTCGCATTTCCCGATACCGTTCTACGATTCGCGCGATAACCGCCAGCTGACGCTACCGATGGTCTTCGCCTCCGCGCCGGGTGTCCTGCAGCAGCAGGCAGCGGCCATCGTCGCCTCCTGGTTCGGCAGCAAGGCGGGCTGGCGCGGCCAGCAGTTCCCGGTGCAGTTCAACGCGCTGCCGGACCGTAACGCCATTGTGTTTGCGACCAACGATAAGCGCCCTGACTTCCTGCGCGAGCATCCGCCGGTTAAGGCGCCGACGATTGAAATGATCGACCACCCGGATAATCCGTACGTCAAGCTGCTGGTGGTCTTCGGGCGGGATGACAACGACCTGCTGCAGGCAGCGAAGGGGATAGCCCAGGGCAATATTCTGTTCCGCGGCAGCAGCGTGACGGTTGACGATGTCAAACAGCTGCAGGCGCGTAAACCCTACGATGCGCCGAACTGGGTGCGTACCGATCGGGCGGTGACCTTTGCCGAGCTGAAAACCTACGAACAGCAGCTGCAATCCAGCGGCCTGGTGCCGGACTCCATCAACGTAGCGCTGAACCTGCCGCCGGACCTCTACCTGCTGCGCGCCAACGGCATCGATATGAACCTGAACTATCGCTACACCATGCCGCCTATCAAGGACAGCTCGCGCATGGATATCAGCCTGAACGATCGGTTCTTACAGTCCTTCAGCCTCAACAGCTCGCAGGATGTGAATAAGCTGATACTACGCCTGCCGGTGCTGCAGGGGCTGCTGGACGGCAAAACGGAAGTGACGATCCCGGCATTGCGCCTCGGCGCCATGAATCAGCTGCGCTTTGACTTTCAGTATATGAACCCGATGCCGGGCGGTTCTATCGATAACTGTATTACCTTCCAGCCGGTGCAGAACCACGTGGTGATAGGCGATGACTCGACCATCGACTTCTCGAAGTACTATCACTTTATGGCGATGCCGGATCTGCGCGTATTTGCTAACGCGGGCTTCCCGTACAGCCGGATGGCCGATCTCGCCGATACCCTGGTCGTGGTGCCCAAATCGCCGACCGAGGGCCAGGTTGCCACGCTGCTGGAGACGGCCGGCGGCATTGGCGCGCAAACCGGCCTGGCGGCCATTAACCTGCGCATGACCGACGACGGCAGCCAGATTAAGGACAAAGACGCCGACCTGCTGCTGATTGGCTCCATTCCGCAGGCGCTGAAGGACGACACGAAAATCAACCTGCTGGTTGAAGCGACCAAAAGCTGGGTGAAAACGCCGATGCGCCACTACGATCTGGCCAGCATCTATCCCGATACCGAGGCCAGAACGCCGAATACCCGCACCGACGTCACGTCGACCGGGCCGATGGCGGCGATTATTGGCTTCCAGTCGCCGTACAACGATCAGCGCAGCGTCGTGGCGCTGCTGGCCGACAGCCCGCGCGGCAACGAACTGCTGACCCAGGCGCTTAACGACAGCGGTAAACGCGCGGCGATGTTTGGTTCCGTTGCGGTGATTCGTGAGTCGGGCGTCAACAGCCTGAGGGTGGGCGATATTTACTATATCGGGCACCTGCCGTGGTTCGAACGTATCTGGTTTGCGCTCTCCAGCCATCCGGTGCTGCTGGCTATTCTGGCCGCGGTCAGCATCGTCCTGCTGGCATGGGTGCTATGGCGCATGCTGCGTATTATCAGCCGTCGCCGCCTCGACCTTGATGATGAGTAATTGATGATGAACGCGGTGCGCGGTGTGGTGTTATCGGTATTGATGCTGGCGGCGGTGCAGGCGAGCGCCGCCTGCCAGTGGCCGGCCTGGGAGCAGTTTAAAAAAGAGTATGTCAGCGCCGAAGGGCGAATTATCGACCCCAGCGATGCGCGAAAAATCAGCACCTCGGAAGGGCAAAGCTACGGGCTGTTCTTTGCTCTGGCGGCTAACGATCGCGACGGCTTCCGCAAGCTGTTCGAGTGGACGCAAAACAACCTTGCCGAGGGCGATTTGCGCGCGCATCTCCCGGGCTGGCTGTGGGGGAAAAAGAGCGATGACGAGTGGACGGTGCTGGACAGCAACTCCGCCTCGGACTCCGACCTGTGGATAGCCTGGGCGCTGCTGGAGGCCGGACGTCTGTGGGACACGCCTCAGTACACCGAGGTGGGCAAGGCGCTGCTGGCGCGCATTGCCGACGAAGAGGTCGCCACCGTACCGGGGCTGGGGCCGATGATTCTGCCGGGGAGAGTCGGCTTCGTCGATGACCGCGGCTGGCGTTTTAATCCCAGCTATCTGCCGCCGCAGCTGGCGACCTACTTTGCCGCGTTTGGCGCTCCCTGGCCGAAGATACGCGACGGCAATCTGCGTCTGCTGCTGGAAACCGCGCCGAAAGGTTTTTCGCCTGACTGGGTGCGTTACGAAAAAAGCAAAGGCTGGCAGCTGAAAGCGGATAAACCCATTATCGGCAGCTATGACGCCATTCGCGTCTATCTGTGGGTCGGTATGCTCGATGACGGCGATAAGCAAAAAGCTCGCCTGCTGGCGCGCTTTAAACCGATGGCGACCCGGACGATTGACCAGGGCGTGCCGCCGGAAAAAACCAACATCGCGACCGGTAAAACTACCGGCAACGGTCCGGTTGGCTTCTCCGCTGCGCTACTGCCTTTCTTGCAGAAGGAAGATGCACGCGCCATTCAGCGCCAGCGCGTCGCCGATAACTATCCCGGCGCGGATGCTTACTACAGCGCGGTCCTGACCCTTTTCGGCCAGGGATGGGATCAACACCGTTTTCGCTTCACCGCCGGTGGCGAATTACGGCCTGACTGGAACCAGGAATGCACAAGTTCTCACTAAGCTTATTCACCCTCTCCTTAGGCGTCGCGCTGATGCCGCTGGCGCACGCCGCGACTACGCCTGTTCAGGAACATCTACTGGAGCAGGTCCGCCTCGGCGAGGCCAGCAAACGTGAGGATTTGGTGCGCCAGTCGCTCTATCGCCTGGAATTGATCGACCCGAATAACCCGGACGTTGTTGCCGCGCGGATGCGCTATCTTCTCCGCCAGGGCGATACCGCCGGCGCGAAGCAGCAGCTGGAGCGTCTGGCGAAGCTGGCGCCGGAATCGCCCGAGCTGAAAGACTCGCGTGACGAAATGAAAAGCAGCACCGGCGATGGTCGCCAGGAGCTGCAGCAGGCTCGTCTGCTGGGCGTGGCCGGGAAGGTTGATGAGGCCATTGCCGCTTACGAGAAGCTGTTTAACGGCGTTCCTGATGATGATGACGCTGCGATTGAGTACTGGACGCTGGTGGCGCGGCTGCCCGCCCGTCATAACGAAGGCATCAATCAGCTGAAAAAACTCAACGCCCGCTTGCCGGGCAACGTCCCGCTGCAAACGGCGCTGGCGAAACAGATGTTTGGCGATAATAAGCCGGAAGAGGGATTTGCTTATCTGGAGCAGATGTCCCGCTCGGCGGCGGGCCGCGGTATCGCGGCGGACATCTGGTTTAACGAAGTGAAAAGTATGCCGGTCAGCCGGGCCAGCGTGCAGGCGCTGCAGCGCTTTCTCATGCAGTTTCCCACTGGTTCCACCTCGGCGAATGCCCGCGTCCTGCTCGCTCAGCAGCAGACGCAGCTAAAAGACCCGACGTTCCGCGATCGCGCGGAGGGGCTGGCGGCGGTGAAGGCCGGGAAAGGTTCGGTGGCCGTGGCCGATTTGCAGCAGGCTGTGCGGGCGGATGCCAAAGACAGCGACGCGGTTGGCGCATTGGGGCAGGCGTACTCCCAGCGCGGCGATCGGGCGCGGGCGGTTGCCCAGTTGAGTAAAGCCATCAAAATGGACCCGGATAGCCCGAGCCGCGATAAGTGGGACAGCCTGCTCAAGACTAACCGCTACTGGCTGCTGATTAAGCAGGGCGATAGCGCCCTCAAAAGCGGCCAGCTGGCGCAGGCGCAAAATCATTACGCCCAGGCGCAGCGCATAGACAATACCGACAGCTATGCGGTGCTGGGGCTGGGGGACGTGGCGGCGGCGCGTAAAGAAAACGCGGCGGCGGAGCGCTACTACCAGCGCGCGCTGCGAATGGATCGCGGCAACAGCCTGGCGGTGCGCGGTCTGGCGAATCTGTATCGCGCCGAATCGCCGGAAAAAGCCAGCGCGTACATCGCCAGCCTGTCGCCGGGCCAGCGGCGCAGCATTGATGATATTGAACGCAGCCTGACGAACGATCGGCTGGAGAAACAGGCCGAAGCGCTGGAGAGCCAGGGCAACTGGGCGCAGGCGGCGGAAGTGCAGCGCAGACGGCTGGCGCTGGATCCGGATAGCGTGTGGATCGCCTACCGCCTGTCGCGGGATCTGGTCAGCGCGGGCAGCCGCAGCGAAGCCGATGCCATCATGCGCGCGATGGTCAACCGCCAGCCCGGCGATGCCGACCGGGTTTACGCCTACGGCCTCTATCTATCCGGGAATAATCAGGATGAGATGGCGCTGGCGCAGATTAACGCTCTGCCGCGCGGGCAGTGGACGGACAATATTCGCGAGCTGGAGGCGCGCCTGCAAAGCGATAACGTGTTGCGCCAGGCGAATCAGCTGCGCGATAGCGGCCAGGAAGCCCGGGCGATCGCCCTGATTAACCAGCAGCCGACGTCGGTGCGCTACGCGCTCACGCTGGCGGACTGGGCGCAGCAGCGCGGCGACAGCCAGACGGCGATTGCTGAATATCAGCGGGTGCTGGGGCAGCAGCCTGACAACGGCGATGCGCGTCTGGGCCTGGCGGAAGTGTATCTTGCCGATGGCGATAAAAACGCCGCCCGCGCCCAGGTGGCGCAGCTCAAGGGCGAAGACATCGATTCTATCAATATGCAGCGGCGTATCGCCCAGGCGCAGGCCGGGTTGGGCGATCGCGCTCAGGCGCAGCAAACCTTCGCCCGCATCGTTCCGCAGGCGAAAGCGCAGCCGCCGTCAATGGAAAGCGCGCTGGTGCTGCGCGACGCCGCGCGTTTCCAGGCGCAGAACGGCGAGCCGCAGCAGGCGCTGGAAGGCTATAAAGATGCAATGGTGGCCTCCGGCGTCGCCCGCGAGCGCCCGCAGGATAACGACACCTTTACGCGGCTGACGCGTAACGACAGCAGCGATGACTGGCTGAAGCGCGGGATCCGCAGCGACGCGGCGGATCTTTATCGTCAGCAGGATCTTAACGTCACCCTCGAACATGATTACTGGGGCTCCAGCGGTACCGGCGGCTATTCCGACCTGAAAGCCCATACCACGATGCTGCATGTGGATGCGCCGCTGGCCGACGGGCGAATGTTCTTCCGTACCGATCTGGTTAATATGGATGCCGGGAGTTTTTCGACGAACAGCGACGGCAGCTATTCGCCGAGCTGGGGCACCTGCGGTGAAATCGCCTGTAGCGGCGGCAGCAAACATCAGAGCGATAGCGGCGCCAGCGTCGCGGTGGGCTGGAAGAACGATACCTGGAGCGGCGATATCGGCACCACGCCGATGGGCTTTAACGTCGTTGATGTGGTGGGCGGCCTGAGCTACAGCAGCGACGTTGGCCCGCTGGGCTACACCGTGAACCTCCACAGACGCCCCATCTCCAGCTCGCTGCTGGCCTTTGGCGGGCAGAAGGATAACCCTAACGACGGCCATACCGGCAAGACCTGGGGCGGGGTGCGCGCCGACGGCGGCGGTCTGAGTCTGAGCTACGATAAAGGCGAGGCCAACGGCGTCTGGTCTTCGCTGGGCGTCGACCAGTTGACCGGGAAAAACGTCGCCGACAACTGGCGCGTGCGCTGGATGACCGGCTACTACTATAAAGTGGTTAACGAAGATAACCGCCGGGTCACCGTCGGTCTGAACAATATGCTCTGGCACTACGATAAGGATCTTAGCGGCTATACGCTGGGTCAGGGCGGTTACTACAGTCCGCAGGAATATGTCTCCTTCTCGGTGCCGGTCACCAGGCGTCAGCGGACGGCGAACTGGTCATGGGAGCTGGGGGGATCGGTGTCGTGGTCCCACTCGCGCACCAAAACCGAGGCGCGCTATCCGCTGCTCAATTTGATTCCTTCGCAGTATCGTCATGATGCCAGCCAGCTCACGGAAGAAGGCAGCAGCAGTTCTGGCGTCGGCTATACCGCGCGGGCGCTGGTTGAACGACGGGTGACCAGCAACTGGTTTGTCGGGGCGGCGGTGGATATCCAGCAGGCGAAGGATTACACCCCGAGCCATGCGCTGCTGTACGTTCGCTATTCGGCTTCCGGCTGGCAGGGCGATATGGATATGCCGCCGCAGCCGTTGGTTCCTTATGCCGACTGGTAGCAGATTAGGCTGAATTATGCGACAGGGCGCCACTCCACGGCGCTCTTCGCGTATACTCGTTGCCTCCGGCCAGGCAGCCCGATTTCCCCTCCGGTGGCGCGGAAGCTGCATAGCGCGCTGCATCCCGGAGGCGGCGCCAGGGGCGCCTTGTCCGGGCTACCGGCCCGATGGTGGTTGTGAGCGTGTAGCCCGGGTAAGGCGTCAGCCGCCACCCGGGAATGTTCCCCGGTCGCGCTGTGCTTACCGGGGCTACCGGCCCGCGCCGCCTGCGGATTTTGTAGCCCGGACAGGCGCATTGCGCCGCCTCCGGGAAAGCGTCCCGATGGCGGCTGTGAACGTGTAGGCCGGGCAATTTCGTAGCCCGGGTAAGGCGTCAGCCGCCACCCGGGAATATTCCCCGGTCGCGCTATGCTTACCGGGGCTACAGGTCGGTGCCGCCTGCGGGTTTTGTAGCCCGGACAGGCGCATTGCGCCGCCTCCGGGAAAGCGGCCTGATGGCATTGCTTCGCGCCTTGCGGGCGTGAGCGAACAATTTGAGTATATAATCAGCCTGATAACGATCGGTGAGAGGGACCTATACCCGATATGCGTTCAGTTTCAGTGGAGAACCCCGTTGCGCGTCAGCCGTTCACTTACAATTAAACAGATGGCGATGGTCGCGAGCGTGTCCATGGCGTTTGTACTGGTCTTCTGTTCTATTCTGCTGTTCCACTTTGTTCAGCAGAGTCGTTTTACCACGGCCACGCAGTTAGAAAGCATCGCGCGTTCCGTTCGCGAACCGCTGTCAGCGGCTATCCTGAAAGCCGATATCCCTGAGGCGGAAGCCATTCTGAGCCGTATTCAACCCGCAGGCATCGTCAGCCGGGCGGATGTTGTCCTGCCCAATCAGTTCCAGGCGCTGCGGATGCGCTTTATCCCCGAGCGCCCGGTACCGGTAACCATCACCCGTATGTTTGAACTGCCGGTACAGATTTCGCTGCCTATCTACTCCCTTGAACGGCCCGCTAACCCACAGCCGCTGGCCTATCTGGTGCTCCAGGCCGACTCATACCGCATGTATAAATTCGTCATGAGCGCGCTGGCGACGTTAGTGACCGCTTACTTGCTTCTGGTGCTGATGCTGACGGTGGCGATCACCTGGTGCATCAACCGTCTGATGGTACGACCGCTGCGTAAAATCGCCCGTGAGCTAAACGATGTCCCGCAGCACGAGCGTTTGGGCCATCAGCTCACGCTGCCGCGTCTCCATCATGACGATGAAATCGGCATGCTGGTGCGCAGCTACAACCGTAATCAGCAGACGCTGCTGCGCCTGCACGATGAACTCTCTTTGCAATCGACTCGTTTTCCGGTATCCGAGCTGCCGAACAAAGCCTTTCTAATGGCTATGCTGGAGCAAACCGTCGCGCGACCGCAGGCCTCGGCGCTGCTGATTATCGCCTGCGAAACGCTACAGGATACCGCTGGCGTACTGAAAGAGACGCAGCGTGAAATGCTGCTGCTAACCCTGGTTGAAAAGCTGCGGGCGATTATCCCGGCGCAGATGGTGCTGGCTCAGGTGAGCGGCTACGACTTCGCGATTCTGGCCCACGGCATTGACGAACCCTGGCAGGCTGTGACGTTAAGTAAGCAAGTACTCACTGTCTTAAATGAACGTTTGCCGCTGCACGGCATCCAGCTGCGCCCCTGCGCCAGCGTCGGTATCGCGATGTTTAACGGCGAAATTAACGCCGAACAGCTCTACCGGCGGGCGTTTTCCGCCGCCGTAACCGCGCGTCGTAAAGGGAAAAACCAGATTGAGTTCTTCGATCCGCAGCAGATGGAAAAAGCGCAGCGCCGCTTAATGGAAGAGCACGATATTCTGACGGCGCTTGATAACCAGCAGTTTGCCATCTGGCTGCAGCCGCAGGTGGATACCCACAGCGGCGAGGTGTGCGGTGCGGAAGTGCTGCTGCGTCAGCGTCAGGCGGACGGCAGCTGGTCGCTGCCGGGCGATCTGATTGAGCGTATCGAAGCCTGCGGGCTGATGGTACCGGTCGGCTACTGGGTGATGGAAGAGGCCTGCCGGCAGCTTGCCGCCTGGCAAAATCAGGGGATCATGTTGCCGCTGTCGGTCAACGTGTCGTTGCTGCAGCTGCTGCATCACGATCGCGGCGAGGAGATGCTGGCGCTGCTCGCGCGCTATCGTATCGCGCCGGGGACGCTGGTACTGGAAGTCACTGAAAGCCGTCGGATAGACGACCCGCAGGCGATTATTTCCCTGCTGCGTCCGCTGCGTGAAGCGGGCGTGCGGATTGCCCTTGATGACTTTGGTATGGGCTACGCCGGCCTGCGCCAGCTGCAGCATATTAAATCGCTGCCGGTAGACATCCTGAAAATCGATAAAGTCTTTATCGATATGCTGCCCGATGACATCAGCATGGTGCCCGCGATTATCCAGCTGGCGCGGGGGCTGAATCTGCACATTGTCGCGGAGGGCGTCGAAACCGATACCCAGTATCGCTGGCTGCAGGAGGCGGGCGTCGAGACGGTGCAAGGGTATCTTTTTGGCTGCGCCATGCCGCCTGAGGCTTTTATGGCCCGTTTTTTACCCGGTGATGTTGAGGATGCAAGTTTGTAACAACATTGTTAGCTTATGCGAGTCAGTTCAAATAAATTAACAATTACATTGCAATTTCATCACTCGTTATTTCTGAAATGTTTCATGGGTGTTATTTTTAAGCCACGGACGCAATACCCCCTCAAGGTCTGTGGTTATCTCCAAAGGACACCCTATGAAAATCTCTTTCTTTAAAAGCCTCTATGTCCAGGTTCTCTCGGCCATAGCGATCGGTATTCTGCTGGGCCATTTTTACCCGGAACTGGGTGCGCAGATGAAACCCCTCGGCGATGCCTTCGTTAAGCTGATTAAAATGATTATTGCCCCGGTTATCTTCTGTACCGTCGTGACGGGGATTGCCGGGATGGAGAGCATGAAAGCCGTCGGCCGCACCGGGGCGGTGGCGCTGCTCTACTTTGAAATCGTGAGCACTATTGCGCTGATCATCGGCCTGATCATTGTAAACGTGGTGCAGCCCGGCGCGGGAATGAACGTTGACCCGGCGACCCTCGACGCGAAGGCCGTGGCGGTTTACGCCGAACAGGCGAAAGATCAGGGCATCGTAGCGTTCCTGCTCGATATTATCCCCGGCAGCGTGATTGGCGCTTTTGCCAGCGGCAACATTCTGCAGGTGCTGATGTTTGCGGTGCTGTTTGGTTTCGCGCTGCATCGCCTCGGCAGCAAAGGCCAGCTGATTTTTAACGTTATCGAAAGCTTCTCGCAGGTGATCTTCGGCATCATCAATATGATCATGCGCCTGGCGCCGATTGGCGCGTTCGGGGCCATGGCCTTTACCATCGGTAAATATGGCGTCGGCACCCTGGTGCAGCTGGGGC
>ERZ1106931.1321-NODE-1321-length-10617-cov-7.690968_pt1 | contig 10617 bp, 9 predicted proteins | sample MGYA00403664_ERZ1106931 | MGnify/ENA primary metagenome ERZ1106931 (study PRJEB35170, sample SAMEA104062435) | human gut metagenome | biome: human gut; feature: human-associated habitat; material: faeces | place: Denmark | collected 2012-06-29 ... | reverse complement strand
ACCACAAAGGCATTCCACATGGTGGCTTCGTTCTTCGCTCTGGTGAAAGTACAGAAGGCACACGTCACGTTATCGAGTACTCTTTGAAACTTGACTCTAACCCTGAATTCACAGGCTCTGCACTTGTTGCTTACGCTCGTGGTCTCTACCGACTTGCTAAACACGGCGGCACAGGTTGCTATACAGTATTCGACATTCCACCAGCTTGGATTTCCACACAATCTGCTGAAGAATTAAGAGCACATTCTCTATAATAGAGCAAGGCCCTCATCGACTTAATAGATGAGGGCCTTTTTCATACACATTAAAAGAGACCATACCAGATGGTCTCTTTTTTATTCTATTAACCTTATTTTACGTTTAATTAATACCAACGTGTTAACGGTAACTCATTCGTAACACCTTTTGTCATCAGAATTTGATGCAAGTCCATATTACCGATGTAGAAACCTGCCGCACATCCACAAAGATACAGATCCCACATGCGTACGAATTCACTGCCTCGTTTCGCTTCTACTCGCTCACGGACGCCTTGGAAATTGTTATACCAATGCATTAGAGTCTTATAATAGTGATACCGTAAACTTTCAATATCAATGACATTCATATCATAGTCATAAGCGAGGCTGACCATTTCGCGGAGGGACGGCAAACATCCGCCCGGGAAGATATATTTACGAATCCAAGCACTTGTTTCCTTTTCAGAGGGATCACTAATATAGTGAAGCAGGAACAAACCTCCGTCTTTAAGCATATCCGATGCGTCCTCCATATACAGAGGAAAATTAGGCCGACCTACATGTTCAAGCATGCCGATGCTGACAATACGGTCAAAGGTACGTCCGGAAGCTGCTACGTCGCGATAATCTATAAGTTCAATCTCAACCTGTCCTTCAAGGCCATATTCTTTAATGCGTTCCTGTCCTTTTTTCCATTGTTCTTCGGAAAGAGTACACCCATAGCCCTTAACACCGTATTTACGAGCCGCTTCAATGAGAAGGAATCCCCATCCGCAACCGATATCAAGTAAAGTCATTCCCTCTTTTAAATACAATTTATCAAGAATATGATGAACCTTTTGATATTGCGCATCTTTGAGACTATCATTCTCATGCTTAAAATACGCACAGGAATAGCTCATGGTTTCATCGAGCCACAATTTATAGAATTCATTGCCTAAATCATAATGGGAAGATACTTGTTGTTTTTGATCTTTCTTTTTAAGACCCGCATTAAAGAGCGAGCTAAGTACCTTACGATTGATAGAGTCCTTACCTACATGACCAAGGACTACACAAAGGGCTTTAAACAAATCCCCTTCAATTTCGATATCTTTACGCATATACGCTTCACCGAGGGCGAGTTCTGCGGATATTAACAAATCTTTCTTGGGAATATCGCGATTAACGATGACGGTAAACTCGGATTCTCCGTCACCGATTGTATATTCATTATCTCCAATTTTTACGGTGAAACAATGATCATTGAAACGTTCTAAATAATGGACTAAGAAACTATCAAATAGCTTGGAAAACATACTGAACTTCCTTTCCTATTAGCTTTCACTATATAGGTTTAAAAATATATACATTAACATGATTGGATACATTCCATACCCTATTAATATATACACCTATAAATTATATCAATATAGTTACGGCGAATAAAAATCTATATTAATCCTATATTTTAATATGAACTTATCACATTATTTAAGTAATATATTTAACTCTATTTATATTATAGCACTTTGAAATAATCTATTTTATATTTATAGAGTTTTCAAGGCGGCAATCAAGCGTTCTTTCCCTTCAGGAATATCCTTAATGCCATCATAGTTTTCCATATAATCGGCCAATTTACGAACCCCTTTTTCCTTATCGGTAATGCCTAATTCGGCAAAGGTTACGGGCAAATTCGATTTTTTCAGAAGACTCATAACAGCACTGCGTAATTCATCATTTTTATCAAAAGCCGTTTGAACCAAAAGGCCTGTACCGACCAATTCACCGTGCTTATACCCGTGCGTTTCGTCGAAGAAGCAGGTCTTTAGTCCGTTATAAAATGAATGACCCAAGGCTGCCTGTCCGCGACCTCTCGTCATACTGCTGATAATTCCCGTCAAAGCGATATTACAGAAAACGACGGTATGAACGGCCTCTGTCAACTTGCCTTCAGCCACATCGGCACAAGCCTGTTCCGTAAACAAATTCAACAGTTCATACGTTGTAGCCGCACTGTGATAAGCCGCATATACATCAACGGGGACACTCGTAGGTGTAAACGCCCCTCGATTATGATGCACTTCCACAAACTTGGCAATGGCATCTAACGAGCCGGCTGCCAGATAACGTGCCGGCTGATGAGCCATGATCGTTTCATCGACAACAATAGCATCCACTTCTTTTTCAAACCACCAATATTCCGGATCACGGCCTTCATCCGTATAGATTACGCTGAGCGGTGCATATGCGGCACATGTAGCCGCAATCGTCGGCACATTGATGACAGGACATGCGCAAGCGTCTGCCGATGCCTTTGCCAAGTCCATCATACGTCCGCCGCCGACACCGATGATCAGATCACAACCTTCGGACTTAAATTGGGTCGCATTTTCATCAATTTGACGTTTACTGGGATACCCGCCGTAAATATGCAATACATGGTTAACTCCGGCGTCCTTCATGCCGCGAACAATCTTTTCTTCGCTAACCTTCCATGCCGTCGGCCCTGCAAGAATCAGCGCTTTCTTACCGAAACGCTTTGCTTCTTCTCCGACGCGCAACAAAGCACCCGCTTCCTGTATGTAGCGGCCGCACCCGAACTTATATGCTTCTTCCATTTTATTTCCCCCCATAATGCTTACAGCTCTGCATTATTTTCTCAGAGCTTCATTTACAATACGTGATTATTATAACAATGTTTTACTGAAATTTCTACTCTGCACGATTCTTTAAATCCTGCTCTACCGCTAGTGCGGCCGCTCCGATAGCCCCTGCATAGCGGGCCTTGGCATCGGAATGAACGGTTCTGCCGAAAGATTCGCTCAAAAGTTCCAGAAAATATACGTCTTCACACAAGCCCCCGGTTAAAAAGATAGGTCCTTCTTGTTCCGACAGCTTAGCATATTCCTGACGGACCTTTTTTACGACGGACTGCAACACTCCCCAGGCGATATTCGCCTTTGACGTTCCTTGACCGATTAAAGAAACGATCTCCGACTCGGCAAAAACCGTGCACATGGCACTGATTTGAAGCTTTTCCGTACGTTCCCTGGCAATTTGATCAAGTTCCGCCAAAGATACACCCAAGCGATTGGCCATGATTTCCAAAAATTTGCCGGTTCCGGCCGAGCACTTATCATTCATATAAAACTCCGTTACCTTACCGTTCCTGACACTGATAACCTTTGTATCCTGCCCGCCTATATCGACGACATTAAAGACTTTCTCGGGAAATAACAGGCTGGCACCTTTGGCATGACAGGTAATTTCCGTCACCTGCTTTTTTGCACCCTCTACGGCTTTACGCCCGTAACCGGTGGAAATACAGATTGCTTCATTCGGATTTACACCGCGAGACGACAAAGTCTCATTAATTCTTTCAACGGCTTCCAGACTGCTCCACCCGGTGGGAATAACAAAGGTATCCTTAATCTCCTTATGCTCATTCATTACAGCCGTTTTTGCACACGTTGAACCTATATCGATTCCTACATATATCATAAAAATATCTCCTTCATTTAGTATACTACAGTCTTTCCGCCTCTATATTATATATTGGCTTTTTTTATAGAATCTATGATATTATATATAAATAAAAAAGGCAAAAAATTATCCACAATAGTTATACTTACATGGGACAAAGGACTTTCTATATGGAACTAAAGCAACTCGAATCGTTTGTGGCTGTCATTAAATACGGCAGCTTTACCAAGGCGGCACAGGTTCTTTACATGTCGCAACCGTCTATCAGCACGCATATTCGTGCCTTGGAGAAACATCTTGATACTCCTCTGATTATACGTACAACCAAACAGATCCGCATTACACCTCGCGGTCGTGAACTCTACAACACGGCTACGGCCATATTGAAAATGCGCGACGACTTACTGACAAAATGGCATCACGAAGATTCTAATGAAATTATCATCAGTTCTTCAACCATCCCGTCTATCTACTTACTTCCCCAAGTGCTGAAAGGATTTCGTAAGCTCTTCCCCGATATTCCTTTTACTATTAACCAGGATATCAGCTCAAAGGTTCTTAATTCGCTTTTAAAGGGTCATATTCAAGTAGGTTTCACAGGCATGAAAATCGATGACGACTCCCTGGAATTCGTCCCTGTCGCCATTGACAAAATGGTCGTCATTACGCCTAATACCCCGACTTTTCGTCAATTAGTCGGGACCAAAAATGCGGCCCTTCACATTTTGATGAAGTATCCTCTCATTCTGCGCGATAAGGGTAGCGGCAGTAAGGCCCATGTGGACAGAATCTTCGAAAAATTACACTTAACCCCGGATAAACTCCACGTAACAGCACATTTAAACGAACCGGAAGGTCTGAAAAACCTGGTAATTAACCAAGTCGGAGTTTCCGTTATCTCCGAACCGGCTGTAGTGCAAGCTGTTGCCGACGGAACCCTACTCAAATTCGAGTTGCCGAAGGACACGGCATTACGCCAATTGTATATGGTGTATCATAAGCACGATACTCAGTCGAGCCATGTTAAACAATTCATTAACTACGTCAAGTCTTTCAGTTGGCAGCAAAAAGACGATTAGTCTACTTTATACTGAAAAGTAAACGAGCGAATAGAGGAATCTATTCGCTCGTTTTTTACTTCTTTTATACTATTTCGGCAGACTGTCTTCTTCTTTTTATTTAGCCCTTATGCATCCCGTATTCGGGTGTGGAAAGTCACTGTATTGTAGACTCTTTCTCAACGGCTTCGACTACTTCTTCAATGGCTTCCGTGCGGATGAAGTATTCCTGCGCGGCAAATTTTTCCTTGTATCGGAGTTTACAATATACTCCGAAAATAAGGCCTAACAAAGTCCATCCCAATACCATAGCCCATTCTTGCGGATACAAGGCCGAGCCCGACGAGGGAACTACGTACATGACAAGCATAAATCCCGACATGAGTACGGCCATAATTCCCACAAAACGATAAGGACCCACCTTATACGGTCTTTCCATATCCGGTTCCTTGACACGCAAAACCAAAAATGACACGGATACCATAAAATAGGCGAGGACACAACCGAAGTTGCCCGCATCGACTACCCATAAGAGCATTTTCTTACCGAAAAATACGGCAATGGTCGTTATAACGCCTAATAAAATCAAAGCGTTTACAGGAGTCTTGTGTTTAGGATGCAGTTTAGCAAAATAAGGCGGAATCATGTGAGCGCAAGCCATGGAATACAAGGCTCGGCTACCGCCGATAAGGAAGGAATTCCAGCTCGTAATAATGCCGCACAAACCGCCGATAATCAAAACCTTGGCCATAGCATCACTGTTAAAAGCAATGGCCATGGCATCGGCCGTTACCAAGCCTCCGACTTGATTCATCGCATCGCCGATCATGGCATTATTCATCAAAAAGCCGACAGCTCCGATAACAAGAGAATAAAAGGCTACGGCCAACACAATGGATAACACAAGAATACGGCCAATGTGCTTAAGCGGTGCCGAAATTTCTTCAGCTGCCTGGGGAATAACATTAAACCCGATAAAGAAAAAAGGTGTCATAACGGCTACAGCCAAAGTGTTTTTTATCATCTCTTGCGTCGAAGCCCCCATAAACAGCTGCCCCTGCAGGTTCGCTTCACTGCCCGTAAAGCCCGATGCGGCGATGAGGACAATGCCGACCCCGCCGATAACCAAGGTTAAGACAGTTTGTAAGATGGCTGCCGTTTTCGCTCCGATAATATTGATATATGTAATAAACACGACAAGAAAAAAAGCCAAGGCTAACCAGGTTGCATATATATCAAACCCGCCGACAGTATATAAATAGTACTGTAAGAATCCGGGATACAAATAGGCGAAAATTGTCGGCAATGCGCAGGCTTCGAAACAGACAACGCCCGTATACCCGAAAATGATAGCCCACGTACAGATAAAGGAGCCCATTTTACCGAGGGCTCGATAACTGAATACATGCTCACCTCCGTTTTGCGGCATGGCCGTCGTCAATTCCGCATAAGCCAGACCGACAAAGAAAATCATGACCCCACCGAGGACGAAGCCCAACATGGCTCCTGCAACCCCGCCTTGCATAATCCAATCTCCCGTAGAAACCACCCAGGCCCAACCAATCATAGCGCCGAACGCAAGAACCAGGATATCCCATATATTGAGTACCTTATGAAACTCTGTTTTCTTTTCAGACATACACGTACGCTCCTATCCATTTTCTCAGTTCGTGCCTTTGTGAACTTATAAGGACACGTCTTACATATAAGTTAAGTTTTCTTATATTTTACCTTTTTGCCCTGCATTTGTATACATTTTTATCATAATAGAATTACGTACAATGTCTTTTGGTTATTCATTCTTTTTTATAAGTCCTTCGGTTGCAGCAGGCGTTCCCCTATGATAGGGTATAGGTACTTCTATAGCAAAGAGCATGCAAAAAATTTTTTATCCGTGTTGTTTTTACAACTGCACTACTCTTTTCATTTCGTTATACTGAGGTCAATCAAACCGGTCCCGATAGTGGCCACACACGTTAAGGAGGATTTACTCATGTTAAAGAAAATTTTGAAAAAATTTGAAGATATGAACAGCAACACAGTGACTCAGGATATGCTCGTCGGCGACATTGTTCGCCTCCACCCCGAAGTGGTAGACACCTTATTGTCTCACGGCATGCATTGCCTCGGTTGCCCTTCGTCTCAACAGGAAAGTTTAGCCAATGCCTGCATGGTACACGGACTTGATCCGGAAAAAATCGTAACGGCCGTAAACCTGGCTATTCAGACTGAAAAACAATAGGAGGCCATATTATGAGTGCATTTTTGGGCCCGATTCATTTTTGGCTGTACAATAAAATCCGCTTCCAGGAAGATCTCATCGATGCGCTTTGCGCTCGTGCCGTATCGGAAGGCTGGCTTGCTGAAGAAGATACACAAAAATTCGTATCTACAGATCGCCGTGAACTTCAAGACGCTATTGATGAATCAAATATTCACGGCTGGTTACAAGGCCGTATTCATGACGGCGAAGGTCGTTACGCCGCTTTAGTCACAACACTTTTACAAGAAGATGCAAATCGCTTACAAACTTTAAAAGACGTGGCCTTTTATACCGGTAAGGAAAAGCGGACGGAAGTGCCGACAACGGCACCGGAAGCGTTTCATCAATTGGATAATACCTTGTTAAACGGGATGCCCTGTGATCAGGTCATGAAGGTAACGGAAAGCAATCCCGACAAAGTCGTCTGGGAAGAAACGCAGGATTTACACAGCTCGTTCTGGAACGGACAGGGTGCTTATTACTATGACCTTCGGGCCGAATTGATTAAAGGAATTCTCGCCGATTCGGGCCTTACCTTCAAACAGACGGATACGAACCGCTACGAAATCATAAAATAAAGATTAGAAAGGAGTACCCCGATGTACGCCACCGATATAATGGTCGAAGAACATGCCAATATTTCCCGCATGCTTCGCGTTATTAAGAATATGTGCTGCTCCATCTTGGACGGAGCAGCCGTTGATACGAAAGATTTCACGGATATTATCGACTTTGTCCGTAATTATGCCGACGTTCATCACCACCAAAAGGAAGAACATACGCTTTTCCCCGAAATGGTCGAACATATGGGTCCCTTGGCCGACACGATTGTCACTCACGGCATGCTTGTGGAACATGATTTGTTGCGCAGCCACATCCGTAGCCTCGACGAAGCCTTGAAGCTTTACGGCGAAACAGGCCGTACGGAATATAAACTCGATATACTTACAGAAGCAATGGCCTATGCCAATCGTCTGCAAGTACATATTGAAAAAGAAAATAACGTCGTCTATCCTTTCTCCGATCGTGAATTGTCCGATGAAATAAAGGAAAAAATAAACGCCGAAGTAAGACGTTTATTTGACGAAAACGAAAAGAACGGAATAAACGAAAAATACCTAACCATGCTTACCAGATTGGAAGCAAAATACAATCCCCTCGGCTATGTTTCAGCACCTGCCGAGTAACTATATACAAACGACCGTACCGATAATTATCGGTACGGTCATTTTATTATTCTCAATCATACTGTACAATCTTTTATATACATGTGCTGTTTTATTGCAAAATCACCATCACTTATGCCTCTTCTAAAAGGAGATTCTTTTATGGCCCCTTCATATAAAACACTCTGCCTTTTCCTTTTCTTTCTTTTATTCTCTGCTACCGACGCAACTGCCTCTCCCGGTTATACGGCCGGTATTTCCCTGTCTCCGGGAAATACAATCGCACTTATAGCCCCGGCTTCCCCGTCACCGGAAAGCATAGCTCCTACGGTGAAAAAGCTGGAATCTTTGGGTTTTCATACTAAAATCGCCTCATCGGCATACAAGCGTTTCGGCTACCTGTCCGGAAGTGATGCGGAACGAGCCGCCGATTTAAATGCCCTCTTTGCCGACCCGTCCGTCAACGCAATTCTTTGTCTTGACGGCGGGTACGGTTCGGCACGGATTCTTGATAAACTCGACTACACAATGATTGCCGAGCATCCCAAACCCCTCATCGGCTTTAGCGACATTACGGCACTGCACGCGGCCCTTTATGAAAAGAGTCGTCTGGCTTCCGTACACGGTCCTTTAGGTGTTACTCTGGCATCCAAGCCCGTGTCCTCCTATTCATGGCAATCCTTACTTCGCCTTCTCCGGGAAAAGAAGCTCTCTCCCCACCCCGATTTTCCCCCTCACACCCGTCTTATGCCTCTCATCTCCGGTACAGCCGAGGGACGTCTTATAGGGGGAAACCTGTCCATCATTGCCTCTTTAGTCGGAACTCCCTATGCCTTACAGGGAAAGGATGCAATCCTCTTCTTGGAAGATATCAATGAGCCGTCTTATAAAATCGATCGCATGTTGAATCAACTCTGGCAGAGCGGCTTATTAAGAGATGTGAACGGCATCATTTTCGGATACTTCACAAATTGCTCCTACGACGAAGGTGACTTTACGACGCAGGAAATCTTACAACATTATGCCGCCCTCGCAAAAAAACCGACAGCTTGCGGCTTACCGGTCGGGCATGATATGAATAATATGAGTCTGCCCGTCGGCACCTCTGTGCGCCTACAGGTTACTAACACTGCTACATCCCTAAGTTTTACCTCCCCGCTTTTTCAGTCCCGAGAAACTAAAAAGCTTTAGTCGGTAGCTCCCTTTTCCTTATCAACAGCACGAAAAAAAGCGAACCGTTCTTTCGAACGGTCCGCTTTTTTATATCAGCTTATTTTTTATATTTTTGTACAAACCGCCCCATACGCACTAAGCATTCCTTAATGGTTTCCATACTTGACGCGTAGGAAATACGGATAAAGCCTTCACCGCTGTCACCGAAAGCCGAACCGGGAACAACGGCAACCTTTTCCTCTTGGACCAGTTTTTCGCAAAATTCGGCTGAAGTCATACCGGTGCAACGAATATCCGGGAAGATATAAAAGGCACCCTTCGGCTCAAACACGGGCAAACCGATATCTTTCAAGCCCGCGTAAATAACTTTACGACGTTCATCATAAGAAGCCCGCATTTCCTGAACTTCTTCATCGCATTCTTTCAATGCCGTAATACCGCCTCGTTGAGCCTGCGTATTGGCACTCATAATTGCATACTGGTGCAACTTGAGAATCGGGTCGATAGCACCTTTAGGTGCGCAAACATAACCAAGACGCATGCCCGTCATAGCCCACGCTTTAGAGAAGCCGTTAAAAACAATGGTCCGTTCTCTCATATCGGGTAACTTGGCAAAGGTCGTAAATTTCGTATCACCGTATACAAGTTCACAATAAATTTCATCGGCTAAAACAACCAAGTCGTGCTTTTTAGCAAATTCGGCAATGGGCATCAATTCTTCCGCCGTCATAACAGTACCCGTCGGGTTGTTCGGATAGCCGATAACCATAGCCTTTGTCTTCGGCGTTACTACCTTTTCCAAGGCTTCTACAGACAGTTTGAAATCATGTTCCGGATAGGTCGGAACCATAACGGGAATACCGCCGGCTAATTGTACGGCGGCCGGATAGGCTACATATGCCGGATCGGGAATAAGCACTTCATCGCCATGGTCGACAATGGCCTGCAAGGCCATGGCCAAGCCTTCCGATACGCCGACGGTAACGATGATTTCACTGGCCGGATCGTATTTAACCCCATAATGTTTGTCAAAATAATCGGAAATGGCTTCACGCAATTCGGGAAGGCCCGAGTTACCCGTGTATCCTGTTTCTTTATTGTTAAGGCTGTCAATCATGGCCTGCCGAACCTTATCGGGCGCTGCAAAATCAGGTTCGCCGATACTTAAGGACAAAACACCCTGAATCTGATTGGCAATATCGAAGAACTTGCGAATGCCCGACGGTTTTATGGCTCGTACATTAGCAGAT
>ERZ1106931.1317-NODE-1317-length-10638-cov-3.356515_pt1 | contig 10638 bp, 6 predicted proteins | sample MGYA00403664_ERZ1106931 | MGnify/ENA primary metagenome ERZ1106931 (study PRJEB35170, sample SAMEA104062435) | human gut metagenome | biome: human gut; feature: human-associated habitat; material: faeces | place: Denmark | collected 2012-06-29 ... | reverse complement strand
TAACAGATGCCGGTCGGATGATCGAGCAGGGAATGAAAGCGGAAGACATTGCCGAAGCTCTTCGCGAACGCACAAAGCATTGTCATGCCAGCTTTATTTTGGATACGCTGACACTTCTACATGCCGGTGGGCGCTGTTCGACGGTCGCTGCTCTCGGAGCAAATGTTCTGAAATTAAAGCCATGTATTGAAGTCAGCACGGAAGACGGAAGCATGAATGTAGGAAAAAAATATAGAGGAACGCTTGATAAAGTTCTTGTGAAATATGTAAAAGACAAACTTGCTGCTTATCCGGATATTGATCCATCGCTGATCTTTATCACGCATTCAGGAATTGATCCGGAATATATTAAACTTGTTAAAAATACAATCGAAGAAGCTATGCATTTTGATGAAATCCATATAAGCTGTACGATTTCCAGCCATTGTGGACCAAATACGCTTGGAATTTTATTTGAAACCTACTAAGGAGGAGACGCCTATGACGAATACAAAACCAGTTTTTCATGGAAGTGATATTGAGAAAATCAGTGAGTATTATCATATCGACCAAAACAGTATTACAAACTTTGCCGGAAATGTAAATCCGCTTGGACTTCCTGCCTCTGTAAAAGAAGCGGTCGCCACCCATGCAGATTTATTTTCCAGTTATCCTGACCGCGAGTATCTGTCTCTGCGTAATGTTCTTTCTAATTATTGTGATGTTCCTGCCGATTATATTCTTCCGGGAAATGGATCCAGTGAACTGATTGCTTTGCTGATCGAAGCTCGTGCCCCAAAGCATACTCTGATTCTCGGTCCTACCTATTCAGAATATTCCAGAGAACTCACCTTTTCCGGAAGTACTCAGGATTATTACCATTTGCAGGAGACTTCTGACTTCAGACCAGATCTGGATGATCTTTTCCATACTCTCTCGGATGGATATGATTTTCTCATTATCTGCAATCCAAATAACCCGACTTCTTCCGCTATTTTTCGGGATGAATTAAAAGAATTACTTGCATTTTGTAAACGGAAAAATATCTTTGTAATGATAGATGAAACTTATGTTGAATTTGCACCGGATATTTCAGCAATTACTGCTGTTCCTCTTACGAAGCAATTCTCCAATCTGATGGTACTCCGGGGAGTTTCCAAATTCTATGCCGCCCCGGGAATGCGGTTCGGATATGGAATCACCGGGAACAGTGAATTTCTGAAGACCATGCGTGAAAAACAAATTCCATGGTCACTGAACAGCCTCGGTGCTTTCGCCGGAGAAATGCTTTTTCAGGATCACGACTATTATCAGCAGACCCGAAACCTGATTCTTTCCGAACGTCAGAAGATGTACGAAACCATAAAAAAACTCCCGACTTTCAAAATCTATCCGGCCTATGCCAACTTCCTGCTGGTAAAGATTCTGAAAGACGGGATTACCTCTTTCGATGTATTTGAACGTTGCATTCAAAAGGGACTTATGATCCGGGACTGCTCTTCTTTCCAGTGCCTGGAGGGTGAATATGTACGGTTCTGTATTCAGATGCCGGAAGAGAACCAGCGTCTGCTCGATCTTTTGCAAACAATCTGACTCAATGGCTGGATCTGTGATTAAGGCTTTATAATTGCTTTTAAATCACATGATGATTCAGCCATTTACGATTTCTGAACCGGATCGTAAAGATCACTCCTCTCAATGCCCAGTCACTGAACATACCGATCCATACTGCGATTGGTCCAAAGCCAAAGACTCTGGCAAGAACAATCGAGAGTGTCACCCGGCATAACCACATCGTAAGCATTGAAACTGTCATTGTAAACTTCACATCCCCGGCTGCCCTGAATCCATATGCCGGAACAAAAGCCATGACCCAGATCAATGGCTTTATAATGGTTATGCACGTTACCATAAAAATACACATTTTTGCACTTTCAGGCTCCATACCTCCAAAATAGGTAATCGGACGAACTAAAGCATACAAAAGCAGACAGGATGCAATGATCACTACTTCGGAAACAATACATAATTTCTTTACATAATAAACGGCCTCCTCCTTTCTTCCTGCTCCAAGAGTTTCCCCCACAACGGTCATAAGACCGATTCCTATTCCGATTCCCATAATTCCGTTCAAATTTTCAATGATACTCGCCATTCCCTGTGCAGCGATAGCCGCAGTTCCCATCAGCGATACAGTCGACTGGATCGCAAGCTTTCCAAACTGGAACATACTGTTCTCCACCCCCGACGGCACACCAATCCTCAGGATTCTTTTAATCTCATCCCAGTCAGGCCGGATGGTAAAATACTTTCTCAACTGGATCTCCAACTGTGGATTCCTCAGTTTTACCAGCACTGTAACCATACTGAACATACGTGCCAGCATCGTTGCAGTTGCCGAACCTGCAACACCCCAATGGAACACCCATACAAATAACAGATTCAGAATAATATTCAGGATATTTGAAATAACCGAGATCAGCATCGGCAAACGACTGTTCTCCTGTGCCCTCAGGATGCACGATCCATCATCATATAATGCGATAAATGGATACGAGATTGCAGAAAAGAAAAAATACTTTTTGGCATTCACCATAACCGCACTCTCTACTTTTCCAAAGATCAGTGCCAACATCGGACCATTGAATAAAAGACACATTCCAGCAATCACCGCCGACAATACGAACGTAATGAAAACCAACTGTCTTGCTGCCTCCTGTGCATGCTCCTTTTTTCCACATCCAAGGTAATGGGAACACACAACTGTTCCACCTGATGCCAGTGCAAAGAAAGCCTGAACAATCAGGATATTGATCGAATCTACCAGTGAAACTGCTGAAATCGCTGCTGAGCCAAGATTACTGACTACCAGTGTATCCACAGTTCCCATAAATGAATTAAGGAGCTGATCTACTGCCAGTGGAATTAGAAGTGCAGCTAGTTTTTTATTGTCAAATAAACGATTTTGTTGCGTGGTTTCATTCATTTTACTCACTTCCTTTGTGTTTCACTCATCCTATTATCTCGACTTCACCAAATGCTTTCAGGAACTGCTTCACTCCGTATCCGTCAAACTCTGCCTCAACCATCAGATCATCTTCCGATCTTAACACTCCGACACCATACTTCGGATGCCTTACCTGCACCACCGCCTGTATGCCAGCCCGCATGTCAGCCTGTTCCTGTTGATCTTCCGGTTTTACTTCCTGCCGAAGTTCTTTCTGCTCTTTTTCCTGAACTTCTTTCTGAGCTTTTTCCTGAACTTTTTCCTGAGCTTTTTCCTGAGCTTTTTCCTGAACTTCCTTCTTTAACTGCTGCAGGTTAGCCCATCTTTCTTTTTCATCCGGCATTCCCTCCAACAGCTCCTGCGGAATCATTTTCAGATAACGGCTTTCCTCACCCGCTATCCCCGGTTCACCCGGATTCGTATACCAGGAAAGTTCCAAGCGGTTCTTTGCACGGGTAATCCCCACAAAAAACAACCGTCGTTCCTCTTCTTCCTGTTCATAATTTTTTGAATGAAGCGGGATCAGACCGGGATTCACACCAATCAGAAAGACCGTATCAAATTCCAGACCTTTGGATGCATGCAGCGTCATAAGCTGTACTGCATCTTTCCGGTCTTCAGGATTCATTTCTGCTCCTACTTCTTTTTCTCCTGCTTCCATCTTTAATCCATAAAGCTCTGAACTATTCAGAAATTCCCTCAGATGCCCCCGGAAATCAATCGAACCGCAATATGAACATAACTGCTTTAAAAAGCTCTTTATTTTTTTGACATTTTCAGTATAGCTCTCCACCGTAGGACGCAGGAACTCTTTTAAGTGAAAATATTCAAAGATTTTCTGCTCTTTTTCACCTTCTTTCATGAATTTCCCAAAGTTATCCACTACCCATGCCTGAAATCCGGCCATCTGTTCATAAAGCAGACTCTCGGACAGCTTTTTCTCTTTTATGATTTTTTCTGCCTTTTTCCGCGTCATTCCAAACTCGCCAAATTCTTTATCTGCGACTGCTGCAATCCCGGACTGCTCATCCAATGGATTTACACAGAATCTCAATACTCTGACAAACCAGTTCAATACCGGAATATCATGTAGGCTCTTTTTTACGGAAACTTCATATGGAATCCCCTGACGTTCAAACACTTTTGCAAGCACATCCACCTGACGCTGTAACCGATAAAATACCGCCATCTCCCGATATGTCAGTCCCTGCTCCTTTAGCTCTCTTATCCGCAACGCAAGTTCCTCTGCCTCCTGAAAAGGATCATAATAATTAACAATTTTGACCTTCTCACCTTTTTCTCTGCTCGCCCGGATCTGACTGCCAAACTGAAGGAAACGATTCGCCGCTCCCAGGATCAATGCATTAGAACGGTAATTCACCGGGAGAGAATATTCTTTCGCCTCAAATCGGTGCTTTAATAAAAAGAACATATTCTCTCCTGTCCCACGCCAGCTATAAATCACCTGATTCGGATCTCCTACTGCAAACAGCTTCGTCTCCCTGCCTTTCAAAGCCTCCAGAAATTCCATCTGCATCTTATCACTGTCCTGCACTTCATCGACAATGATCCACTTAGGGATAAAAGCATCCTGCTCTTTCAATAAAAGTGTACTGACACGCAGCAAATCCGAAAAAGTCATCTTATTCTGCTTCTTTTTTTCGGATTCAATTATTGGATACAATTTGAACAAATCATCTTTGTATCTCGGTATCGGTCGTCCTTCAAGATACCATTGATATTCCTGCTCCAGCCGCTTCTTCAGGCGGTTCTTATATTTTATTTTCAATCCATATTCTGCGGTCAGAGTTAATGCAAGATCTTCTTCTTCATCCGGTGCCATGACAGTAAAATCTTTTCTCCATCCAGCTTTTTCAACTTCCAGCTTTTCTCTCAGCATCCATAGAGCTACACTATGAAATGTACCAAATCCATCCAGCCTTGGTTCTTCGTCATTTTTTTCTTTTTTTAAAAACTTTTCTTTTGCTATGAGTCGTTCTTTTATCTCATCTGCTGCTTTATTCGTAAAAGTCAGAACAATCATTTCTTCCGGCTGTATCTGCTTCACCTGATATAAATACAGTATCTTTGCGATCAGAACAGTTGTCTTTCCGCTTCCGACATTTGCATTCACAACACATGCCGGACTCTCATCAAGAACTGCTGTCATCTGATAGGGATTCAGGAAACTCCATTCTTCTTCAAATTTCATCTTTTCCATACCTTCGGTTTAGTTTTCCACGGATCTTTTTCACCCGCTCCCAATCTGTCTCTGACTGAATCTCAATCTTCATATCTGCCGGACAGATCGCATACGAACGGAGCAGACGCTCTACTTCCCGCAGATTCTCCCATTCCTGCAGCCATCCTTCATAAAATGAATTTTCAACCTGCAGGAGCAGACGCTCCTCTTTTACTTCCACTTTCTTTACCATACTTAAAAACGCAGCTCCCGATTCTCCGCTCTTTTTTAACTTCTCACAGAACTCATCCCATTTTTCTTCCAGCATTTCAAATGAATATTCTTTCTTTATTCCCGGTCTGTTCATCTCTGACAATTCTGACTGCTTTGATATAGATACCGGAGATTCACTCTCTTCTATAAAATTCTTCAGCCCCCACAGCACTGTCTTTTTATCCAGTGTATAATTTCCTACGCAGACCGGACATCCGTCCTTACACGGACAATGTTCAACCTGCTCGATTGACTGATGAATGATCTGTTCCGTCAGATCATAAATTTTCTCAGCATAACCAAGACCGCCTTCATACTTATCATAAATAAATAAGGATACCTTTCGTCCTCTTTCTGCTCCGGGAATCAACGCATTATTTGAAAGAATCACTCCGATGTCATCTTTTTCTGTCATTGTCACCATCATAGCTGCATTCTTGATTGCATAGGAAATTCCCTCAAAATGATTATTCAGAACAAGTTCTCCGCTTTGATCTGGCACAAGAAGCCTCTGGTATGTATCCACAATATTCTCCGGGATTTCAATCCAGGTACTCTCTGTATCGTAATCTTTCTGTAATGGCCTCGTTAGCGACACATAGCCCAGATTCTGATGATTATGAAACTGAAGTTTCTTATACATCGAAATCACTTCATTTACGTTTATGTCACCAAAACATTTCTTTATTCTTTTAAAAGTTTCTTTTTGGAAGGTCTGCAAAATTCTTGTATCCTCTGTGCCGGATGGAACTGTATAATAATTTCCATAAAATGGTACTGCCAGTGCAGTTCTTGAAACCAGATCCAGCTTCAGCACCTCATACTGCTCACCGTCATGCAGATACACCGCTCCCGGGTGCAGCTCATGAAAAGCCTGCGACTCGTCCATCTCAGTAATTTCCTTTCCGATAAAAAGAGAGCCTTTCCTTTTCTCCTGCACATTTCTCAGATGCTCCATACTTGGATATACGATCAGCTTGTATCTCGTCCTGTCCATATTCCTGAGACTGTAATCTCCGGCAGGGAATGCCGGCCCTGCCCATGAAAAACGTCCCGCCAGACTTTTCAGTTCCTGTGCATTTAAAAGAACCGGGATGATCTCTCCCAAATCCGGGAACAACGCAACATCATCCAGAGACAGTGGCATCTCCGCTGCTGCCGCACGTATATGTGCAAGCTCGATCAGCAGATTGTCCGGATCTACGATTGCATTTTCACTTCTGCCTTCAAAAAGCCAGTCAGGTGAAATTGCAATATACTGATCGAACGGCTGATTCTCCAAAATCAGATAATTGACACACCTCCTGCCACTTCTTCCCGCCCGTCCTGTCTGCTGCCAGAAAGAAGCTCTTGTCCCCGGATATCCTACCAGCACTGTACAATCCAGTTTTCCAATATCAATTCCCAGTTCCAGTGCATTCGTACAGATCAGGCCTGTCAGCTCTCCTGCCATCATCTTTCTCTCGATCTCACGCCGCTCCAATGGAGTATAACCTCCACGATACCCGGAGATTTTGTCCGTCTGCCCCTTTTCTCCCAAAAATCCGGCGTCCTCCAACCGGTCTCTCGATTCCTTTAAAATAACTTCCACCGCTCTTCGACTACGTGTAAATACAAGAAACTGTTCTCCCTTTTTCACAAGCTCCGGGATCAGCTCTTTCGCCACACTTGAAGCCGAATATCTTCCATATACTTTATCATTCGCTCCTTTTATCTCCTGTGGTTGCAGGATCTTGTATACCTTTTCCGGTGCCGGTGAGCCATCTCGCTCGATCAGCCCCGGGGTTATTCCACAAATCTTCTCTGCCAGCTCCACCGGATTTGCAATCGTCGCTGAACTGCATAAAAATTGTGGATCGGAATGATAATATCCGCAGATCCGTTTCATTCTCCGGAAAATATTGGCAAGATGCCCGCCAAATGCTCCTCTGTAGCTATGCAATTCATCAATCACGATATAATTCAGATTGGCAAATATAAAATCAAATCCATATTTACTGTGGTTAGGCAAGAAAGCTGCATTCAGCATCTCAGGATTCGTCAGGATAATATTCGCACTCTTTCTGACCCGGCTGCGTTCTTCAGGCATCGTATCTCCATCATAGCCCCCTGCCGATATACGCCCCTCACCAAAATACTCCAGTACAGGAGCCAATACCCGATACTGATCACTTGCAAGTGCTTTTGTCGGATAAATAAAAATCGCACGCGTCAGCGGATTTTCTAAAATTTTCTGCAATACCGGCAGCAAAAAGCTCAAAGTTTTGCCACTTGCTGTCGCTGTCGTGATGACCAGGCTTTCTCCTTCACCGGCCCTTACGAACATCTCCGCCTGGTGACTGTAAAGCCGGGAAATCCCCTTCGATCTGAGATAATCGCCAATCTCCGGTCTCATAGACTCCGGAAATGATACATACTCTGCTCCATGTGCCGGAATTACCTTTTCATATACAATAGAATCATTCTCTTTTTTTATCATTTCTTCATGCCGCCTTTACGAATGTATGTTCGTATTCATCATATCACAGATTTCTTTTCCATACAATCAGCAGAATGCTACATCTGCTTACGGACAACTGCATATTCATCACCATTTCTGTAAAACGGACACTGGAAATAACGATCTGTCATCAGACGGATATATTCATCTTCATCCATATTTTTATCACATACATAACTTTCATAGTCTTCATCATAAATATAATAAGTACAGCTCTCACAACTGACTCTCTCATTTCTGCTCATCTTTTTATTGCCTCCCTTTTCTATCCTTTAGTATAAGGACAAGGTTCTAAAAAATCCAGTCGCATACTGCCCGGTTTCAGTTCTGTATATTTTTTATATTTTCATTTATTTTCTGTTAATTTAAATTATTTTTATTTTTTATCAGATTTTCTATTGACAAAACGTGTTTTGAGAGTTAATATATAGTCAACAAAAGAAAACGAACACTAAATAAAAGAAAAGGAGGTACGGACCACCAAAAACTTAAACTTAATCCAATAATCTAATGAAAGAGGTATAGACCAATGGGACATTAATTTTAATCTAGAACGAAATTTACGAAAGGGGTACAATCCAATGGGATAAAAAGTCTTTAACTTTAATCTGATATGAATTTTATGAAAGAGGTACAGACCGATGGGATGCTAATTTAATTCTAAGTAAGAACATAAGAACGAATTTTATAAAAGAGGTACAATCCAATGGGACGTTAATTTTTAAATAAAATTTCACTATTTGAGATAATAGTTTTAAATAGATATTAATTGAAGAAGGAGGATATTCCAATGGATGGAATAAATTGAAAGATCCACTGTATGACTTGTAGAAGCGTATGGTGGATTTTTCGTATGCTCTTTTTGCGATTATTCATGGATTTTTTGTATGCCCATTTATCCTTGACACTTCCGTATTTCAGCGATATAATTAGTTTCTAAAACTGATGTGGATTTTTGGAGTATCACGATGAATGACGGGCAAATGGTTTCCGGCATAATGTGATACTACTTTTCGCCACATGACTACTTTTCCTGGCAGTCATGTGGTTTTTTTATGTCATAACTTATTAATACTAAAAAAGATCCATTGGATCTTTGTCGTATGCTTAACAACTGAGAAATCCCGAAAGGAGTCTGAAAATGGAACAAACTTATATGAAAGAACAACCAATCCTGAACCTTCTGTTAAAAATGTCATTACCAATGGTTGTGTCTATGCTCGTAAATTCACTTTATAATATCGTTGACAGCTTTTTTGTTGCTAAGATCAGTGAAAATGCAATGACCGCACTTTCTTTGGTATTCCCTGTTCAAAATCTGATCAATGCAGTTATGATCGGTTTTGGAATTGGGATTAATGCCGTCATTTCCTTTTATCTGGGAGCAGCAGATCAGAAAAAAGCAGATCAGGCGGCAAGTCAGGGAATGCTCCTTGGAACATTTCATGGTATTCTCCTGATGATTATCTGCCTTGTAGTTATCCACCCTTTCCTCAGTCTCTTTACCAACGATGCAGAAATTGTCAATTTAGGGCTTCGTTATTCAAAAATCGTATTTTTATTTTCTGTATTTTTTGCATGGGAACTGGTTTTTGAAAAGGTTTTTCAAGCTGTTGGTAAAATGAATATCTCCATGATCTGTCTGATGAGCGGATGTCTCGTCAACATTTTTCTCGATCCGGTTCTGATTTTTGGACTGGGACCATTTCCTTCACTCGGGATCGAGGGTGCTGCCCTTGCCACAGGTCTCGGACAGACATTCAGTGCAATCCTTTATCTGATTTTTTATATGGTTGCTCCAATCTCTGTAAAATTCAGAAGAGCTTATTTTAAACCTGATTTTGCACTTTGTAAAAAAATGTATTCCATCGGGATTCCTGCAAGTCTGAACATGGCTCTTCCCTCCCTGCTCATTTCATCATTAAATGTAATCCTTGCAGGCTTTGGTCAGTCTTATGTCTTTGTGCTTGGAGTCTATTACAAATTACAGACATTCCTTTATCTTCCTGCTAACGGAGTCATTCAGGGGATGAGACCACTGATTGGATACAATTATGGTGCAAAAGAACATAGCCGTGTAAATAAAATTTATCAGACCTCTTTAATCCTTGTGCTGGCGATTATGGCAGTAGGAACTGTCCTGTGCTTATGCATCCCAGGAACTTTGATCCATCTGTTCACAGCTACACCTGCAACCATAAAGATTGGTTCCTCTGCTCTTCATATTATCTGCCTCGGATTCCTTGTATCTTCTGTTTCAGTTACAAGTTCGGGAGCTTTAGAAGGACTTGGAATGGGATTACCATCCCTCATTATCTCGCTCTGCCGTTATACGCTGATCATCATTCCACTGGCTTTTCTTTTAAGCCTGCTGCAGGGGGCATCCGGCGTCTGGCACGCATTTTGGATCACTGAGGCAATTACTGCAATTATTTCTTACTGGATCTACCATCGAAAAGTAAGAGCTTTGTAGACTTTTTGAATCCGGCACGTTATATATAGCTTCAAGTTATATATAATGTGCTTTTTCGTATGATACAAATTATGCAGATATTTCGAACATATGGTGATCACCTTTGCTTTTGGGGAAAAAGAAAAAGCCTTAAAACAGCGATTTTACGCGGTTTCTAAGGCTTTTTAATACAGGGGATGAGAGAATCGAACTCCCACCAAAGGTTTTGGAGACCCCTATCATAC
>ERZ1106931.1286-NODE-1286-length-10879-cov-28.082871_pt1 | contig 10879 bp, 11 predicted proteins | sample MGYA00403664_ERZ1106931 | MGnify/ENA primary metagenome ERZ1106931 (study PRJEB35170, sample SAMEA104062435) | human gut metagenome | biome: human gut; feature: human-associated habitat; material: faeces | place: Denmark | collected 2012-06-29 ... | reverse complement strand
GCTACTCTTTGATATCATATTGTTATAGCAGGTCCAATATTAGGGGTACGGAACAATTTACCGAAAATTTCTTCAAAAAATACGGCTAGGGGTGCCAAATGGCACTTTTGCCGTTTTTTTCATGTTGTTAAAATCTTCTAAATACGACACCTACACAAAAAAAGGAGCATACATATGAAACACAAGACGCTTATGACAACGTTGTTGTTATCTTTCATGGCAACCCCTCTATTCGTTTCCTGCGGTGAGAAGGAACATAACCTCTCAACAAAATGGGAAAGCGATGAGAATTATCACTGGCATGTCTGTCAGACAGATGGACACAAGGACACTTCTGAAAAAGAAAAACATGTCTGGGACAGTGGAAAAGTCACAAAAGAGCCCACCAAAACTGAAACGGGAATCATGAAGTACGTCTGTTCTACTTGTTTAAGAGAAAAGACAGAAATCATTGAAAAGCTGAAGGTGGAAACCACCTATACCATCACCTTTGATAGCAGAGGCGGAAGCGAAGTGAAAAACATCACTGCTGAAGCAGGCGCAAAAATCGAAGCACCTGCTGCTCCGACAAAGGAAGGCTATATCTTTGGCGGATGGTATGAAAGCAGCGATAACGGAACGACGCTGTCTGAAACACCCTTTGAGTTCACTTACATGCCGGCAAGAGTCTTTACCCTTTATGCAAAATGGGGAGAAAGCATCAAAGGCAAGACCTATAACCACACTTCTACAAACTTGAATTGGACTGGAACAGAAGAGCAGAAGAAAGCATTTCTTGCTGAAATGGAAATGACAGAAGAGCAGTACAAAGAAATGAATCAGGCTGTCACAATCCGATTCGAATTTGACAAGACTGAAGAGAAAGCAGCTGCTGCCTTCGGTATGGAACCGGAGTTAATCAACTGCACTGTCCTTTATACAATCACTAAAAATGCCATTATCTTCTTTGATAACGCAGAGGATATGAAAAATGGTATCCCTGCCCATGAGTATGGATTCTTCTCCAGTTCGACAGCTGCATTCTCTCCCGATAGATCAAAGCTCATCTTCACTGCAGTGACTACCGGTTTGACATTGGAACACATCCTGACGGTCGTAACAGAATAATAGATTCAAAACAATTTTTAACCTTTCCCCATACCAACAAGGAGGTAAATGTACTATTGGGGAACAACAAATGAATAGTACAAAACAAATATGAATAAGAAAAAACTATCCGCATTGATCGTAACGTTGGCATTATTGGCAACAGGTCCATTATCCAGTTGTGGAAACAAAGAAAGCAACACAACCACTCCGCCTGTCGTTACTGAAAAGAAGACAGAAACACCTGTCCACAAGCACAATTATTCTGACACCTGGGATCATGATGATACCAAGCATTGGCATACCTGCAAAGATACATCCTGCGGTGATAAGAAAGATATCGCCGATCATACTTTTGTCTGGACTGAAAAGACACCGGCTGGTGTTCATACAGACAAAGTAGAAAAAGGTGTCTGTTCCGTCTGTAATTTTGAAACTGAAAGAACTGCTGAGAATACTGGCACCCATGAATGGTCAACGGAATGGAAGAAGGATGAAACAGGCCATTGGCATGAAACGACATGCACTGGTCATGATGCGATGAAGAAAGACTTCAGCGCACATGAAGGAACATGGACTGTCAAAACAGAAGCCGCATATAAGCAGGACAGAGTCGATGAAAGAACCTGCACTGTCTGTGCCTTCCACGAAGAGAAGACGATTGAAGGAACTGCCCTCACCTTAAAGCCGAGAACCATCACTGTCGCCCAGACAGAGTTTGTCTACGACACAAGACCTTTTGCTTTGGATAACTATATCGGAACCGAAAGCAAAGAAAATATGAAGATCGAATACAGACAGAAAGGAACAGAAGCCTACTCGACATATGCTCCTTCTGATGTCGGAGTCTATGAGTACAAGATCACACTCCCAGAGACCAGCGAATGGCAGGCTGCTGAAAAGACAGGCGAAATGAAGATTGCACAATTCGCAGTCAAACTGACTAAGAAAGAATTTGTCAGAGACTTAGGCGCCAATGTTGTCGATGATATGATTCAGTTAGACGATATCGAAGTCCAATTCGATACCGCCACGAAGAAAACCGTCAAGCTTGTCCTTGACAAATCCTATGATGTCGCCGGTATCAAGAAGGTCCCTGCAACAGCATTGAAGATCGATAATCCCAACTATGCATTGGATATCACAGATATCACTGAAGTCACTTTGACAAGCTATGATACCGCTGACTTCTATTGTGGCATCAAGGATATATTCACTGTCTCAGGAAAAGAAGGCATCATCATAACAACAGACATTCCTCGTGGAACAATCAAAACAGGCGATTCCCTTTATATGCATGAAATTGGCAAGCCCGTCACAGTCCAAAAAATGGAAAGAGGAAGAGTTCTTGTCGATAAAGCAACAGTAGGTGAAGAAGTCGCGTTGCAAATCACTGGTGTCACAAAAGCAGAAGTCTCTAGAGGCTATACGCTCAGCAAAAAAGACACGCTGAAAGATTATGATCGCTTCTTAGCAACGGTCTATGTGTATACAAAAGACGAAGGCGGAAAACATACTCCTTTGATAGATAGCAAAAAAGAAGCATACTTCCCCAACCTCAGATTCGATGACACCTTTTCTACTAAAAAAGCCAGAATGTTCTTCCCGGAAGACATCTCAATGGTCTCAAGCGGAGAAACAGTCGAAGGTGTCAAATTCTATCTTCCTACTTCAACACCTGGATTCATCGGCCGCACTTTCTATCTCACAGAATACGAATCCGGAGCTGGCAAAAAAATTGCAAAAGTCGAAATCACAGATGTTCATAAACACGATTCCAACTTCTATAGAAACGGTACCTGTTATGATTGTATGTATTCCTCTGGCCCTTCTATGAAATTCGTCGATGATAAAGCCGAAGCCGAATGTAAATTCATCGAAAATGAGACCCGTCTCTTCAATATCACGTTGAAGAACACCGGAAAAGAAGATGTCACATATCGCTTCATGCTTTCGGATACTGAGAATTTCACAATGGTAGTCAAAGCCACATCAGGCAATAAAATCTATCTTTTGACAGAAAAGGGTGATTTAGTCATCAAGGCCGGCGCCTTTGAAAACATGGCCATTCATGTCACTGCCAAAACGACAGCGACCTGCAAAGTCACAGTCTCTAAAGTTCTTAAAATAATCAGACCGACCATTTAAGTTTTAAACACAATAGGTGGAGCAGCTGCTCCACCTATTTTTGATGTCTCGATTCCAAATGCTGATTTCTATACAAAAGAAATATAGCATCGTCTTCTGAAAAAAGTTCATCAATCAAAAAAACAATGGGCAATACATCGGTCAACCGATATACTTATTGCAATAACATAAGGAGGTGAACAATGAGCTATTAAAAGAAAAAAAGATGTCAAAATATCAACTAGCCAAAAAAAGCGGTGTTCCACAGACTACTATCATAGATATCTGCAGCAACAAAGCAAAAATAGAAAAATGTTCCGCTGCGACAATCTATAAAATTTCAAGAGCCCTTAATGTTTCTATGGAAAGCCTGGTAAAAGAAGCAATAGAGAGTACAAACACCGCTTTGAAGCGTCCATCTTTTGAGGTGTTCAAAAGCAACATTTGTCATCTCCTTAAAGATAAAGAAGATATTGAATTTATCAATGATAACCTATCAAAAGATGAAGTGAAGACACTTTTTGATCGAAAGTGGTATGCGGAGTCGTTTTATCTTCTTGCCATGATAGATTACATATCGAGAATAAACAATATTCCTATTTGTACGAATTACAACGATATCCGTTCCCAAAAATTAAAAGAGATTCTTTATCCAAAAGACGTTGTCCTACTGGATATGATTGAAAACAGCGACAAGAATCGAAAAGAAAGCCTTGAAAATGCAATTCCCGAATTCCTACATTTCAACATTATCGAAAACGAGGTGAGAAATGTCATCTGATATCATATTCACAAAAGAAACATTGGATTTTTATTTCAAAGAACTGGCAAAAGAATACAAAAGATTGAACGGAAGCAAAATGAAGGCAGAAATGTAGTACACACCTCTCACTGGACCAAGGTGCATAGCATTAACTCAAATCAAGCAAAGAATCATTATGCTTTTCTCAGTAATGATGCTTATCTCTATTTAAAGCCCAATGTCAGGGTGCACTACGATGACGGGATATCTCCTATGTTTTGATTTTTTTATTTTTACTTGTTTGAAACCTCATTTTTATGAATTTCTACCTCAAACCACCTCACTTCCACCCAACACCATAAACATAAAAATGGTATTCAGTACTATAAACTCACTCATTTTTTAGTTGGTATTGGTTAAAACTCGCTCATTTTTTTATAAAACTGCTTAATTATGCCTTTTTTACTATGCTATAATAGGATTGACGTGAGGTGATTGACTATGAGTGAATACTTAAAACGTAAAATCGACAAATTTCTTTTCGATTGGAAAGCAAATCCAGATCGCAAGCCGCTTATTATAAAAGGTGCAAGACAGGTCGGCAAAACAAAATCAATCGAAACCTTTGCCGAGCAAAATTACGAAAGCATTGTTGAAATCAACTTTGCCGAAGATCCCGTATATAAGCAAATCGTTGAAAACGGATACTCTGCTGAAGTCGTTATCAAAAACATTTCTCGTATTAACCCGGAAGCACGATTTATAAAAGGCAAAACCCTTATTTTCTTTGATGAGATTCAAGAATTTCCCGATATTACAACGTCTTTGAAATTCTTTTCTCTTGACGGAAATTACGATGTGATTTGCAGCGGTTCTCTGCTTGGTATTCATTACAAGGAAATTTCAAGCATCAGTGTAGGTTATAAAACCGAAATCGAAATGCGTTCGCTCGATTTTGAAGAGTTTTTATGGGCGCTCGGATACGACGATTCCGTTAAAGAAGATATTCTGTCCCATATGCAATCATTTACTCCGTTTTCTTCTACCGTGTTGAAAATCTATAACGATTTGTTTTTGGATTACTGCATAGTCGGCGGCATGCCTGATGCCGTAAAAGATTTCGTTTTGAAAAAGACGTTTGAAAACACACTTGAAATTCAACGCCAAATCATCATCGGTTATGAATCAGACATCCGAAAATATGCAGTAGGGATCGATAAATCGCGTATTACGAATGTATTTCGCTCCGTTCCCTTCCAACTCAGCAAAGAAAACAAGAAATTTCAAATTTCAAAAGTCCGTTCTGGTGCAAAATTTACAGATTACCGCGGTTCAATCGAATGGCTTGAAGATGCGAGCATTGTAAATGTCAGCAGAGCTTTACAAACCCCGAACTTGCCTCTCAAAGGAAATGTTATCGAAAATTGTTGTATCCTTTATTATGCAGATAATGGTCTACTCCTTTCTCAGCTCGATGACGAAGCCCAAATGGATTTTCGCCAAAACAAGAATCTTGACGTTTATAAAGGTGGGTTATTCGAAAGCATTATCGGCGAAGCTCTTGTAAAATCCGGTTACGACCTTCGTTATTACAAAAAGGAAAATTCAACTTTGCAGGAAGAATTCCTTGTTCGATATAAAGATTATCTCGTACCGATTGAAGTAAAAGCAGGCAATAACAACTCCAAATCTCTTTCGACTTTAATAAAAAGCGATAACTATAAAGAAATCCGCTTCGGAATAAAAATAGTAAAAGGAAATATCGGATTCGATTCCAACATCTGCACCTTCCCGCACTTCTGCGCTTTTCTTATCAAAGAGTTTCTTTCAACATTTCAATTTAAGTAAATACTCTTTAGTGCACATGAGGGGATAAATCGGCATCAGAATTTTATCGAAAAAGCCTTTCGGCGAGCCGCTTTCCTTCTTGAGACTTGGCGGTTCCAAGATGCCTTTCTCCTCTAAGCTGATCAGAGAAATTTGAAGGAGAGGGCAAGAATGATTGACGATGATGAGGTGACAGATTTGATTCTGGCTACACAGATTCTTCAAGAGATACATGTCACGCCATATGTCTCAATGTCAAAAGCATAGTACTTTTCCCATCCACTCTATGCAAATCAACATTGGATGCTTATTAACGAATACAAAAAGTCGCATACAAAGGAACCGATTTGATTCCATTCTCAAATCCGAAGTTCTTTTGAGAAATTCGAATCGCATATTTAGGATGATATTTGTTCATATATACCATAAGACTCCTCGCCCGATTGTTTATCTTAGCTTTGACTTCAATTGGAATAATATCCTGACCGATACGAGTGATAAAATCGACTTCCGCCTGACTATTGCTTGTCCAATAATATAGAATCAATTTGTTTTCTGTCAATTGATTGAAAACATAATTTTCTGTAAGTCCGCCCTTGAAATTATCAAGCAAACTGTTTTCTCCAATAATATCCTCATAATAGATATTTTGGCTAGCCACACATAAGCCAACATCATTCATATAAAACTTAAAGTCTGTCAATGACCTATACGCATTAAGCGGAAGCATAATTTGTTCCACGCGATAATTTTGACTGGCCACTCCTGCTAAAGACAACCACTCAATTGCGTTTTCAAATTCCGATGCTCTTCCCCCTTGTTTAACATCGACATAACGGAATTTAGTATTTTCTTTTGTGAGTTGCGTACTGATATTTTTATAGACAAGTCTTGTTTTAGAAACTTCACTTTGTCTATTGTATTTTCCCATATCATCCAAATAAGAATCCAAAACGGACTGCTGAACAAGACGAACAAGTTCTGGATTATGATTTTTCTCAAATTCTTCAACGGCTTCTGGCATGCCACCGACAAAAAGATACTCTTTGTAATAATCAAGTGCCCTTTCATGAAATGGCTTTTCTAGCGGGATATCATTTCGATAACAGTCTTTGATCATTTCAATCAATTCTTTTTCATTTTTCGACATAAGGTATTCTTCAAAATCAAGTGGATACATAGTCATAAACTGGACTTTACCAACAGGAAAAGAAGATGTACCCCTATTAACAGAAACTCCCAAGAGTGAACCCAGTGCAATAATATGATATCCATTAGCTTCTTCATTGAAATATTTCAATGAGGTGATTGCTTTGGGACAAGCTTGAATCTCATCAAAAATAATCAAAGTATTTTCCTTGAATATTTCTTTCCTTTTATAAAAAGATAACTTTCTGATTATTGTTTCTGGGGTTAAATTATCAAATAATGAAGCAAGATTATCGTCTTTTTCAAAGTTACAATAAACGCTATTGGCATATTCTTTTCCAGCAAAATAATTGACAATGTATGTTTTCCCGACCTGTCTTGCGCCCTGTAAAATAAGCGGTTTTCTATTCGGGTTCTTTTTCCATCCCAATAAATCGTTATATATTTTTCTTTCCATATTTCTCCCTCTCAGCAATATTATCTTATGATTTGTGTAATTTAGCAATGTTTTTTACACTTTTTAGGACATAATATTTCCATTTCTAACACTTTTTTGGACATAACGCAAAATCACCACAAAAAAAGGCTTGACGCCTTACTATCAAGCCTGTATTTTCAATCGATGGTGCCAACTGCCGGACTTGAACCAGCCACCTACTGATTACAAATCAGTTGCTCTACCGGATGAGCTAAGTTGGCAAATAACGCGATGGTGAGTGCTACAGGGATCGGACCTGCGACCTCTTCCGTGTGAAGGAAGCGCTCTCCCGCTGAGCTAAGCACTCGGATCAGAGAGCCTAAATAGTATACCAACCTCATCCCCCTGTTTCAAGAAAAAAAGAAAAAAGTCGAAAAATTTCATATAAAACAAATGAAAAATGTTTAACACATCTGACTGATAGGTACTATAATAGTTGCAGTCCATTTTAAGGAGGCTCTTTTATTATGAAATGGTTTAATTCTTTACCTAGATTAGTTCAGTTCATTCTTCTTATCATTCCGTTTGTCGGCTGGATTGTCGAAATCTATGTCCGTCTTACTGCTATGCTTCAGAAGACCACAGCTCAGAACATCTTAGGATTCGTTCTCTTCTTATTCTTCGGCTCTGTCTTAGCCTATGTCGACTTGGTCTGGGTTCTTCTCTTCAAGCACCTTCTCCTTGCTGACTAATTCAACAAAGAAAAGTTTTAAAAGGTGGCCAGCGGCCACCTTTTCTTGTTACCTTATTTCTCTTAGAAATTCATCTAGATTTTCAAAATAACCGTCATCATATTCTTTGACAGAATGATCAATCAGGTTCTTGATATCTTCGATTGATAAAGCATTCTTTTCTTTCAGTTCCGAACAGAACTTCGTGATCTGCCAGGATGTATACCCCTCTGTCAAAGAAACAAATTCGTTAAATGTCTTCTCATCAAGCTCAGGAAGTTTCATCTTTATAAGAGCATTTCTGGTATCACTATCAGGAAGAGAAAGAGAAAGAACGTCATCAAACACTCTTTCATGAATGATTCTCTCATCGAGTTTATCTGGACAATCAGTCGTTGCAATAAAGAGAACTTTATTGTTTTTTCTCTTGGTTCTTCTCATCTCTTTTTTGAAATAGTCCAAGAAAAGTTCACTGATTTCACGCGAGATGGATTCTTCATCGCCTTTTGGGAAATAACAGACGGGATCCTCTAAGAAAACTATTGAATTGTTGTTTTCAACCGCAGCATTGACAACACGCGATACAGAATTGATGGCATCAGGATAGTTGTCATTGCTAAAATCGGTCAATGGAGAAAGGCTGTAAATGGAAGCCCCAAGTTCATTGGCAAGCGCTTTGACTAAGATAGTCTTTCCAACCCCGTACGGGCCATGAATCAACAATCCGTTCTTCTTTCTGTCTTTCAGTGAATTGTCAAACCAAGGAGTGATAACATCTTCTTTCAGATAGGCTTTGACTTTGTCTTCTCCGACAAATCTCGAAAAAGAGACATCGCTTTCTACGCCTTGCAATGCGATTCTCTCTTTTTTCATCTTTCTTGCATAAGATTCCTTATTGGCATATTCATTTGCCAAAGATCGATATTCGTTTCGATCATAGATATTATCGGATTCATTGTAGAGAAGACGTGAAAGGTGAGAGAGAAGATGATATTTCTTTTCTGCCAATTCATAGTCTTCATCCAATATTGCCTGACTGGCTTCTCTATGATATTGGTTCAGCTCTTCCTTCATTGTCATTTTCATACCATTACCGGTCCTTTCAATTATTATAGAAACATGAAGCAAAAGAAAAAAGATTTTTCATCACATTATTCGATATAATATCACTGAGGTATATATATGAATAACTTAGATAAAATCATCAACTTACTGAATGAATCCTATTCTCCATTCCACGTTGTAAAAAACATTGAAAATGAATTGAAAGAGAATGGATTTTCTCTCCTGAAAGAAAATCAGAACTTCCGACTGGAAAAAGGAAAGAAATACTATGTCAAAAGAAATGATACCAGCATCATCGCTTTTGAAATACCAGATGACTTTTCCTTTGCTTCCTCTTCTTTCCTTCTCACTGCAACCCATAATGATTCCCCGACATTCAAAATCAAACCGAATCCTATCATCCACAAAGGAAATCTGATGCTTCTCAATACTGAGCCTTACGGAGGCGGAATCTATGCAACATGGCTTGATAAGCCATTGTCCATCGCCGGCCGTGTATTGGTAGAAAAAGATGACCGGATCGAATCCAGGCTCTTAGCCATCGATGAAGACCTTCTTGAAATACCGAATGTCTGCATCCATATGAACAGAACCGTCAACAGCGAGAACAAAGTCAATCCATCCACCGATACCCTTCCGCTTTTTGGAATCGATCAGAATGACTTCTCCTTTGATAAATATCTTCTTAAGCAACTTAATTTAGAAGGCTACGAAGTTCTCAGCCATGACTTATTCCTCTACAACAGAGAAAAAGCAAAACTTATCGGAAGAGAAAAAGAATTCCTCGCTTCCGGTCGCTTAGACGACCTCTCTGCTGCCTATTCAGCCCTGTTAGGCTTACTCAGCTCCAAGAAAGGCAAAGCCATCAAAGTCTACGCTTCCTTTGATAACGAAGAGGTCGGCAGTCTGACAAGACAGGGTGCCAACTCCACTTTCTTAAAAGAAACGTTGAAGAGAGTCATCATCGCTTTAGGCGGCAAAGATGATGATTTTGAAAAGACCATCGCTTCCTCATTCATGCTCTCTATCGACAATGCACATGCCGATCATCCCAATCATATGGAATACACGGATAAGACCACAAAAGTCGAGATGAACAAAGGCATTGTCATCAAATACAACGCCAATCAGAGCTATACAAGCGACGCTCTTTCTTCCGCTATTGTCAAATCCATCATGAAGAAGAACGCTATCCCCTATCAGGAATATACAAACCGCTCTGACTTAAGAGGAGGATCGACATTAGGAAACATCAGCAACAGCGAAGTCTCCCTCATCACAGTCGATATTGGCTTGGCACAGCTTGCCATGCATTCCAGCTATGAAATCATGGGAAAGAAAGACATCGATTATCTTGTCGACTTCACCAAAGACTATTTTGCTTCGAATATCCAGATCGATTACGATACAGTAAATCACTAACGAAAATATGGGTTCCTATCGAAAGTCACGCTTCGATAAGAACCCTTTTTTGACAAGAAAAAAGCCTCCTCGGTGTGAGAAGGCAACTTTGCATTATGGTGGGTCTTAGTGGGCTCGGACCACCGACCTCCCGCTTATCAAGCGGACGCTCTAACCAGCTGAGCTAAAGACCCAATTCAAAGGCAAGAAATATCATATCGCAGTCGGTGGTCCATGTCAAGCATATTTCAATGATTTCCAAAGAAAATCGGCAAATATGAATTGTAAAGTGAAATGATAATAGAAAAAGAGGGAAGCAAAAGGACCTAGTGG
>ERZ1106931.1273-NODE-1273-length-10976-cov-3.024357_pt1 | contig 10976 bp, 10 predicted proteins | sample MGYA00403664_ERZ1106931 | MGnify/ENA primary metagenome ERZ1106931 (study PRJEB35170, sample SAMEA104062435) | human gut metagenome | biome: human gut; feature: human-associated habitat; material: faeces | place: Denmark | collected 2012-06-29 ... | reverse complement strand
TACGAAACCAACGGCTCGACGACGAACCGACATCCACGAAAACAGCAATAGCGCCTCTTTTATCGAGGTAACATATTCCCTCTTTATGCATTCATACCCCCCTATTTGAAAGCTCTGCCAAATATCGCCGACGCTGCGACTTATCATGTTGCCATACTTTGCAATCCTTTGCATCCCCTTGCATCTCAACGGCTTGTCCGAAGTAAGCCGCATCACTGACAGCCGTAGCAACGTTGTTCGTATCGCATTTTCAGACTTCTTATGCCCCCTACATTGCCCCTATATGGCCCCGTCGGCATGTTGCATGAAAGGCTTGGTGCGGAGTAACGTTTCGCAGTGTGGCGCGTGCGGTGTTGCCATTTGCGACAGCACCTATGCCATGCACGACTAAGACGGACCCGGCCGTCTTGTATAAGCAAATCATGAGCAGATCAAGCGAAGGAACAGGCGACTATGGCATTGCTGCATCGACGTTCGACGAGTAAGCGTGCCTCACAGAAAATGCGGGAAAACAACGCGGCCATGCCGGATGACGCATCTGCAAATGACAACGTTTCCTCAGCGCGGCCCGAGCCCGCAGCATTCGTTCCAACACCATTTGACGAAGTCATCGATATCAGCGATCTCGTGGCCGAGCGCCGACGCCTGCAACGCAACCTGTGGGCGATGCGCATCATCACCATTGTGCTGCTGATCGCCGCAATCGCCGTGGCCTGCTTCCCGCTAGCGTTGCAATTCGAGTCCGACCGCAACTTGGCCGCCACCACAGCCACCACGGCCAAAGAAGTAGCTGGCTGGCCTTACCCGCAGGCGGAAGACAAGCTCACGGCGGCCCGCGCATACAACAAGAAGCTCGCTGAATCCGGCCAGCCTATCTTGGGTGAAGCCGTCGATCCGTTCGCCGCCGCTCAAGGAGGATCCCAAGCCAGCGGCGAGGATTCCGCCTCAAAGAAAGACAAGGAATACCAGTCACTGCTTAATACCGGCAACGGCGTGATGGGCACAATCAAGGTGCCCAAGCAGTCCATCAATCTGCCGTTTTATCACGGCACTTCCGAGGAAGCACTGGCTTCTGGTGCCGGCCACTTGTACGGCACGTCGCTGCCGGTGGGAGGTAAATCCACCCATTCGGTCATTACCGGGCACCGCGGGTTGGTTGAAGCGCTGATGTTCACCCGTTTGGACGAGGTGAAAGAGGGCGACTTCTTCTACATCGAAGTCATGGGCGAAACTTTGGGCTACAAAGTGGACCGCATTTCGGTGATTTTGCCGGATGACACGTCGAAGCTCAAGATCGTGCCGGGTGAGGATCGCGTCACTTTGATGACCTGTACGCCATACGGCGTGAACACGCACCGACTGCTTATCTCCGGGCACCGCGTGGCGATTCCGATGCCGGCCCCCGAGCCGAATGACGTGCTTGACGCGCGCAATATCGCCCTTGGTGTTGGTCTAGGCATACTGGCGGCAGGACTGTTCATTATCTGGTTGGCACGACGCCACAAGGCCGCGCGCATCATCCGCCACGGCGCATTCTGGCCGTGGATGCGCCGCAAGGGCGAAAGCGCCAATGATACGCTGGCTTAGGCCTCGCGCCGACCGGCCAGTGCCCTGCCCAGCGTGATTTCGTCGGCATACTCCAAGTCGGAGCCCACCGGCAGGCCGCTGGCAAGTCGGGTGACCTTGACACCTACGGGTCGCAATAGCTGGGTCAAGTAGCTGGTGGTGGCCTCGCCTTCAATATTCGGGTCGAGCGCCATAATCACTTCCTTGACCTCATCGCCTTCTAAGCGTTTGAGCAGACCGGGAATACGCAGGTCGGCAGGGCCAACGTTGGCCATTGGGTTGATTGCGCCGCCGAGCACATGGTATAGGCCGTGGTATTCGCGCGTGCGCTCGATGCTCATCACATCCTTGGGCTCTTCGACCACGCAGATCACCGAACGGTCGCGTCTCGGGTCGGCGCATACCGGGCAGGGGCTGGATTCGCACACGTTGCCGCAAATATCACAGAAGCGGATCTTGGCCTTGACCTCTTCGATGGCCTCGGCCAAATCGCGCGCTTCATCTTCGGGCGCGGACAGCATGTAGAAGGCGATACGCTGCGCGCCCTTCGGCCCGATGCCGGGCAGCCGCCCGAAAGCGTCGATCAGTCGTTGTATTGCGCCGTCATAAGCAAGTGCCATGGGTATTCCTCGTTATTCGTCCTCATTATTCATCCGAGTGCTTCTTGGCAGGCTGGATGTTCTTGGGGTTCTTCGGATCATCTGCCGCGAATTGCTCGACTTTTTTGACCTCGAATAGCTTTTTCAGATCGTCGAGATTCATGGCCGTCGCCTCGCCGAGCGACTGGTCGCTCATCGAGTATTCGTCATCCTCGGCCGCGACTTGCGGTTGTGGTTTCGGCTGGGGCTGGGGCTGGCTATTCCACGGGTCGGCATTCGGGGTCGGCTGTGCGGGTTGCGGTTGATTCCACGGGTCACCGTGCGGGGTGGCCTGCGGAGCCGATTGTGGAACTGCCTGCGGTTGATTCCACGGGTCATCGCCGGCAGCCGGCTGCGGAACCGATTGGGGCTGGTTCCACGGGTCATCGCCCGACATATTGCCCGACACTGTCTGAGGAACCGAAGAAGCCGGAGTCTGGGACTGAGGCTGATTCCACGGGTCGTCTCCTGGCTGCGGAGCCGCCTGAGCATGGTTCCCCTGCGGTTGATTCCACGGATCATCGTGAGGAGACTGCTGATATGGCTGGTTCCACGGGTCGGCTTCGGCCGGTTGCGACGCCGGTGAGACCGCGGCCTGAGACTGCGTCTGATTCCATGGATCGTCGCTCGCGCCGGCAACTGCCGTAACGGAAGATGCGGTGGCTGGCTGCCCAGTGGACTGTCCAGTGGGTCCAGCGGACGCAACGGACGCAGTGGGTGCAACAGGAGCAGCCGGAGCGGCCCACGGATCAACACCGTCACTGATGTCCGGAACCGCAACATGCTTCTTGTGATGCTCTTCGGGCGCAGGCGTAGCAGCGGGCTCGTTAGGCGCGAACCCGTCTGCAGATTGCGGCGAAGCGTTGCTTACGGCCGGCTTGGCCCAAGGGTCATCGTCACTCCAGTTCTTCGCTGCCGTGGATGCACTGGATTGTCCGGCTCGATGGCTGTCGTCTGCGTCCTCGGCTTGGCCTGTTGCAGTCGGCTTCGGAGCTTTCGTCTCGCTCCCCATATGAATGCCCAGGCTCGCGCCCAAACTCGACGCGGCCAATCCAGCCTTGGCCATGGCAATCTGCTGCTTGACCTTGGCCAATTGCTCCGGGCTCATACGTTTGACGGATTCGACTCGCTCGCCATTCGCCGCGACCGCAGAAGGTGCAATAACCGCATTGGCGCCGAACTCGTTGCGCACGGCATCCATCACCACGGCCGCCGCCTTCTTACCGCTGTTATCCACGGCCAAGGCGAAAGCGTGCTGGCTCAGCGACTTGTCGAACGTCATCGACAAGCAAGGCAGACCCTTACGGTTGGGGCCGAATTTTACGGTCGGCACCTTGTCTCGTGACACATATTCACGAATGGTTTCCGGCAAAGCGACGACGGCTGCATCCCACTTCTCGTCGATGGACCGATTATCCGATGCCGCAGGCGAGGTCACCGGTTGAGCCGGGACGGCCGGCGACGCGGCGGGCGCGCCCCACCCGGCATTGGCGGCAGGAGCGGCACCGGCAGCAGCAGTTGCTACAGCAGGTTGCACAGACAGAGAGCCCGCGGGTCGGTCGCTGACCGGGCCGTTGACAGGGCCGTTGCCTCCAACAGATTCATGGGAAGCGGTGCTCTGAGGCGCGGCTGCTTGCTGGTTGCGTGCAGCACCGGAGAATCCGCCATGTGAGGCTCCGGCAAACCCGCCCCGCGATGCGCCGGCAAAACCACTGGCACCCGTACCGGAAGCGGCTGACGTAGTCGAAGTCGAAGAAGCAGCCGCAGGCGGCATACCAGAAGAAGCTGGCGCGGGAGCGGCTGTTGCAAAGCCTGATTCACTGCCGGCCAACAATCGCGCGGCCAGCAGTTCCAAGCGCATACGCGGAGAAATGGCTCCGGTCATGGCACCCAACGTAGTGTTGATGATGTCTGCCATTGCGGTCAGTGCGCCCAGTCCCAGCGCCTTGGCTTGGCGGTGCAGATCGTCCATATCCTCGGCCTCAGCCGTGTCGGACAGCACGGATTCCGCACGGTCCCCGGCCAACGTAAGCACCAGCAGATCACGCACACGAGCCAGTAGGTCTTCGACGAATCGTCTCGGATCGAATCCGCCGACCACGACTTTCTGGATAACGCCGTACAGGGCTTCGCCGTTGTGATCGATTACCGCATCCACGGCCTCGCCGATCAGTGCCTCCGGCGTGAAGCCGAGCAGGGCTACAGCGGCATCATGGGTGATAACGCCTTCGACCGAACCAACCATCAGCTGGTCAAGCACGGACAGGGTATCTCGCATGGAGCCGCCACCGGCGCGCATCGCCAGTTTCAGCACACCGGGCTCGGGCTTGATGCCTTCCTTGTCGCAGATCGTCTCCAGGTAGACGTCGGGCGGGACGAGGCGGAAGGGGTAGTGGTGAGTGCGCGAGCGGATGGTGCCGATGACCTTCTCCGGCTCGGTGGTGGCGAAGATGAACATCACATGTTCAGGCGGCTCTTCAACGATTTTAAGCAGCGCATTGAAGCCCTGCTGCGTGACCATGTGGGCCTCATCGAGAATGAAAATCTTATAGCGGTCGCGCGCAGGGGCGAACCCAGCGCGTTCTCGCAATTCTCGAGCATCATCCACACCGTTGTGCGAGGCCGCATCGATTTCGACCACGTCGATGGAACCCGGACCGCCGGTGGCCAGGTCCTTGCAGCTTTCGCATTCGCCGCAGGGGTGGGAAGTCGGCCCTTTGGCACAGTTGACGCAACGGGCCAGGATACGCGCGGAGCTGGTTTTGCCGCAGCCTCGCGGCCCTGAGAACAGATAGGCATGTGTGAGCTTGCCCTCGTCCAAGGCGCGCATCAGCGGGACCGTGACTTGGTCCTGGCCGATGACCCCTTCGAAGGTGTCCGGACGATAGCGACGATACAGTGCAAGTGCCATAGCTACTAACCTACCTTTGCCCTCAGAATTAACCGATAAAAAGTCAAGATAAACCGGGCTCATAGTTGCCGAATCGGGAAAACTCTTTATATTCCAACGACATTCACCTGACAACGGTTACCGCATTTTTATTGTTATTAACCGCTTTCTTTGTATTAACATAGTGTCAATAACGGTTGTGGTCAGGAGGCACCCATGAGCGATATCCTCGACGAGAAACGCCCCACCCGCGGCGATGCCCGGCGCGACGCCATCGTGCAAGCCGCGCGCAAGGTGTGTCTGGAAAAAGGCTTCTCCAAAATCACCGTTTCCGACATCGCAAGCGAAGTCGGTATGACGCGTTCGCTGTTCTACCACTACTTCGAAGACAAGGAAGCCGTAGCTGACGCAGTACTCGATAACGTCATCGACGAAATCCTCACCACGTTGAAGCAGTGGAACCAAGCGCGCGAAACAGGCAACGTGAACAAGGCATTAGACGACATCGTGCATGTACTCCGCTCCCTGATCGCCGACGAGAGCCCCTTCTCAAACCGTATGATCCAAGACGGCAACGCCGAACTGTATATCAAGTTCATTGACCGCGCGGCGGACCGTATTGCCGACTACATTGCCCAGACCACCGTACGTGATTTCGAGCAGATGCATGGCCTGCCAATCACCAACGTCCATGAGACGTTCTTCACACTGATTGTGGGGCTTATCTCACTGATTCGCTCGCATCCGAACATCAGCGACCGAACCATCAAAGAGGTCATGGCGCAGACGCTGCATATCGAAAGCTATGTCGTCTGAGGTCTGACGGGCATTGGCTCTGGTACCGCTCTCCCGCACTCCCCTCAGTCCGCTTCGCGGCCAGCTCGTCCGCAATTGCGGACAGCCTACGGCTGACTTTCTTCTGGTTCGACTATCGTCGAACCCTCGCCTACAAACAGCCCACTGGGCTGTTTGCTTTACGGCTCAGCCTAATGAGGGGAGCCAATATAATCGGGTCACGCGAACTGGCCGGTCACGGGATCGCGACCATCTCGGGCAATGACGTCGAGCACTTCCTGTCGGGAATCCACCTCACGGGCGGCTACGGCCGGCGGCACTAGCACGCGCAACGCGCAGTCCTCGGCCACTACCCTAAATGGCAAATGCCCGATATATTCGCCGTCCGCCATCAGCACCGGTGGCTCGTCGCCTTCCGCTGCCCGCGTGACTTCGATTTCACGGATACGTTTCCAGCCGAACACCTTTGAAGCAAGTAGCTTGCCGTTATAGGCATTCGAAATGGCCACCGCGCATTCGCCGAAGTTCGGCACGTGGTCCATCCACACCAGGTCCAACAATCCATCGGAGAAGCAGGAGTACGGCGAGACCTCAATGCCGCCACCGATATGCCTCGAATTCGCAATCGTCAGCAATGGTGTGATGATGTCTCGTTCATCCGTGGTCCCGTCCGCCAATGTGGCTTTGATGTGGTAACCATAACGCTTCATATGCGTCAGCTCCACCAGCACCGCCGCAAAGTAGCGCATGGTGCCGGTCGGCAGATGCGAATGATTCGCACGGTCGTTGATGCTCGCGTCAAGACCACAGGACAGCATGCCCGCATAGTACCGGTCAATCGGATGCTCGGCGGACTTGCTCTCCTGGTACTCGTACTCCTCGCCAGTGGAGGGATCCACGGCATAGCCGCCGTCCAAAGAGGTCACGCGTCCCATGTCCACATCGATGTGTGATCCGCGCACGATAGCACCGACGATACCTTCCACTGCGGTTTCGATACGGTTGACCGGCAGCTTCAGTCCTCGTGCGAAATCGTTGCCCGACCCCGTGGCCACGATGCCCAACGGCTTGCCACTGCAGCCCACGGCGTTCGCTCCAAGTGCGATCATGCCGTCGCCACCGACCACTACGAGATAGTCGTACTCGTGCGCGCGTTCACGCGCCTGATTCAGGGAATCGTCGAAACTTACGCCGGTGATGTCGATGACGTCAAAGTTATGGGCACGGCCGGCTTCCTCCAGCAGACCCAATACCTGCGCGTCCACCTTAGCGCCACGGCCTTTATCGGAAGTGGGGTTGCCCACCATGGCCACCACGCGACGGCGCTCGTTGCGTTCACTCTCGCTCATGCTCTCACCTTAGCCAAAGGCCCAGAAGCCCGCCAGAGTATCGGTGCTTTACTGTCCATTATTGTGATAATTGTCTCCTTCCGTACAACTCACCGGTCCGGCCCGAGCCATCCGCTCCACGGATGATGCCACCAGGACCATGGTTTCCACCTTGATGGTTACCAACACGTCTTCATCCCGCACGGAGCAGGAGCCCAAAACTACACCATTCGCTTCAGCCATGTTGGCGGCGAGCGCACATGGATCACCGATATCCGCATGCCACAGCGCATACGCGGCGTCAAAGGCGATAAGGTCGGCGAGGGAACGCGCTCGGTTCTGGCAGATCATGAGGTTGCCCACACTTGCCGCCACCGCGAGCGCAATGCCCACCACCATAACCAGCATGGCTCCGGCCATCGTGCCCGATCCCTCCTCATAACGCATTCCCTGCACCGCAGTTCCTTTCTGTTGCGGCCGCCCAGCCAGCCGACCAGTTATTGGCTTATCGCCGTAGCGTTGCCGGTAACCCGCGTTGGAGTGACATCCAGCGGACCAGGCAATACCGAACATTCGACCATCACACTCGTCGATTGGCCGTCGTGGGCAATGATGACGCGAGGCTCTCCCCCGGCAACGTCCGCAGCTATGCTGCGCGAGGATGATTCGTCACCGGTAACCACAAACTCGCGTGCAGCCGCTGCCGCGGCACTTTGACAGTCCATGGAAACGATGACCACACGTCCTATTGCCAATATCAGCCCGGCGATGGCGATAACGCTGGGCAATACGATCGCGAATTCGGCGGTGGCCGACCCCGTGCATAGGTCTGGCGGCAGTCTGGCGAGCCGCCACCGGCATGTCATGGTCTTCATGGCTGTCACCCGACTTTCAGAGCCTGTTTGATGATGTTGGTCAGCAACGTCTTGATGGCATCCGACTTCAGGATGGCGACCAGCACCGCCGCAAAGCCTGTAGCCGCAACGAGTACGACTGCGTATTCCGCAGTGGCCGCGCCTTCTTCGGGCTCAGCCATGAGGGTGCGGATGCGTGCGTCCATGAGGCATAGCCGTTCTTTCGCCTTGGCGTTCAGCGTGGCCACACGAGCCTTGCTGTGCGCAAAGATGCCGGCCTGCCCGTCGACGATGACGGGGATAGGGGTATTCATTGGCGTTCCTTTCGGTAAGGAGGGGAAGCTGCGCAGTGGCTTCGCACCTTCCCCATGCGTGTGTGAGTGGTTGGCCCCCGCGCCGGGTTGACGCGGGGTGCATACCACTGTGGACTATCAACGCTTCATGCACCAGGAAAAACGGGGTATGTGGTTCTAGCTTGCCGAGTTATCCACACCCCGACGTGTCGTCCACCACCAATGTGGATAACCAAACGCAGCCAAGTGCAATACCGAGCGATACAACAAGATTCACCCTAAGCGCACTCAGTTCACGCCTATATTCACATCATGAAGGACGCAATCGCCGGAATGACTCCTACCAGCACGAATGCCGGCAGAAAACATAGCCCTGTAGGCATCAGTAGCTTTACCGACAGCTTCGCGGCATTCCGTTCGATGGCGGCACGCTCGTCACGGTCCAGCTGTTCAATGGCGGATTCGAGGCGCACGCCAGGCATATCGCCATGCGTCCATGACGATTCCAAAGCCGATTGCAGCAGGCCAAGATCTCGTTGCGTTCTGCTGGTACGTTTTCCGGATGAACTATCAGCTGGCGCACCCTCATGCTGAACAGCCATAGCGGCATGCCACGCATCAGCCCAGGGAACCCCTCTGGTCAGGGATCTCCCGACCTCGCTCATGCGAGCGCCGCAGTCGCCGCCGACGGCTTTGCCCACCATGTCAAGCGCCCGGGGAATCGAGGAGCCCTGACGCAAGGACACCTGCGACATACGCAATATGAGTATGGTCCATGACGACCCGCAATCATGCGCTACGGCCGGTTCCTCGCCCGGCAAGCGGCTGTCATGACAAGACGGAGCCTTATACAGCCAACTAGCGATCGCCGCACAGCCTGCCGCGGCGTGTACCCACACCGTACTCATAATCCGCTGCCTTTCAACAATGCCCGCATCCATGCCAAGCCGGCAGCATAACAACATCCCCCTAATACCAAGCAGACCACACCGCGTGGCGATCCAAGCAAGAACGCCAATGGTCTAGCTCCCAGAAGCTCGCCCAATGCCACAGTGACGGCCGGAAGCGCGCTCAGCAGCCCCACAGTGGCTTTAGGAACGGCACATGCTTGCGATCGCAGGTTCTGCATCAGCCTCATCTGCCGGTAAGCAGTCAATACCGCTTCCAGACATGGCACTGCTTGGCAACCGAGCTCATCGCTCAAAACCGCTGCGGCGGTGACCCCGCGTGCAGCTTCAAGTACCTGCGCTGGTGATTCGTCGGGCAGACGCCGCTGTTCGAACACCGTTATGAGCCGTTCCACAGTAATGCGCTGAGTGGCGAAGCGTCTGCTGGATTGTTCCTCGAATGCTTCAACCAATGTGCCGCCACCTCGCAATCGCGCGATGGCGGACGTAATCACCTGCGCAACGCCCACGCGAGGTGAGCCGGCATATCGAGGTTCGTTTATGGCTGCGGAATCGACCGCACGCCCGCGGTAAGCCAGCCGATACAGCCTCCCGGACTTGTTCCCCGGCCATATCAGCACGGCGAGCGCCACCAGAACAGCACACCACATCATCACCCACCACCACTCGGCCCGGGAACGATGCCCCATCGTTCAATGAAGTGCCCCCATTCGGCGGCATACCGAGGAGGATGGCAGCCATTCCATACCGCCAGCGGTGTTCCTGCCAGTTCACCATGTGCTACACGCAGTTCGCCGATCTGCGTGATACGCCGCTGTCCGTTCACTCGCTCCAAATGCACCACCGCGTCGAAAGCGCCTGCCGCCAGCATGGCCAACGCCTGTGGACTGACTCCGGCGAGTAATCCAAGCGAAATCAGCCTGGACGGTACTCGGTTCACGCCGTCCGCATGCACAGTGGTCATGCCACCGTGATGACCAGAATTGAACGCGCGCAATAGGTCGACGATTTCCGCGCCACGGCATTCGCCCAGCACCACGCGGTCGGGGCGCATTCGCAACGTCGCTTTGACCAAGTCCGTCAGACTTATGGCTCCGACGCCCTCCACATTCGCCTCGCGCGTTACCAACGACACATGATCGCCACGCCCCAGTTCTCCCAGTTCACGAACTTCCTCTACGGTGACGATGCGCTCGTTCACATCGCATTGCGCCAGCAGCGCCTTGAGCAAGGTGGTCTTGCCCACGCCTGTTCCGCCGGTAATCAGCACTGTGGCATGTCTGCGCACCAGTCCCACGAACATCGGCAGCCAAGCAGCCGGGAATACACCTAATTGGCTCAGATGTCGCAACGATGCCATGGTCCTGTCAGGGAACCGTATGGAGATTGCGGCACCTTGTGGCACCAATGGGGCAATCACCGCATGCACGCGGATGCCGTCTGGACTGGCGGCGTCCGCTATCGGGCAGGCATCATCCAGTCTGCGCCCAAGCTGCGCGCACAGTTGGACGGCGTATTCTCGAACTACTTGCGGCGAGCGAAACGGCACACGCAATACTGTTTCTCGCATGCCGTTGCCGCGGTCCGCCCAAACGCGGCCATCACAGGTCACCGCCAGATCGGTAACCTGCGGGTCGGATGCCACATCATTCAATAGACCGAAGAACACAGTTCTGGGCACTGCGCCGGGCTCATCAGCCCGAG
>ERZ1106931.1256-NODE-1256-length-11136-cov-2.945312_pt1 | contig 11136 bp, 7 predicted proteins | sample MGYA00403664_ERZ1106931 | MGnify/ENA primary metagenome ERZ1106931 (study PRJEB35170, sample SAMEA104062435) | human gut metagenome | biome: human gut; feature: human-associated habitat; material: faeces | place: Denmark | collected 2012-06-29 ... | reverse complement strand
ACCAAAAAAACATAATGCTCCGCTTCTCCTTCATCATCCTGGTCATGGTGTTGATAGGCATTGCCATTATCTGCAAAGCCGGCGTCATCATGTTTGCCGAGCGTCAATACTGGAAAGACGTAGCCGACCGTTTTGTAAAAGAAAACGTCACCGTACGTCCTACCCGTGGCAACATCATCTCATCCGACGGCCAGCTGATGGCAAGCAGCCTTCCCGAATATAAGATTTACATGGACTTCATGATAAATAAAAGGAAGGGCGAAACCGAAGAAGAGGAAAAGAAACGGCTGAAGCTACAACATATCAAAGACTCAGTTCTTTATGCAAACCTTGACACAATCTGCAAAGGGTTACATGAAATATTCCCTGATAAAAGTGCCGCCTTTTTCAAACAGCACATCAAAAACGGAAGAAAAAAAGAGAGCCGCAGTTGGTTGCTCTACCCCAAACGCATTTCTTATATACAATATAAAGAAGCAAAACGTCTGCCCGTATTTAACCTGAACAAATACAAAGGCGGATTCCATGAACAGGCATTCAATCAACGGAAAAAGCCTTTTGGCTCACTGGCAATGCGTACATTAGGAGATATGTATCCAGATATAGAACAAGGTGCAAAGAACGGGTTGGAACTTTCATACGATTCCATATTAAAAGGCAGAAACGGTATCACTCACCGTCAAAAGGTAATGAACAAATACCTGAACATTGTAGATATTCCTCCTGTAGATGGCTGTGATATCATTACGACCATTGATGTAGGTATGCAAGACATCGCAGAAAAAGCATTGGTGGATGAATTGAAAGAAATCAACGCTACTGTAGGCGTTGCCATTCTGATGGAAGTGCAGACGGGAGACATCAAAGCTATCGTCAACATGACCAAATGCAATGACGGCATTTACAGAGAAATACGCAATAACGCCATCTCAGACATGATGGAGCCAGGCTCTACTTTCAAAACCGCATCCATACTGGTAGCGCTGGACGACGGAGTCATCACTCCGGAAACGGTGGTGGAAACCGGTAACGGGGTCTATATGATGCACGGCCGCTATATGAAAGATCATAACTGGCATCGTGGAGGCTACGGCACTATCAACACAACAAAATCATTGATGGTGTCCTCAAACATCGGTGTATCACGGTTGATCGATGATCATTATCATGATAATCCGGAAAAGTTTGTACGCGGACTGCATCGAGTAGGCATTGCCACTCCGTTAGATCTTGATATTCCCGGTGCCGGCAAGCCGAACATCCGCATCCCCAACAAAGACTTGAGCAATTGGTCACGTACTGCACTGGCATGGATGTCTATTGGCTATGAAACCCAAATTCCCCCCATCAATACACTGGCATTTTATAATGCTATAGCCAATAACGGAGTAATGGTCAAGCCCCGTTTTGTGAAATCAATAGTCAAAGACGGGCAGGTAGTGGAAGATATTGCTCCTGAAATACTCAACCCGGCCATCGCTTCCCCCAAGGCTATCAGCGAGATACAAACGATTTTGGAAAAAGTCGTCAGCGAAGGACTGGGAAAGAAAGCAGGATCCAAGCAATTCCATGTATCCGGGAAAACCGGTACTGCACAGGTTTCACAAGGGAAAGCCGGGTACACGAATGGCACACGCCGTTATTTGGTAAGTTTCTGTGGATATTTTCCTTCAGAAGCGCCTAAATACAGTTGCATTGTAGCCATCCAGAAACCTGGACTCCCCGCCTCGGGTGGTCTGATGGCCGGCAGCGTGTTCAGTAAAATTGCCGAACGCGTATTTGCCAAACATCTGGCACAAGATTTGAAAGAGGCAAAAGACTCAACTTCTATCCTTATTCCGGATGTGAAAAACGGGGATATAAGTGCGGCACATTATGTACTGAACCGGATAAATGTAAATTCATCCGGAGTTTCGGAACAATCAACCGAAGGCAAACCGGTATGGGGAAATGTGACTAGTAATCCGGACAATGTATTATTCAACAAAAAAGACATTAACAATAAACTTGTACCAAGTGTTATTGGTATGGGCGCAAAGGATGCTGTCTATCTGCTTGAAAGCATGGGATTGAAAGCCCGCATTACCGGCATCGGTAAAGTGAAGTCACAAAGTATCCCGGCCGGCAACACTTTGCGCAAAGGACAAACCATACAATTACGATTAAATTAACAGTGTAACAGGAAGAATATGAAACTGGAAAAGATTATTAAAGGAATAACAGTCAATGAAATCATAGGTGATGCATCCCAAGAAATTTCGGGAATAAACATGGACTCGCGCCTGATAGAGCCCGGTCATATTTTCGTTGCTGTAAAAGGAACGCAGACTGACGGACACACTTATATCCAAAAAGCAATAGAAAAAGGAGCCCGTACAGTGGTATGTGAGAATCTTCCTGAGACATTGATTGAGAATGTTACCTACATCAAAGTGAACGATACGGAAGACGTTGTCGGGAAACTGGCAACTACGTTTTACGGCGACCCCACCTCGAAATTGGAACTGGTCGGTGTTACAGGCACCAACGGAAAAACGACTATTGCCACCTTATTATATAATATGTTCCGTAAATTCGGATATAAGACAGGACTCATTTCCACTGTATGCAATTATATAGATGAGGAAGTCATTCCAACTGACCATACCACCCCTGACCCTATTACACTAAATAAACTGCTGGGGCGCATAGCAGATGAAGGATGCAAATATGCCTTTATGGAAGTAAGCTCACATTCTGTAGCACAAAAACGGATTGGTGGTTTAAAATTCGCAGGCGGTATATTTACCAACCTTACCCGTGACCATCTGGACTACCATAAAACTGTAGAGAACTATCTGAAAGCCAAAAAAGCATTCTTTGACGGTCTGCCTAAAACAGCCTTTGCCTTAACCAATCTGGATGACAAAAACGGATTGGTCATGACTCAAAATACCAAAGCAAAGGTACATACCTATTCGCTGCGCAGCTTGAGTGATTTTAAAGGAAAAGTGCTGGAAGATGGATTCGAAGGAATGCTGCTTGATATAAATAATGTGGAAGTCAATGTACAGTTCATCGGACGTTTCAATGCTTCCAACCTGCTGGCTGTCTATGGAGCAGCCTGCCTGCTTGGGAAAAAGACAGAAGAGGTATTGCTGGCATTGAGTACTCTTCGCCCCGTTGCCGGGCGTTTTGACTCACTGCGCTCACCCAAGGGATACACCGCCATTGTGGACTATGCCCATACTCCGGATGCCTTGGAAAATGTGCTGAATGCCATTCACGAGGTCCTGAATGGCAAAGGTCATGTAATTACGGTAGTAGGCGCCGGCGGCAACCGCGATAAAGGCAAACGCCCCTTGATGGCACAAGAAGCGGTAAAGCAAAGCGATAAAGTCATTATCACCTCTGACAATCCCCGTTTTGAAGAGCCGCAGGAAATCATCAATGATATGCTGGCAGGGCTGACTAAAGAGGATATGCGTAAAGTGATAAGCATAGCCGACCGTAAAGAAGCGATCCGTACAGCTTGTATGCTGGCCCAAGCTAAAGATGTCATTTTAGTTGCCGGGAAAGGACACGAAAATTATCAGGAAATCAAAGGTATAAAGCACCATTTCGACGATAAAGAAGTATTAAGAGATATTTTTGCTAATGAATAAACCAACCAAAAGATGTTATATTATTTATTTCAATATTTAGAAAAGTTCGATTTTCCCGGAGCCGGTATGTTCGGTTACGTTTCATTCCGTTCATTGATGGCAATCATTTTATCATTGTTGATCTCAGCTATCTTCGGTGAATATTTCATCAACCTGCTCAAACGTAAACAAATAACCGAAACCCAACGTGACGCATCTATAGACCCTTTTAATGTGAAAAAAGTTGGTGTGCCGACGATGGGAGGTATAATTATTATTGTCGCAATTCTCATACCTTGCCTTTTGTTGGGGAAGCTGCATAATATTTACATGATATTAATGTTGATTACCACCATTTGGCTGGGTACGTTAGGCTTTTTGGACGACTATATCAAGGTCTTCCGTAAAGACAAAGAAGGGTTGCACGGCAAATTCAAGATCATCGGCCAAGTAGGTTTGGGACTCATTGTGGGACTCACCTTATATTTAAGTCCGAGCGTGGTTATCCGTGAGAACGTAGAAATACAAAGAGGAGGAGAAATTGTGGAAGTGGTGCACAAGGAACAAGATCAGAAGTCCACCAAAACTACGATTCCTTTCTTCAAGAACAACAATTTGGATTATGCTGATTTCGTAGGTTTTCTGGGAGACAATGCCCAGGCTGTAGGTTGGATTATTTTCGTATTAGTTACCATCTTCGTAGTTACTGCCGTATCTAACGGTGCCAACCTGAATGACGGGATGGACGGGATGGCAGCCGGAAATTCTGCTATCATCGGTCTTACCTTGGGCATATTGGCATACGTATCCAGCCACATCGAATATGCAGGATACCTTAATATCATGTACATTCCCGGCAGTGAAGAACTGGTAATCTTTATCTGCTCCTTCATCGGCGCACTGATCGGTTTCCTTTGGTACAATGCTTTTCCCGCCCAAGTATTTATGGGCGATACCGGCAGCTTGACCATTGGTGGTATCATAGCGGTATTTGCAATCATCATTCATAAAGAGTTGCTTATACCTATTCTCTGTGGAATCTTCTTGGTAGAAAACCTTTCGGTCATTCTACAGGTGAGATATTTCAAAAGCGGAAAAAAGAAAGGACATTTGCAACGCGTATTCAAACGTGCCCCTATCCACGACCATTTCCGCACTACATTAGCACAGTTAGACCCCAATTGCAGTTATCTGTTCATGAAACCCAACAGCGTATTCCATGAGTCAAAAATCACGGTACGCTTCTGGATTGTCACCATCGTACTCGCTGCAATTACGATTATTACATTAAAGATAAGATAAGATAAACGAAGATTATGGCTAAAAGAATTGTCATACTAGGAGCCGGAGAAAGCGGTGCGGGAGCAGCCGTTCTGGCAAAGAAACAAGGTTTCGACACCTTCGTTTCAGACATGTCCACGATTAAGGACACATACAAAAACATGCTGAACGAGCGAGGCATCGAATGGGAAGAAGGCAAACATACCGAATCTCTCATTCTGAATGCGGATGAAGTAATCAAAAGTCCGGGTATTCCGAATGATGCCCCGATGATTCTTAAGTTAAAGTCACAAGGCACCCCTATCATCTCCGAAATAGAATTTGCGGGACGTTATACCAATGCCAAAATGATTTGCATTACAGGAAGTAATGGAAAAACAACAACTACTTCGCTGATTTATCATATCTTCAAGAAAGCAGGTATGAATGTGGGACTAGCCGGAAATATCGGCCAAAGTCTGGCATATCAGGTAGCAGAATGCAACTATGATTATTATGTGATCGAGTTAAGCAGTTTCCAATTGGACAACATGTACAAGTTCCATGCCAACATTGCCGTATTGATGAACATCACGCCGGATCATCTGGACCGTTACGACCACCAGATGCAAAACTATGTGGATGCCAAATTCCGCATTATCCAGAACCAGACCCCGGACGATGCCTTCATCTTCTGGAACGATGACCCCATCATCCAGCGTGAATTACACAAATATGGCATTCATGGCCATTACTACCCTTTTGCCGAAAGGAAAGAGGAAGGAACCGCCGCATATGTGGAACAGGACAAGGTTTATTTTACAGAACCAATCGCTTTCAACATGGAACAGGAGGAACTGGCGCTGACCGGAACCCATAATCTGTTCAACTCCATGGCGGCCGGTATCTCTGCCAACCTGGCGGGTATCCGCAAAGAGTGTATCCGCGAGGCCTTGGGTGATTTCAAGGGAGTGGAACACCGCCTTGAAAAAGTCTGCCGGGTAAGAGGGGTGGATTATATCAATGACTCCAAGGCTACCAATGTGAATTCCTGCTGGTATGCTTTGCAAAGCATGAAAACCAAAACCATCCTGATATTAGGCGGGAAAGACAAAGGCAACGACTATAACGAAATTGCCGACTTGGTAAAAGAAAAATGTACCGGATTGATCTACATGGGATTGCACAATGAGAAATTGCATGATTTCTTTGACAAGTTCGGCCTGCCTGTAGCCGATGTACAAAGCATGAAGGATGCCGTAGACGCTGCTTACCGGATGGCCAAGAAAGGCGAAACCGTATTATTAAGTCCATGCTGCGCCAGCTTCGACCTTTTCAAAAGTTACGAAGACCGTGGCGAGCAGTTCAAGGAATGTGTAAGAAACCTGTAATATAGTATTAAGGTATATAGATAATGGATCTGATAAAAGACTTGTTCAAGGGCGACAAAGTAATCTGGATTATTTTCCTGTTTCTTTGTCTGATCTCTATCGTCGAGGTATTTAGTGCCGCCAGCACGCTTACCTACAAAAGTGGGGATCATTGGGGACCTATCACCCAGCACAGTGTCATCCTGATGGTAGGTGTGTGCATTGTGGTACTGGTACATAACATTCCCTACAAATATTTCCGTGTGTTTCCCGTCTTCCTGCTGCCCCTATCGACATTATTGCTGATATTTGTAATGGGTATGGGATTGATTACCGGAGACCGTGTCAATGGTGCAGCCCGTTGGATGACTTTCTTCGGTATCCAGTTCCAGCCTTCCGAACTGGCAAAAATGGCCGTGATTATTGTCACCGCATTTATTCTATCCAAGTTTCAGGAAGAAGACAATGCCAATCCGAAAGCATTTAAATATATCATGTGGATCACCGGAATTGTTTTCATTCTGATTGCTCCCGAAAACGGCTCTACCGCAGCACTGCTTTTCGGAGTAGTCTTTTTAATGATGGTGATCGGCCGGGTACCCTGGAAGCAATTGGCCAAGTTAATGGGAATAGCCGGAGTTATGGTGGCTTTTTTTGTAGGCATAGTGATGATTATGCCCACACACAAACTGAACAAAGTCCCCATGATGCACCGTGTAGAAACCTGGCAGAACCGTATAAAAGGCTTCTTTGAGGACAAAGAAGCCGTTCCCGCCGCCAAATATGATATAGACAAGGACGCCCAGATAGCACACGCCAATATTGCTATCGCCTCCAGCAACATCATAGGAAAGATGCCGGGTAACAGTGTGCAGCGGGATTTCCTGTCACAAGCATTCTCGGACTTCATCTTTGCTATAATCATAGAAGAGCTGGGGTTGCTGGGAGGCGCCTTTGTAGTGATTCTCTACATCTGGCTGTTGATGCGGGCGGGTAAAATAGCCCGAAGAAGTGAAAAAAGTTTTCCTGCCTTTCTGGTGATGGGCATCGCCCTGTTGCTGGTATCTCAGGCGATGCTTAACATGATGGTGGCCGTAGGTCTGTTCCCCGTCACCGGACAACCCCTGCCGCTTATCAGCAAAGGAGGAACCTCTACACTCATCAACTGCGCCTACATCGGTATGATATTAAGTGTCAGCCGCTACGTGGCTGAGAAAGAAGAACAGAAAGCCGCCGAGCAACAAGCACAGAAAGAAGCCGAACTGGCAGCCAAGACCGAACGGCATCAGGAAATGGTAGCTGCCATGCAGGAAGCCATTACCACACTTCCGTCGGGTGACAATGCCACCACTTCCCTCCCGCCGGAGGAGAACTCGCTGCCCGATGACTTGAAGGCAATGCTGAACGCAGCCGGGAAGCGGGAGCCGGAAGAAGAAATATAATATAAACCATTCATTTTAAAAGTATTATTTATACTTTTGCGAATAATTCGACTAAAAAGGAATTATGGAAGAAAATTTAAGAATCATCATCAGCGGAGGAGGAACCGGGGGACACATTTTCCCCGCAGTCTCTATTGCCAACGCCATCAAGGAACAACATCCCGAAGCGGAAATCCTGTTCGTAGGCGCTGAAGGCAGAATGGAGATGCAACGCGTTCCTGCTGCCGGATACCCTATAAAAGGATTACCTGTTGCCGGATTCGACCGTAAGAACTTATTGAAAAATGTTTCGGTTCTTTTCAAATTGGTCAAAAGCCAGCTATTGGCACGTAAAATCATCAAGGATTTCAAGCCACATGCAGCAGTAGGTGTAGGCGGATATGCCAGCGGTCCTACTTTGAAAATGGCCGGGATGATGGGTATTCCGACACTGATACAAGAGCAGAACTCTTATGCCGGAGTAACCAACAAACTATTGGCAAAGAAAGCCTGCAAAATATGCGTGGCATACGACGGCATGGAACGTTTCTTTGAAAAAGACAAGATTATCCTGACCGGAAACCCTGTCCGCCAAGGACTGCGCAACCATCACATCAGCCGTGAAGAGGCTATCCGCTCCTTCGGGCTGGACCCATCCAAGAAAACAATCCTGATTGTAGGAGGAAGCTTGGGAGCACGCACCATCAACAACTGCGTGATGGAAGGTTTGGACAAGATTAAAGCATCCGGCGCGCAGTTTATCTGGCAAACCGGGAAAATATATATCGGCGAAGCACGTGCCGCAGTAGCCCAGGCCGGTGAGTTACCAATGCTCCACGTAACCGATTTTATCAGCGATATGGCCGCCGCATACAGTGCTGCCGATTTAATAATCAGCCGTGCCGGAGCAGGTTCCATCTCCGAGTTCTGTTTGTTGCAGAAACCCGTCATTCTGGTTCCGTCGCCTAATGTGGCCGAAGATCATCAGACCAAGAACGCACTGGCGCTGGTCAATAAAAACGCAGCACTCTATATCAAGGACGCCGCTGCCAAAGAAGCTCTGCTGGACAAAGCGGTTGAAACCGTGAAACAGCCGGAAACATTGAAAAGTTTAAGTACAAATATTGCTAAATTAGCCTTTACCGACTCAGCCAACGTTATTGCCCGGGAGGTATTCAAACTGGCTGATAAATACAGAAAAGAAAATGGACGTTAACACATTAAAATCAGTTTATTTCATCGGTGCCGGAGGTATCGGCATGAGCGCATTGGTACGCTACTTCCTGTCAAAAGGCAAGAAGGTAGGCGGATATGACCGTACGCCCAGTGAACTGACAGAAAAGCTGATAGAAGAAGGAGCAGCCATCCATTACGAAGAAAGCACGGAACTGATAACGGATGCATTCCGCGACCCGGCAACTACATTGGTTGTCTATACTCCGGCTGTCCCCGATACACATAAAGAGTTTACCTATTTCCGGGAAAACGGTTTCGAGATACATAAACGTTCGCAGGTATTGGGAATGCTTACCCATGCAGGAAAAGGACTTTGTGTAGCCGGCACTCACGGTAAGACCACCACTTCTACCATGACAGCCCATCTGTTACACCAATCCCATGTAGGATGCAACGCCTTTTTAGGAGGCATCTCAAAGAATTACGGCACCAACCTGCTGTTGTCTGACAGCAGTGAATACATGGTTATTGAAGCCGACGAGTTCGACCGTTCTTTCCATTGGCTCTCGCCCTACATATCGGTGATTACCGCAACCGATCCCGACCATCTGGATATCTACGGAACCAAAGAGGCCTATCTGGACAGTTTCCGCCAATACACCTCACTCATCCGGCCGGGCGGCGCATTGATTATGCGGAAAGGCATCGAACTGCAACCTGCCCTGCAGGACGGAGTCCGGCTATACACCTATTCTAAAGAAGAAGGAGACTTCCATGCAGAGAACATCCGCATCGGAAACGGTGAGATATTCTTTGACTATGTATCTCCGCTAGGCAACATCAAGAACATACAGCTAGGTGTCCCCGTCAGCATCAACATAGAAAATGGAGTAGCCGCCATGGCCCTGGCGCAGATGAGCGGATTGACTGATGAAGAAATAAAGAGAGGTATGGCAAGTTTCCGCGGAGTAGACCGTCGTTTCGATTTCAAGATAAAGAACGACAAGGTGGTTTTCCTGAGCGACTATGCGCACCATCCTTCCGAGATAAAACAAAGCATACTCTCCATGCGTGCCCTCTATCGGGACAAGAAGCTGACGGCTGTTTTCCAGCCGCACCTCTACACACGTACCCGTGATTTCTACAAAGATTTCGCCGACAGCCTTTCCTTGTTGGACGAAGTCATCCTGGTAGATATCTATCCGGCACGCGAGCAACCCATCCCCGGCGTCACCAGCAAACTGATTTACGACCATCTGCGTCCGGGCATCGAGAAGAGCATGTGCAAGAAAGAAGAAATTCTAGACGTACTGAGCAAGAAAGATATAGAAGTATTAATCACCCTGGGTGCGGGCGACATAGATAACTATGTACCCCAAATCTGCGGATTACTGAATAAAAAATGATAAAGAAAATTCTCATACTCCTGTTTCTGTTGCTGATAACCGCCTACCTTATTGTAGCCGTTACCGCTTTCAACACCAAGCCTGCCGACCAGGTTTGCAAGGGTATGGAATTGATTATCAAGGACAGTATAGACCATGGTTTCATCAGCCAGAAAGGGATACTCCGCTTACTGAACGGTAAGAAGCTCTCCCCTGTGGGTAAGAAGATGGGTGACATCAACACCCGCCTGCTGGAAGAAGAACTCAGCCAACATCCCTTGATTGAAAATGTGGAATGTTACCGTACACCGGGATGCAAGATAGGTATCGAAGTGACACAGCGCCTCCCCATCCTCAGAGTGATGGCAAACAACGGAGACAACTATTATATTGACAATAAAGGAAAAATCATGCCGATACCCAACAGTTCGGCACACGTAGCTGTTGTTACAGGATACGTGGATCGTGATTTTGCCGTCAAGGAACTATATACCTTAGGAGTCTTTCTACAGGCCCATCCGCTATGGGATGCCCAGATAGAGCAGATCAACGTGACACAAGCCAAAGAACTGGAACTGGTTCCACGGGTTGGCGAACATATCATATTCTTAGGCAAGCCCGGGAATTATGAGGAAAAGTTCGAGAAACTAAAAACTTTTTATGAGAAAGGACTGAACCAAGTAGGCTGGAACAAGTACAGCCGCATCAGTCTGGAATTTAATAATCAGATTATTTGTACTAAAAAAGAGAAGTAAGATATGGCAGCAACAGATTTTATAGTAGCAATAGAACTGGGATCCTCCAAGATCACAGGTATTGCAGGAAAGAAACATGCGGACGGAAGCATACAAGTGCTGGCCCTCGCCAGCGAAAACTCTTCGGATTTTATCAGATCGGAAGA
>ERZ1106931.1251-NODE-1251-length-11198-cov-3.501840_pt1 | contig 11198 bp, 8 predicted proteins | sample MGYA00403664_ERZ1106931 | MGnify/ENA primary metagenome ERZ1106931 (study PRJEB35170, sample SAMEA104062435) | human gut metagenome | biome: human gut; feature: human-associated habitat; material: faeces | place: Denmark | collected 2012-06-29 ... | reverse complement strand
CTGAAACGTCCGTCTGTGATCAGGGCAACTGTTGAGCCCAGTCCATATCCTGCAATGGCTGAAGTAGGATTGAGCATTTCTCTCATTCCCGGTCCACCCTTTGGTCCCTCATAACGGATCACGATGACATCTCCCGGATTGATCCTTCCGGTCTTGATCGCCTCTGTGGCTTCTTCATCACTCTCAAAGATTCTTGCAGGTCCCTCATGAACCAGCATTTCATCGCAGACTGCAGAACGCTTTACAACGCTTCCGTCCGGTGCAAGATTTCCCTTGAGTACTGCAAGTCCGCCTGTCTGAGAATACGGATTGTCGATCGGTCTGATAACTTCAGGATTCTTGTTCACGCACCCCTCAATATTCTCACCCACTGTCTTTCCTGTTACAGTCAGGCAGTCTGTATGGAGCAGACCTTTCTTGTTCAGCTCATTCATAACTGCGTAAACTCCACCTGCCTCGTTCAGGTCTTCCATATAAGTGTGTCCTGCCGGAGCAAGGTGGCACAGATTTGGTGTCTTCTCACTGATTCCATTTGCAAAATCAATCTCAAAATCCATTCCGATCTCATGAGCGATTGCCGGAAGATGAAGCATACTGTTCGTAGAACATCCCAGTGCCATATCTACTGTCAGTGCATTCAGAATTGCATCTTCTGTCATGATATCTCTCGGACGGATATTCTTTCTCACCAGTTCCATCACCTGCATACCTGCATGCTTTGCAAGCTGAACCCTTGCGGAATATACTGCCGGAATCGTACCATTTCCTTTCAGTCCCATACCAAGTGCCTCAGTCAGGCAGTTCATGCTGTTGGCTGTATACATACCTGAACAGGAGCCACAGGTAGGACATGCTTTATTTTCAAATTCACAGATATCTGCATCATCCATCTTTCCTGCAGCATAAGAACCTACTGCCTCGAACATACTGGAAAGACTCGTCTTACTTCCCTTTACATGTCCTGCAAGCATTGGGCCGCCACTGACAAAGATTGTCGGGATATTCACACGGGCTGCTGCCATCAGAAGACCCGGCACGTTCTTGTCACAGTTCGGAATCATAACCAGTCCGTCAAACTGATGTGCCATTGCCAGGGCTTCTGTAGAATCTGCGATCAGATCTCTTGTTACAAGAGAATACTTCATACCAATATGTCCCATGGCGATTCCGTCACAAACTGCGATTGCCGGAACCATGATCGGTACTCCTCCTGCCATTGCCACTCCCATCTTGACTGCCTCTGTGATCTTATCCAGGTTCATATGCCCCGGAACGATCTCATTATAAGAACTTACGACTCCGATCAATGGCTTCTGAAGCTCCTCCTCCGTCAGTCCCAGTGCATTGAAAAGGGAACGGTGCGGTGCCTGCTGAATACCTTTTTTTACTGTATCACTTCTCATTTTCTTATCCTCTCTTTATATATAGAAATCACAATTTATCATTTAATATAGGAGCAGATCCTGTCACCCATCTCTGCTGTACCGATCTGCTTCCTGCCATCTGACATGATATCGATCGTACGGTAACCATCTTTCAATACTGCTGCCACCGCTGCCTCAATCGCATCAGCCTCTTTGTCAAGATCAAAAGAAAATCTCAGCATCATTGCTGCGGACAGGATCGTTGCGATCGGATTGGCAATACCCTGACCTGCAATATCCGGTGCAGAACCGCCGCTTGGCTCATACAGACCGAACTTCGTATCATTCAGACTTGCACTCGCCAGCATTCCGATCGAACCCGTTACCATGCTCGCTTCATCCGACAGAATATCTCCGAACATATTTTCTGTGAGGATAACGTCAAACTGTGCCGGATCTTTTACAAGCTGCATTGCACAGTTATCAACCAGCATATGCTCTAACTCTACCTCCGGATAATCTGCTGCAACTTCCTCTACGATCTTACGCCATAATCTGGATGAGTCAAGGACATTTGCTTTATCTACGCTGGTCACCTTTTTTCTTCTCTTCATTGCAATATCAAATCCGCGTCTTGCGATTCTGCGGATCTCGTTCTCATTATAAGTCAGCTCATCCTTTGCTGTCACAACTCCGTCGATCTCTTCCGTACTTCTCTTTCCGAAATACAGACCTCCCGTCAGTTCTCTCATGATCATCAAATCAAATCCACGGTCTGCAATCTCCTCTTTCAGAGGGCATGCCCCTTTCAGTTCTTCATAAAGAACTGCCGGTCTTAGGTTTGCGAATAAGTTCAGACCCTTTCTCAACTGCAAAAGACCTGCCTCCGGACGCCTGGATGGCTCTAACTGATACCATGGGGATGTCTTTGCATCTCCACCGATGGATCCCATCAGTACTGCATCACTTGCCTTTGCTGCCGCAAGTGTCGCTTCAGTCAACGGTACTCCTGCTTCATCAATGGATGCTCCTCCCATCAGAAGCTGCGTGTAGGAAATAGTATGTCCGTACACTTTTGCGACCTGATCAAGAACCTTCATCGCTTCCTCTACGATTTCCGGTCCGATTCCATCACCCTTGATTACTCCGATATTCATATTCATGTCTCACTCATCCTTCCAAATGTAAAAATACTAATTCTAATCATACCGCATTTTTGTATGTCTTTCAAGTCTTTCGCTCAAAAAACCGAGGACGCTCTAATATTTTTCTTATTCTGTCTTTCGTTTATTGCATCGCAAAAAGGCGTGTGAAAATGAATTTACATTTTCACACGCCTCTGTTCTTTTCTGACCCGACTTAATCCGGTCTGCTTATTCTGCTCCCGGCTTTTCGATCTGAGCGATCGCTGATTTCTGCATCGGGATTCTGCAGTTCTTATTATTACCAAATTCTACGATCACATCATCATCTGTAATATCAATGATAACTCCGTAAAATCCGCTGGTTGTCAGTGCTGTATCGCCAATCGCCATATCTGCGAGCATCGCCTGCACTCTCTTCTGTTCTTTCTTCTGTGGACGCATCAGTAAGAACCACATACCTGCGATCAATACAACATAAAATAGAATCAATCCGATTGATGACATTTTTGCTCCTCCTAACTACTTTTGATACACAATAAATCTACTATACACAAAAAAAATTATTTCTTCAAGCATTTTTACAAGATTCTATAATTTTTTCCTATTTTTGCTCCATTCCTTCCAGTTTCCGTTTCTTATATGCCTTATATTCCCCGGCATCAATCGCATCCCGGATTTCTTCCATCATTGTATTATAGAAATACAGATTATGGAGAACACATAATCTCATACCCAGCATCTCTTTTGCTTTCAGCAAGTGACGGATATAAGCACGGCTGTAGCTTCTGCATGCAGGGCAGCCACACCCCTCTTCGATCGGACGGTCATCCAGTTCATATTTTGCATTGAAAAGATTCATCTTTCCATGGTTCGTATAGACATGTCCATGTCTTCCATTTCTTGATGGATAAACACAGTCAAAGAAATCTACTCCACGGTCAACCGCTTCAAGAATATTCGCCGGTGTTCCAACTCCCATCAGATAAGTCGGCTTATTCGTCGGAAGATGCGGTACAACTTCATCCAAAATGCGGTACATTTCTTCATGGCTTTCTCCTACTGCCAGACCACCGACCGCATAACCATCCAGATCCAGTTCTGAAATCTGCTGTGCATGTTCAATACGGATATCTTCGTAAATACCTCCCTGGTTGATGCCAAACAACATCTGCTGTGGGTTGATCGTATCCGGCAGTGCATTCAGTCTTGCCATCTCATCTTTACAGCGTTTCAGCCAGCGAGTGGTACGTGCCACAGAATTTGCCATATACTTCTTATCAGCCACACTGGATGGACACTCATCAAATGCCATGGCAATCGTAGAAGCCAGATTGGACTGGATCTGCATACTCTGCTCCGGTCCCATAAAGATCTTTCTTCCATCAATATGGGAATTAAAATGAACGCCTTCCTCTTTGATTTTTCTTAATGATGCAAGTGAAAAGACCTGAAATCCGCCCGAGTCCGTAAGGATCGGCTTATCCCAGTTCATAAACTTATGAAGTCCTCCCAATTTTTTTACTACCTCATCCCCCGGTCTCACATGAAGATGATAAGTGTTGGAAAGCTCTACCTGCGTCTTGATCTGTCGCAGATCATCCGTTGATACTCCGCCTTTGATTGCAGCGGCAGTACCAACATTCATAAATACCGGAGTCTCGATCGTGCCATGCACGGTCGTCAGACGTCCACGTTTTGCCATCCCGTCTCTTTTTATTAGTTCGTACATAATTAAACCTCATTTATTCTATTACTCATGGATGATGACCGGTGTTCCGACACTCAGTTGATCATACAGACTTGCTGCCATATTCAGAGGCATATTGATGCATCCATGTGATCCCTTATTCGTCTGATAGATCGTACCGCCGAAAGCCGACTGCCAGGTTGCATCATGAAAGCCTACTCCGGTCCATGTCACACGCATCCAGTAATCAACCGGGGTCTGATAGATCGGTTTACCTGTAGCCGGGTTGATCGTACCCGTCAGAGTTTTATTTCTCTTAAGTTCCAGAATTGAATATACACCTGTCGGTGTCACACGGTCCGGTGTTGGTTTTCCTGTTACCACATCTGTCTCAAGAACAACTGCTCCATTTACAATATACCACATATGCTGGGTTGTAACATCTACTTCTGCATAAGTACTTCCCCAGTCCTGTGCATCATGGGTAGCTGCCGTCTGGACATAAGTTGGTTCTTTCTCGATCACTTCTCCCTTTTTTATGCTCTCGATCAATGCTGTGGCTTCTGTTGCCTCATCCACCGACCATCCGTAAGTTCCACCGGAAACATTCACCGTCTTGCCGGTAGGTGTCGTGATCGTTCTTGTCGAACCGACTGTATCATAAGTCTTGCCAAATTCCCGCATCCACTCTTTTACCTTATCCTCATCAAAGGTAACATTCATATTTTCATCATAAGACAGCCACTCTGAGATCAGAGTCTTGTCGACTACGACATTTTCTTTCATCTTATAAGTGATACTGGCTTTCAGATACTCATTCATCGTATCACAGGCCGCCTGGACTTCCGGTGAATCTGAAGTATACTTTGGCAGTGTATAACAACCTTCATCCAGCATATTCAGTTCGTCTTTGAACTCTGTTATGTATTCCTCAACTTTCTTTTCCAGCACTTCTGTATCTACCTGCGTACCATACACTTCCGGTTCTACAACAAAAGAAGTACCATCAAACTGCGGATGGGCAGACTGTGGCTCGGTCTGATCCTGCGTCACCGCCTGGATGGACTGGATTTCACTTTCCAAAGCGTTCTCGTCAAAACCTACCTCCACAGTAACATCCGTTGAACTCTTGGAGAAAAATGCTTTCGGCCAGAGCAGCGGATTCTGTCCGTCCAGTGCTTTCTGGATGGATCCATTCTCTTTATATTCCAAAGAAATATCCGTTCCGCGAATCACATCCGTCTGCTGGTTCTGCTCTATGATCTTAAGTTCATAACCGTCCACCTGCTCTTTGATGTATTTTTTCACAGCTTCAGCATTCTTTCCCGAAAAATCTTTTCCGTTGATTTGCGTATTCACATAAAAATGCCCTATGAAATAAGCTGAAATGCCAAGATAAATCAGCACGATACCGGCAATCACGCCACCGATGATCATCCATCCCTTCTTTCCAAGCTTCTTTCTTTCTTTTTTCTTCCTTCTTTTACGTCTTTTCCGCTTTCTGTCGCCATTCTTTTCCTTATGCTTCTTTTTCTTTTCTTCTTTCTCTTCTGACACAGATGGCTCTCCCTCTGCCTCTGTATCTGCTACTACTATATTTTCATCCATACTTTCAAGAGTAACCGCCTCGGAAATATCTTTTTTCTTTTTACTCATCTGCCATTATTTCCTCCCTTTTCTCTTTTTCCACTAAGCTATTATATTACGAAAAGATTCAAAAGTACAGACCTTCTTTTTTTCTTCATTGAATCTTAAATAGATGTCGGGGGCCTAAGGTCTTTCACCCACCTATGTGCAAGCTCATGTGGGCTTAGACCTTTTGACCCTGGCATCTTAAATATTCTTGCACCCGGACCTTTCTTCCTATATAATATCACTATGCCCTCAGTGCAGTTCTGCGTGTTATGGACTGTACTGGGGGTATGATTCAGAATTGAGTTTTATTGCACGTTCTTTTCCCCCTGTCTGCACAATGCTTTGCAGGAGTTCCGGGGAGGACGCAGGAAGGAGTTACTTAATATGAGCGGTTCATCATTTGGAACATTATTTCAGGTCACTACATGGGGAGAATCCCACGGACCGGGTGTCGGAGTCGTCATCGACGGCTGTCCTGCAGGCATCTCTCTTACGGAGAAAGATATTCAGACATTTCTTGACCGGAGAAAACCGGGACAGAGCAAATATACAACAAAGAGAAACGAATCCGATACCGTCGAGATCCTTTCAGGTGTATTTGAGGGACGTACTACCGGTACACCGATTTCTCTGATGGTCCGTAACCAGGATCAGCGTTCAAGGGACTACGGTGATATTGCCGTTTCCTACCGTCCGGGTCACGCAGATTTCTGTTTTCGTGAGAAATACGGTTTCAGGGATTACCGTGGAGGTGGACGTTCTTCCGGCCGTGAAACCATCGGACGGGTTGCTGCGGGTGCAGTTGCTTCCCTTCTCCTGAAAGAACTTGGAATTTCCGTCTGTGCCTATACCAAATCCATCGGTCCTTATACTATCGATGAAAAAGATTATGATTTTAATGCCATCAACCAGAATCCTCTTTATATGCCAGACCAGACCATTGCCGAAAAGGCCGGTCAGTATCTCTCTGATCTTATGGCAGACTGTGATTCTTCCGGTGGTATGATTGAATGTATCGCCTCAGGACTTCCGGTCGGGCTGGGCGAACCGGTCTTCAATAAACTGGATGCCCTTCTTTCTCACGCAATAATGTCCATTGGTGCTGTAAAAGGTGTAGAAATCGGTGATGGTTTTGCTGTTTCCCACTCTGTCGGAAGCACCAACAACGATCCTTTCTGCATCAGAGATGGAAAGACGGTGAAAAAGACCAACCATTCTGGTGGTACTTTAGGCGGCATGAGTGATGGTTCTGATCTTATATTGCGTGCAGCCGTTAAACCGACTCCTTCCATTGCCGCCACGCAGCATACCGTGAATGAGGCCGGAGAAGAGATTGACATTTCCATCCACGGAAGACATGATCCTGTCATCGTCCCTCGTGCGGTTGTGGTTGTTGAAGCCATGACTGCCCTGACACTGGCAGACCTGCTGCTTTGCAACACTGTTTCAACCATTGATAAAATTAAAAAAGTATACGAGGAAGACTGAGATGCCTAACAAACTAATCGATATCATTAATATCACAAAATCTTATGACGAGAACGTGATTCTCGATCAGTTAAATCTTTACATCCGGGAAAATGAATTTTTGACACTTCTTGGTCCCAGCGGATGCGGAAAGACTACCCTGCTCCGGATTCTCGGAGGATTTGAGACTCCCGATTCCGGTGATATCATTTTTGACGGAAAAAATATCAACAATCTGCCGCCAAACCGCAGACAGTTAAATACTGTATTTCAGAAATATGCACTTTTTTCCCATATGTCCATCGCTGAGAATATCGCATTCGGACTTAAGATCAAGGGGAAATCCAAAGGCTATATCCGGGATAAGATCCACTATGCCTTAAAACTGGTAAACCTGGAGGGTTACGGTGACCGTACCCCGGACTCCCTCAGTGGCGGACAGCAGCAGCGGATTGCCATTGCACGTGCTATCGTAAATGAGCCAAAAGTTCTTCTTCTGGATGAACCGCTCGGTGCTCTCGATCTGAAGCTGCGTCAGGATATGCAGTATGAGCTGATCCGCTTAAAAAATGAACTTGGGATCACGTTTGTCTATGTTACCCATGACCAGGAAGAAGCCCTCACCATGTCCGATACCATTGTTGTCATGAACCAGGGATATATCCAGCAGATCGGCACACCGGAAGACATTTACAACGAACCACAGAATGCTTTTGTAGCTGATTTCATCGGTGACAGTAATATTCTGCCCGCTACCATGGTAGAGGATAAAGTTGTAAAAATGCTTGGGGCAGTCTGGAAATGTGTAGATGTGGGATTTGGCCGCAACAAACCGGTTGACGCGGTCATCCGCCCGGAAGATATCGACCTTGTGAAACCCGGAGAAGGGGTGATCGACGGTGTTGTTACGAACCTGATCTTTAAAGGGGTTCATTATGAGATGGAAGTGCTTGCCAATAACTACGAGCTGCTTGTCCACAGCACAGATCTCTTCCCTGTCGGTACAGAAGTCGGCATCCAGGTCGATCCTTTTGATATCCAGATCATGAAAAAACCAGAATCTGAAGATGAGGAGGCTCCTGCACTTGAAGCATAGAAAATTACTTGCCGGCCCATATCTTTTCTGGGCAGTTTCTTTCGTAATCATCCCGCTGCTCATGATCGTATATTACGGTCTGACAGATAAAGAGGGACATTTTACATTTTCCAATCTGGGAATGATGACATCGCAGGAAAATCTGAAAGCACTTGGGCTTGCGTTGCTTCTTTCCCTGATCAGCACACTGATCTGTCTGGTTCTTGCCTATCCGCTGGCAATGATCCTTTCAGAAAAGAATATGAATCAGACGAGTTTTATCGTATTGATCTTTATTCTCCCGATGTGGATGAATTTCCTGCTCCGTACACTGGCATGGCAGACACTGCTTGAAAAGAACGGTGTCATCAATAACATACTGCATTTTCTTCATCTGCCGGAGCAGTCGCTGATCAATACTCCCGGTGCGATCGTACTTGGAATGGTTTACAACTTTCTTCCATTTATGATCCTGCCAATTTACAATGTACTTGCAAAAATTGACCGCGATGTACTTTATGCTGCAAGAGATCTTGGTGCAAATAATATGCAGACTTTTTTCAAAATCATTCTGCCTCTGAGTGTCCCGGGTGTCATCAGCGGGATCACGATGGTTTTTGTACCATCTCTGACAACCTTTGTCATCTCGGATCTCCTTGGCGGAAGTAAGATCCTTCTGATCGGAAATGTCATCGAACAGGAATTTAAGCAGGGAAGTAACTGGCATACAGGCTCAGGACTTTCACTGGTCCTGATGATCTTCATTATTGCAAGTATGGCACTGATTGCAAAATACGATAAAAATGGGGAGGGAACAGCATTTTGATAAAGAACGCAGCAAAAAGAATCTACCTGGTACTGATCTGTCTGATCCTGTATGCTCCGATCGTAACGTTGATGGTACTTTCTTTTAATAATACAAAAACCCGTTCCCGCTGGGGTGGCTTTACAGGCAAATGGTATGTCTCTCTTTTCCAGAATAAAGAGATCATGAATGCACTTTATACCACGCTGATCATTGCGTTGCTCTCAGCCCTGATCGCAACTCTGATCGGAACTCTGGCAGCACTTGGAATGCAGGTTATGCGTTCCCGGACAAGAACACTTTTTATGGGGATCACAAATATTCCCATGCTGAATGCAGATATCGTCACCGGTGTTTCCCTGATGCTGCTTTTTATTGCCTTCCGGCTTACCCTTGGCTTTAAGACGATCCTGCTGGCTCACATTACATTCAATATCCCTTATGTGATTCTGAGTGTCATGCCGAAATTAAAGCAGACAAACAAACGCACTTATGAAGCAGCACTGGACCTCGGTGCTTCTCCGCTCTATGCTTTTGTCAAGGTTGTCCTGCCTGACATCATGCCGGGAATTTTTTCAGGATTTCTTTTGGCATTCACAATGTCACTGGATGATTTTGTTATCACCCACTTTACCAAGGGGCCTGGAGTCGATACTCTTTCCACAAAAATCTACAGTGAAGTCCGAAAAGGGATCAAACCGGAAATGTATGCACTTTCAACTTTGATGTTTGTTACGGTTCTGATCTTACTGATCCTGATCAATCTCTCACCGGCAGATAAACGCAAAAAAAATGTACCTGTACGGTTTGGACGTGCAAGAAAAATCGGACGTTTCTTCTTCCAGAAGCTGATTCCGGTAGCAATGGCAGTTCTGATCGTGATTGGTGGGGTTATCTACGGACAAAAAGACGGAACCTCAAAGAATGGACAGGTGATCGTATACAACTGGGGAGAATATATTGATCCTGAGATCATAGATCTTTTTGAAGAAGAAACCGGAATTGATGTTATATATGAAGAATTTGAAACCAATGAAATCATGTACCCGAAAATTCAGTCCGGTGCGATCGCCTATGATGTTGTCTGCCCGTCAGATTACATGATTCAGCGAATGATTGAAAATGATCTGCTTGCAGAGATCAACTATGATCACATTCCAAACCTGAAGTATATCGGTGACAATTACATGAAAATGTCCCGCCAGTTCGATCCGGAAAACAAATACTCTGTTCCATATCTCTGGGGAACGGTCGGTATCCTTTATAATAAAAAAATGGTTGATGAACCTGTTGACAGTTGGGGAATCCTCTGGGATAAAAAATACGAAGACAGTATCCTCATGCAGGACAGCGTCCGCGATGCCTTTGCCGTTGCATTAAAATATCTCGGATATTCACTGAATTCCACCGACCTTGACGAACTAGAAGCGGCGAAAAATCTGCTGATCGAGCAGAAACCTCTGGTTCAGGCCTATGTCATTGACCAAGTTCGCGATAAAATGATTGGCGGCGAGGCAGCTCTTGGTGTAATCTATTCAGGTGAAGCCCTCTATTGCCAGCAGGAAAACCCTGATCTGGATTATGTAATTCCAAAAGAGGGAACAAATATCTGGATTGACTCCTGGGTAATTCCTAAAAATGCAAAGAATGTAGAAAATGCAGAGGCTTTCATTAATTTCCTTTGCAGACCTGATATTGCCAAAATGAACTTTGATTATATTACCTATTCCATTCCAAATACAGCCGGCCGCGATCTCATTGAGGACGAGTCCCTGCGTAACAGTCCGATCGCATTCCCTGATGACTCAAAGCTTGAGAACTGCGAGACATTCCGGTTCTTAGGGGATGATAATGATGCGTTGTATAACAGACTCTGGAGAGAGATTAAGTCGAAGTAAGTGTAAATTTGTAGTTGTTGGGGTGAAAATATTTCGGCAGTCAGAAAGATTTTAATAGAAGAGCATCCATATCCGCCCTTGCTGTTGCATCGCAGTGCAGGACCCGCTTTACCTCAGCCCGT